>ERZ1370068.2331-contig-1487_pt1 | contig 19640 bp, 35 predicted proteins | sample MGYA00561227_ERZ1370068 | MGnify/ENA primary metagenome ERZ1370068 (study PRJEB38410, sample SAMEA6850437) | metagenome | study: Metagenomic assessment of the ecological functions of the soil: analysis of the soil microbiota associated with the...
ATTCCCAACAAGCCGGTCAAATACGTCGATCAACACGCACAGCCACATCGATCACTCGAGCGGGCTGCGCGCGGTCGTGGCCGAAGGCGCGACGATCCTCACCTACCAGTTGAACAAGGCCTATCTCGAGAAGATCCTGAGCCTGCCGCACACCTTGAGCCCGGACAAAGCGCAGCAGGCCGGGAAGAAGCCAATCGTCGAGGCGGTCGGTGAAAAGCGGTGCTCACCGACGGCACGCGCACGATCGAGCTGTATCACATGCAGAACTTCGGACACCACGACGGCATGCTGCTCGTGTATCTGCCGAAGGAGAAGGTGCTGCTCGAGGCCGACGGTTACAACCCGCAGGCGGCGACAGCCACGCCGCCGACGCCGCCGAGTCCGTACACGGTCAGCCTCTACGACAACATTCAGCGGCTGAAGCTCGACGTGCAGCGCGTCGTGCCCGTTCACTATCCCGCGGACAACCGCGTCGGTGACGATAGCCGAACTTGCGAAGTGGGCGAGGCAGGACCGCCGCGACGCATTGATGATCGACGAACAGGTCCTGCGGAGATTTCCGGAGCTCTTCGGCGTCAGGACGATCAATCGGCCGATCGATTGACGTCGAAGAGACCATCACCGCGCTCACCAGGGAATTGCGGCCGAGGATCGCCGCTCGCGCTCACAGCGCGGCGGACGATCCTGAAGTCGCCCGCGCCGGCGCGCGTGAACGCGCGTGGCCGGCATGGGACGAGGCGTTCGACGATCCCGTGACCGGAGCGCGCTGGACGTTCCACAGAATCGTCCAGGGCTGATCGACAACGGCGCTCGGCCGCGACAGCAGGTGGCGCTGGCGGCTCAACGACCAGGTGCCGATTCCCGGCGGACGCGCATCCATCCAGGAACCCGGCCTCGAGCTCACCGGGCCGTGGCATCCGCTCGATATGGCGTTCAACGCGCTGAACAGCGCGGCGCCGATGAACATGCCGGACTTCGAAGACGCGTCGCCGCCGCATTTCCGAGCCGGACGGCACGGCGCGGCACGGAGCCGTGGGCGTGTTCGCGGCGCTGCAGAATGCGAAAGAGATCTTCGAGGGCGGTGGACCGGCCGCGCGTACGAAGTGGTGAAGAGAGCGAGTCGCGCCGCTACACGATCCAGCGGCCGCCGCGACAGTGGCCCACGCGCTTCGTGCGGCCGCCAGGCATCCACGTTCGCTTCGATCCACATCGTCGTCGACGGCGAGCCGGTGCCGGGTGTGGTGGCGGTCACGACGCTCTGGGTGCTCAACAACTACAGCGCGCTCGAGCGCAGCCGGCACCGGCGTGCTACTTCTACGTGCCGAAGATCCAGACGCCGCAGCGAAGCGCGCGTGATCGAGACAGCTCCTCGGCGCGGCTCGAGGACGCTGATCGGCGTGCAGCGCGGGACATTCAAGATCAAGGTCCGTACGAGGAAGGCAATGCCGGGCCGGTTCGCTGCCCGCCATCGCCTGGGTGCTGCGGCGGCGGCTGCTCGGCACGAACGTCGGGCGCTGGGATTACCTCGGCAGCCTGATCGAGATGTGGAAGGACGACCCGACGGCGTCTATCCGGATCCGCAGATCGATCGGTATGGCGTCGCCGAACATGATCGCGTATCAGCGCTACAACGCGCTGGTGATGCTGATGGCCGGGATGAAGAACGGCGAGCTGACGCAACGCGGCGCCGATCGGCGGCATGGCGGCGGTGATGATCTATCCGGCCGGCGATCCGCACGGCCGCTCGCGCTACAACCCGCTGGCGCTGCGCGCGATGGCGATCGACAAGCTTCGCGAACGGCTGCTCGGGCCTGATCCGAGCGTTGCGCAGGCAGCGCTCCTGCGACGCGTATCGCCAGAGCTGGGTCGCGAGTCCGGAGTCCGGCCTACGTGGCCGCCGGCAACGCGCCGCTGCGGCGTCGCTCGACGAGCTGCAGAGGCCATGATCGACGCGCCGATCCAGACGGTGGAGGTCAAGGGAAAACCTGTGCCGACCGGCGGCGAGCGGACTCGTCGATGCCGAGCGCAGCCGTGCTGCACTCGCGCGGTGTGCTCGACGCGAACGGCCGCATCACGCCGTGGATGCTGGCTGACGACGCGCTCGGACACGCCTGAGAAGCTGTTGACGCGCCGACGCGCTGGGAGCGCATCTACGGCGTCCCGGCGGGCGACGTCACGATCGAGCGCGTGCAGCACGCGTTCTACATGGCGGCCAACTACGGCTTTCAGATTCTCAACGGCAACTTCGCCGCCGCCATCGACGACTACGAGTTGTCACTCCGCTTCATGAACGATCTGGCCACCTATCGGATCGACGTATCGTGGCTGTGGAGCGCTGCTGCGCCATCAAGCCGCGATCACCAGGGACGGCCACGTGAAGGGGCCGGCGCTGACCGAGGACGGCGTCGTGCCGGCGACGAACACTGTTCGCGGTCACGGCCGGGACGCGGTTGACGAAGGAGCTGTTCCAGCGGGTCTGGGACGCTCACAACGAGTGGACGACGGCGTTCTTCGACGAGCTCGATCGGCGCGGCGATCCGGGCCGCTTCGACCGCGGCAAGGCGCCGATCATCATGGACGATCCTGCGCCGCCAGCTGCTGTCGCCGCGCTACATCCAGCACAGCGCCCGCGTCCTGTTCGTCGTCGCTCAGGCGAACGCCGTCGAGCGCGCGCAGATCCTCGACGCGATCTTCGACCTGTCACGACCGGAGATCGCCGCGCATGTCCAGGCCGGCCGCAGTGCCTCGCGCGGCGCTCGCCGCGCACGACTACGTCCACGACGTCACATCGTAGCGGCGGACCCACGTGCCCGCATTTGCTACCTCGCGAGCGGCAAGGCTTCCGCGAGCCCGCCCGAATCCGGAGGGCACGGGCGGCACAGGTATAATCGGCGCCTTCCATGCGCGCCGCCCGCGCTCTCTTCGTCTGCCTTACCCGGTTTCCGCACCGTGCCGCCGAGCGCTGAGGAACGGGGATCGATTAGCGCGGCCGGCTGGCGCATCGTGCTGCTCGCGAGCCTCGGCGGGACGCTCGAGTTCTACGACTTCGTCATCTTCGGCATCTTCGCCGAAAGACATCGCCGACGCCATCTTCCCGAATCCGACGCCGATGGTTTCGCTGATGCAGTCGTTCGGCGCGTTCGCCGGTGGGCTATCTCGCGCGTCCCATCGGCGGCATCGTGCTCAGCCACTTCGGCGATCGCTACGGACGGCGGCGCGTGTTTCTCGTCTCGTTGTTCGTGATGTCCGGCGCGACGCTGGGGATGGGGCTCGTGCCGGCGTATGCCGCGTGGGGCGCCGCGTCGAGCGCGCTGATGGTGACGCTGCGCCTCGTCAGGGCTTCTGCCTCGGCGGCGAGCTGCCCGGCGCGCTCACCTACGTCGTGGAAACCACGCCGCGCGCACGCGCCGTACGTCTGCGGCGTCGTCTTCTCCTGCGTCACGATGGGCGTCGCGGCGGCGACCGGCGTCAGCGTAGCCGTGCGCACCTGGCTGCCGGCGGACGCGGTCGCGACGGTTCGGCTGGCGACTGGCCTTCATCCTCGGCGGCTCGGCGGGTTCCTCAGCTTCGTGCTGCGCCGCTCGCTCGAGGAATCGCCCGGAGTTCGCGCGCATGAAACAGCTCGCGGCCCGGCAGCCGTTCCGCGAAGTCCTGCAAGAGCCATCTTGGACCGGTGGCGGTCGGCGTCGGCGTCGCTGGCCGCGACCGCCGGCTTCACCGGCCTGTTCTTCGCGCACATGGCGGCGTATATGTCGGGCGTGCTCCGCTACGATCCGCGGCAGGCGGTGCTGTCCCAGACGCTTGGCGTCATCGTGCATGCCGCCGGGCATTCTCGCAGTCGGGAGGCTGGCGGATCATGGTGAGCCCGCGCGCGCTGCTGCGCACCGGGGCGTTGACACTGGCGCTGCTGGCGTGGCCGTTCTACACCGCGCTGGCGACGCGAACGCTCCCGTCCGACGCTCCTGTTGGTGCTGGCGGGCGCCTGCGCCAGCCTGATCAACGGCTCGTTCGCGGTGCTTCTGACCGATCTCTTTCCGACGCGCGTGCCGCTTCAGCGGCGTGGCGCTGGGATTCAACGTCGCGTTCACGGCGTTCAGCGGCACGGCGCCGCTCGTCGCCGACGAGCCTGATTCGCAGCACCGGCTCGGACGCCGCGCCGGCATGCGTAATGATCGCGTACGGCTGCCTCACGTTGCTGGCCAGCCTGGGTCTGCCGCGTCTGGGCGGTCACGTGCTGGCGAGCGCGAGGCTGACAGACACGCTGATGAGACGATGCTGACCTGGTTTCAAAACAGCAATGTGATCGCAGGGCTGACCGCCTTCGCCATGGCTACGGTGGTCCGCCAGGCTTGCGAGCGGAAGCCCTGCGCCACAGCATACTGGCCGCCTTGTCGCTCGCGTCCCTGATCGCCTGCGATGCGACGATGGAGTCGACAGCCCGACAACAGCGGCGCCTGACCGCCCGGCCGCGCTCGGCATCAAGCCGTCGGCTCGCCGGCGAACAGCGCCTCGGCCTCGATCGCTCGCCGCGACGGCGTGCTATTCGTGCCAGCCAACGGCAGACGCCCTCCGACAGGGCTCAGGGCAGGCCGAGCGCGATGCCGCTGCTCGTGCTGCTGCACGGCGCCGGCGGGACCGGCGAAGGCGTGCTGCGCCGGATTCGCGACGCCGCCGAGGAGGCTGGTGTCGCGGTGCTCGCGCCCGATTCGCGCGAGTCCACATGGGACGCGATCCGCGTCGGGTTCGGCGCCGACGTCGCGTTCATCGATCGCGCGCTCGCCCGTGCGTTCGAGACGCTGCCGGTCGATCCGGCGCGCGTCGCCATCGGCGGGGTTCTCCGACGGCGCGACCTACGCGCTGTCGCTCAGGCTGGTCAACGGCGATCTGTTTCAGCGCGTCGTGGCGTTTTCTGCCCGGGTTTCTGGTCAGCGGCCTGCGCGTGGGCAAGCCGCTGGTGTTCATCTCGCACGGCACGTCCGATCAGATTCTGCCGATCGATCGAACCAGCCGGGCCGATCGTTCCCAGGGCTGCGGGAGCGCGGCTACGATGTCACGTTCCACGAGATTCGAGGGCGGGCCACGAAGTGCCGCCGGCCATCGCGAGAGAGGGGTTGCATGGGTCAAAAACTCTTCGTCGTTGCCGCGTTGATCGTCGCGTTCGTTCACCAAAAAGGGGTCAGACCCCTTTTGTCATGGTTGATCCCCAAAGGGTCTGACCGCTTTTCGCACAGACAGCGGATGAAGTTGTCGAGCGGGCGCTGGCCGCTGCCGGCGGGCGCGCGGCGCGCGCGAAGCTGCGCTCGCGACGGGCGACCGGGACGATCGCCGCTCGGCACGCCGGCCGGTGACATGTCGGGTACCGTGGAGATGCTGAACGAGGCGCCGAACAAGGCGCGCGCCCTGGATCCAGGTCGATCTGTCATCGCTCGGCGCCGGCGAAGCTGGTCAATCGACCAGCGGTTCGACGGCTTGTCCGGATACGTGCTCGACAGCCTGAACGGCAATCGCGAGATCACCGGCAATCAGCTGGAGACGATGCGCGGCGGATCGTTTCCCAATCCGCTGCTGAACTACAAGCAGCTGGGCGCGACGGTTGACGCTGGCCGGCAGGGAAAAAGTCGGCGACCGCGACGCCCACGTGCTGATCTACGAACCGACGAGCGGCTCTCCGACGCGGTTCTTCATCGACGCGGAGACCCATGCCGTGCTCAAAGTCGTCGTGAAGCTCGACGTGCCGCAGTTCGGCGGCGAAGTGGAACAGACCACCACGCTCGCCGACTATCGCGACGTCGACGGCGTCAAGCTGCCGTTCCGGCTGCAGACCACGTCATCGGTTCAGAAATTTCACGATCACGTTCACGAGCGTGGAGCACAACGTGCCGATCGATCCGGCGCTCTTCGTGAAGCCGCCAGCCAAGTGACGCAGTAATGATGAGACTCGCCGAATACGCGCAGTGCGACGCCGTCGGCCTCGCCGGACCTGGTGGCGCGGCGGCAGGTGACGCCGAAGGAACTGGCCGGAAACCGCCGCGAGCGCGATCGCGGCGGTCAACCCGCAGGTCAACGCGGTTGTCGAGACCTATCCCGATCGCATCGAGGGCCTCGACGAGCGATCGCTCGGCAGCGGTCCGTTCCGCGGCGTGCCGTTTCTGATCAAGGACTTCTTCGGCCACGAGGCCGGCCGTCGCATCGACTTCGGCAGCCGGCTGTGCCGGGGCATGGTGTCGCAGCAGGACACATCATCTGTGCGAGATGTTCAAGGCGTCGGGCGCTCAACATGCTCGGACGCTCCGCCGCGCCCGAGTATTCGATGTCCGGCACGACGGAGAGCGCGCTCTACGGCAACACGTCGACGCCGTGGAAGCATGGCTACTCGGCCGGCGGCTCGACCGGCGGCGGGATGGCGGCGGTGGCCGCCGGCATGGTGCCGATCGCGCACGGATCCGACATCGCCGGATCGATTCGCGTGCCGGCGAGCTTCTGCGGCGGCGTCGGTCTGAAGCCGTCGCGCGGACGCGTCTCGCTCGGACCGATGCAGGACGAGAACGGCTACGGGCTCGGACAGAACTTCGTGCAGACGAAGAGCGTGCGCGACGCCGCGGCGATGCTCGATTGCGTCTGCGACGCCGCAGACCGGCGATCCGTTCGTCATTCCGCAGCCGGCCGAATCCTATGCCGACGCTCGCGCGTCGCGAGCCCGTCGCGGCTGCGCATCGGCTGGTCGACGAAACCGTTGATGGGTGTCGACGGTCGACGCCGAGGTGGCGCGACGCGGTCGAGCGCACCGCGCACGCTGCTCGCCGAGATGGGACATCAGGTCGTCGCGGAGGAGTCCGGAGTTCGACGGCCTCGATGGCCATGCGCCACATGACCGACGTGTGGTTCTTCGGGTTCGACCTGCGGCTCGAGGGTACGCGAAGCGCAGCGGCCACGCGATCGGTCCCGACACGCTCGAGCCGGTCGTCTTCAACGATCTACGAGTACGCGAAGCGGATGAAGCCGGTGCAGTTCATCAACGCGATGGCGGCGATCAACGTGGCGCGCCGGCGGCTCGGCCGCTCTGTTGCCGGCTACGACGTCTGGCTCACGCCCGACAACGCCACGAGTCGCCGAACCGTGGGGCACCTACAACCTCGGGCGGACGCGACGTCGACGATGGACGATCTGGCCGAGAAGATCTACATCGGCGACGTGCCAGTTCACGCTGCCGCACAGACATTCTCGGGACTCCGGCGATCTCGCTGCCGCTGGCGATGCATTCCACGGGTCTGCCGATCGGGGTTCAGCTTGGCGCAGGCCGGCGCACGAGCACGTCGTGCTGCAGTTGGCGGCCGCGTTAGAGGAAGCGATGCCGTGGGCGGACCGCGTGCCGCGCCGTGCCATGTCGCGGCCATGGCGAATAGCTGATGGCTAATGGCTAAAAGTCGGGGTTAGCTTAATGTTTAGCATCAGCCATCAGCAATCAGCCATGAGACCGAAGCAGTAGAGCCAGCCGCGCGTGCGGAGGTAGATGCGCCCGTCGGAGATCGCCGGCGTCGCGTAGATGTCGTCGCCGAGATCGCTCACCGACATGCGGCTCCAGGCTGCCGCCGGTCGGCAGCACGACGACCTTGCCCGTTCTCGCTCGAGCATGAAGATCTTGCCGTCGGCCGCGACCGGCGACGCGTAGTAGTGATCGATGGCGCCCTTCAAGCCGGCCCTGGCCGATCTCCGCGCCCGTGCTCGGGACTCAGCGCGGTGACGATGCCGCCGTCGTTCACCATGTAGAGCACGTCGCGATAGATGATCGGCGAGGGCAGCTGCGGCACGGCCTTGTGGTAGCTTCCAGCGCACGTTCGCCTCGGTCATGTCGCCGCGGCCGCCCAGGCGGATCGCCAGCATGCCGTTCTCGCTGGCCATGGCCGCGCGGTAGTAGTCCCATTCGCCCGCCGACACGGCGCCGTTCGCGTCGAGATCGATCCACGATCGCGCGTTGCCGTTTGGCAGGTTGGCCAGCGTCACCGTGCCGCGCGGCGTCGCCGTGTTGCCTGACGATGTCGTCGAACGGCTCGATCGCCGGCTGCGAGCCGGGCTGGTTCTCGCGGCGTGCCGAAGCCGTTGATGTAGAGCGTGTCGCCGCTCACGACCGGCGTCGACTTCAGCTCGAAGCGACAGCCCGCGCACCCACCAGATCTTCTCGCCGTGTCCGACGGCGTATGCCGTCAGCAGGAACGAGCCGGGAACCACAACCTGCGGTCGTGCCGCCGGCGGGCGTGTAGAGGATCGGCGTCGAGTGCCCGCTGTGCGCCTCGCGGCCGCGTCGTCTTCCATCGCACGCGTCCGTCGCGCTGGCCGACGGCGAGGATGAACGAGTCGGTGTTCTGATCGCACGACCAGGACGACGACGTCGCCGACCAGCACCGGTGACGCGCCCATGCCGTACAGGTTGTTGAACGGACCGAGCGGCACGCGCCACCGCTCGCTGGCCGTCCATGTCATGCGAGATGCAGGCCGAAGTCGGCGAAGAACACGTAGACGTTCTGTGCCGTCGGTCGCCGGCGTCGGTCCGGCCGGGCCGTTGCGGTTGTCGAGCTTCTCCTCGCGCGGCCGTGGCGCGTCGCGCTCCCAGACGATCGCGGCCGGTCTTGCGATCGAGGCAGATGGTGACGAGCCGGTCGCCGCGCGCGGCGGTCAGAAAAATCCGATCGCTGCGTCAGCGCCGGCGACGAATGGCCGAACGGCAGCTCGGTCTTCCAGACGACGTTCGTCGTCGGGCCCGAACTCCGCGGGGCAGGCGCGGTGCGTGACCGGACGCCGGAGCCGTTCGGGCCACGGAAGCGCGACCAGTCCGCCGGATCCGGCGCGTCCGCGGATATCGCGCCGCCGAGGAGGAGAAAAGCGCCGCACAAGATCGAGGCATCGCGTCGGGAATCATATGCGATCATGATGCCCATGCGCGCCAGACTCCTCAGTCGTTGGCTTGTCACTCTTGTCTTGTGTCTCGTCGCCGGGCCGGTGACGGCACAGGATTGGCAACCGTTCAGCAGTTCGCGCTCGGCCGGTTCACGTTCGAAAGCGGGGCGTCGATCGACAACGCGCACGTGGCGTGCGTGACCGTGGGGCAAGCTGAACGCGGCGAAGGACAACGCGGTTCTGCTGCCGTCGTGGTGCGGCGGCCGCGCGCTCAGCTACCAGTTCCTCGTCGGCGCCGATCGCGCGCTCGATCCCGCGAAGTAGCTTCGTCGTCGCCACCGAGATGTTCGGCAGCGGCGGTTCCTCGTCGCCGAGCAACACGCCGGCGCCGTCACGACGGTCCGCGATTTCCGCGCGTGGCGATTCGAGACGATGTGGAAGCGTCGCGGCAGCTGCTGCGAAGCCTGGCGTGCAGCGGCTGCGCGCGGTCATCGGCTTCTCGATGGGCGCGCAGCAGGCGTTCCAGTGGGCGGCCAGCCATCCGGCCGAGGTGGACGCGATCGTCGCGCTCTGCCGGCACGGCGAAGACCTACGGCCACGGCCGCGTGCGCGCTCGAAGAGCGCGATCAGCGCGCTGACCGCCGACCCGCGCTGGAAGGGCGGCGACTACACCGAGCCGCCGGTGGATGGCATCAAGGCGTGGTCGCATCACTGGGCAGCGTGGGTCTACTCGCAGGAATGGTGGCGGACGGGAGATGTACAGCCGCAGTTCGCGACGGCGCCGAAGCAGGTGCATGGCGGATTCGCGTCCGCAGGTTGGATGACGCGCAACCTGAACGATGCGATCCAACTCGCGCGCACGTGGCAGGATCACGACATCGCGAAGACGCCAGGGTTCGACGGCAACATCGAGCACGCGCTGGCGGCGATCCGCGTGCCGGTGCTCTACATGCCGGGCGCGACCGATCTCTACTTCCCGCTGACCGACGCCGAGTACGAACGCAAGTTCCTGACCGAGGCGACGTTCGTCCCGATTCCGTCGCTGTGGGGGCACACGGCGGGCGGCGGCGGCAATCCGACGGATGCCGGCGTTCATCAACAAACAGATCGCGGCGTTTCTAAGCCCTAGGAACAGGCGCATCCGCTCCAGCTCCGCCTCGAGCTCGCGCCTTGAACGCGCGATCGCGCGGCGGGCGGCGCGTCGACGTAGCCGATCTCCGACATCGAGCGCGCCGTCCTTCACCGAGATGTTCCCACAGCCGATGACCCGGTCGCGCCAGAGCAGCGGCAGCGCGTAGTAGCCGCGCTTGCGCTGAGCCAGCGGGCGTGTAGGCCTCGAAGCGATACGTCCAGCCCCACAGCCGCTCGAAGCGCGCGCGATCGTGGACCACCGGGTCGAACGGCGCGAGCAGCCGGACCAGGTCGGGCGCCGCGGCTTCCGAAGGACGTCTCCGCCGGCGGGCCAGTACCAGTCGACACCGTCGACCCGCTGCATGCGCGAGGCGCTGACGCGCGCGCTGAATCGCGCCGGTCGAGCTCCTTCGTCCATTGCGGCACGGCGTAACGCAAGCGCCGGATGAAGATCGACAGGCTCGACAGCCGGCAGCGGCGCGTGAGATCTGCGCGACCACATCCACCAGCGCATCGACGCTGGCGCGCCGCTCAGCAGCACCTTCCGAGCAAAGCGTCAGACCCTTTGGGACGAAGCAAAGGGTCGCCCATGCGTCGGATCGAGCGAGTCGAAGAGCGTATGCGGATGCCTCGGTCGCGACGCGCGACGCGCAGGAGCCCGGTGTAATGCATCGCCTCCAGCATGTGCGTCGTCGCGCTCGACGATCCGCCCCAGTAGTTGACGACCCTGCCGTGGGCGAAATGATCGTCGACCTCGCGGGGATGGACCGGGCCGCGCTCGCGCACGAACGCCAGCAGCCGCTGCGCCAGGCTGCCGCGCGTCTTGCGGTCCACGTGGCTCTTCGATCGCGGGTGCATCAGCGCGTGCAGCGATCCGCGTGACGAAGCCGTAGTTGAGGAAGAAGTCTTCCTCGATCTCGAGCGTGCGCGTAGTGCGCGCTCGAGATCGCCGGCGCGGTAACCCTTCACGCGATGCCGCAGCGTCAGATCCTGCGCGCGCCGGGGCGCGGATCGGATCGGCCTGCACGTATCCGGAGCGTCTCGAGGGCGCGCTTCAGCGTGGTTGGCGGGAAGAGGCTTCGGGCAACGGCGAGCGCCGCAGCTCGGCCAGACCGACATGGACCCATTGATCCGACTTGACCTACCGACCCACCCGACTACGTATTGACGTGGCGCGCGATGGAGGCCTTCACCATCGCGCGGGCGCGGTCGGTCTGCGGCCCGTCCTTGGCGACCCACTCGTGCTCGCTGTCCTCGAAGACGTGGAAGTCGCATGAGCCGCCGGCCGCCTTGTATGTCGCGGCGAACTTCTCCTGCACGGCGGGCAGCACGTTGTCGTCGAGCGCGCCCTGCATGATCAGCAGCGGGACCAGCGTCACGCGTTCGTGTCGCTCGAGGATCTCCTGCGGGTTGGACTCGTGGATCGTGTCCCACGGGTTGAAGAACGTCTTGTTGTTGGCGATCATCGGCTCGCGCTTCTTGTCCACCGCGTTCTGGATAGCGCGCGAACGTGTTGCTGATCGGCGACCGCGTGGCGATGTATGCCACCGTCGCATCGACGCTCGGCGCCTCGGGCAAGCGGGATGGCGTTGTAGCGCGGATCGCGCGGGCGCATGCCGAGCAGCTCCGCGACGTGTCCGCCGCTCGAGCTGCCGTAGATGCCGATCTTCGACGGGTCGCCGTTCCACGACGCCGCCTTCGCTTTCAGCCAGCGCACGCCGTAGTTCGCGTCCTGCACGCAGGCCGGATACGGCGCCTCCGGCGCCAGCGTCAGGTCGATGGCGACGACGAGCACGCCGCTGGCCGCGAGCGCGCGATCCATCGGCTCCTCGGCCTTGCGATCCTTGCCGTTCCACGCGCCGCCGTGCAGATCGAGGACGGTGGGGAAGGGACCGGCCCCGACGGCTGGTAGATGCGCGCCATCAGCGTGCGTCCCCTTCGCCGTGCGCCGGAACTCGACCTCGCGCACCGGTGATGTCGAACGACCCGGCCGTAGCGTTGACGCCGCGTTTTCAGAGCTGGATGAACCCGGCGCTCAGCGCGGTCATCGTCTTCAGAAACTCGCGGCGTCCGAGCTGTGCATGCGTGTTCCGCAGTGCTGAAGGGCCCTGCGCCACGGTCTTAAGACTTCGTTGTTCAGCACCTAGCCCCAGCACCTAGCACCTAGCACCTAGCGAGTCGCGCGCCTGACACGGCGACCTTCAGCAACGCGTTGGTCCAGCAGCAGACCGAACCGCCGCCGCCGTTGCCCGAGTAATCGTTCGCGGTGACGTGCACGACGTACTCCGCCCGGCTCGCTGAAGGTGACGGTCGTCGCCGACTTGGCCGGTGTAAGGCTCCATCGCCTTGCCGCCCTTGATTGCCTGAACTTCGGCCGCGCGTCGGCGACGGTGATCTTCCCGGACCGCGATACTTCGAGATCGTGACGTTCACTGGCGGCGCTGGGTTGTTCATCGGGCCGTTCGCGCCCGGTGGAGTAGAGCGCATCGTCGTCGGCAAACAGCGTGAGCGGCATCGGCGCGCCGACGGTCGCCGTGCGCGCGATCGCCTCTCGCGAACGTCGTCGCCGGCCCCTGGAACGACGTCCCGCGCTCCTCGAACCGGAGAACCGGCGGTGTGTTGTGGCCGCCGCCCGGGCTTCTTCCGGTCGACGTGAACGGCGACACCAGTGTACTCCGCCTTGGTGTGCATCGGGATCTTGTTGGTCACGCCGTTGAACGTCAGCGACCACCACAGCTGATCGGTCTTGCCGAAACTCTTCGGAATCGGCACGACGAACATGCCGTAGCGGCGGCGGGTCAGAAAGTGCGTCGGCTGGCCGAGGTCCGCCTCGCCGGGCTCGAAGTGATTGTTCGGGCCGATCGGGATGTCGACTTCCTGCTCGGTGTTGCGGTTGAAATAGCCGACGAGGAATGTCTGCGAGCCGTCGGGGTTGAAGAACCACCCATCGATGCGACGGCGTGACGCTCGCGCCGAACTGCTTGGGCGGCACGCTCGGCAACCTGGTCTGCGCAGACACGACGGTTGCCGGCCATGACGCGCAGTGCGCAGCTGACATCTATGGGCCAGGCTTCGGTTCTTCATCGAGCTGCTTCGCCCCTGCGCGGATCGCTGCTGCCGCTGGTTGTTGTCGTTGGTCGCGTCGCCTTCTTGCGCTGCGCCAGGATCGTCCTGCAACTCGGCGTCGCTCAAGTAGTACGACGTTCATCCAGGCGTGCGCCATCTCGTCGACGGTGCGATCGCCGTAGCCGACCCACTGATCGGGTCGGGGTTGTTCTTGTTCGCCTTCGTGTTGTCGTACCACGCGCGTGACGTGGATGACCGTCCCCTTCGGGAACAGCCGGCGCGGCGTCGTCGGCGTAGATGTAGTTGGTCATCCAGTTGAAGTTGAAGTTGCTCGACGTAGCTGACGATCTGCGGCGCGCCGTCGGGCAGAATCGCTTCGACCTGCATCGCCTTGCCGCGCAGATGGAAGTGCGGCTGGAAGTTGGTGATGATCGTGTTTTCCTTCAGCACCGTGAAGCCTTCGGTGTGCGCGATCGAGTTCGGCGGAATGTCGAGTGCCTGCGGCCCGTTCTTCAGCCCGGTGAAGGCCGATCAGATAGCTGCGATGCTTCGGCTCCTGGCCTTTCGGATAGAGCCAGATGCCGAGCTCGGAGCCGGCCGTGACTTCCTCGCCGACGGCGTGCACGTGCTGATCCCACGAGATCGTCTCGCCCGGCAGCATGAGCTTGCCGGTGCCCGTCCGGATAGCGGTCGTAGCCCTTGCCGATCGCCCATTCCATCAGCTGTGGGCCGCTGGTCCGACGAAGTCCTGCGGATCGTCCGCCGCGGCGGCGGCCGGCAGGCCGATGCCTTGTGTTGACGGCGTCCGGGATCGTCGCTTCAGCACGAGATGCGCGATCGAGTGATGGAGGATCTTGCGTCCCTGCATGTTCGACGGGCGGATTTCGACCATCCGCACCCAGCGCGGCTCGGTGAGGCCGGGGATGTCAGCCGTCGGACGCCACCACTGATCCTGGCTCACCGCCGGCATCGTATGCATCGGGCGACTTCACGACGAGGTCCGGCGGGCCGTAGCCGTCGCGTTCGCGCCTGCCAGTAGAGCGTCGGTCACGGGCGGCTTCGCGGCTGGGCATGTCGGCCGGGTTGCCTTCGAGGCGCGCCCTGATCGACCCAGGCGCACGATCGTGTCCATCTGGTCGTCGCTGAGCGACATGTCGTTCTTGAACTTCTGGACGCCGACGCTCTTGTCGATGTGCCACGGCGGCATCTGACGTCGCGGCGACGCGCGCGCGAATCGACTTCGCCCACGGACGCGCCTCCTGTAGCGTCATAGAGCGACATCGGCGCGATCGAGCCAGGCTCGTGGCACGACTGGCATTTCGCCTGGAAGATCGGTGCGACGTCCTTCGAAAACGTGACGGTCCGGTCCGCGGCCCGCGCGGTTCCGGCTGCGGCGATCAGATTCACCGACAGCGACCCCGGCAGCTCGACAGCGGTGAGGGTTCCATATCGGCCGATTCGCGCCATCTTCCGGCTCCTTTTCGAAAGCGTCTGACCCTGCAAATAGTAGCAGACCGGGCCGGGTCGTTCGAGTGCATTATGATGCCGGCTTCAGGGGGTGAGTGATGAGTCGAACGATCGCGCTGTTCCTGCCAGTGCTCGTGTTTTTCCATGGCTTCAACGGCGTTCGGCCAGCTCACCGCCGCCAAGGATGGACCAATGTGTCTACGGACACCACCACCTGAACACGACCAACCTGGACGCGCAGAAGAAGTTCTTCGTCGAGACCCTCGGCGGGACGCCTGATCAAGGTCGGCACGAACAATGTCGAGATCGTCAGAGTTCCCGAACGTGCTGATCTTCTTCAGGCGACGCAGGCGCCGACCGGCGGCACGCGCGGCACGACGGTCAACCACATCGGCTTCTCGGTGCCGAACCTGCGTCACGATGGTGGACAAGGTCAAGGCGAACGGCTTCAAGATGATCACGACCACGGAAGCCCCGGGCCGCGAAGTGAAGGACGACATCGCCGGCCCGCTGCAGCCCGGCGGCGCGTCGATCGCCTTCGCGCTCGGGCCGGACGACGTGAAGGTCGAATTCGTGGAAAGCCGAAGCAGCAGACGATTCCGATCACGCTGCACCACGTGCCATTTCTTCAACCCGAAGAACACGGAGATGCAGGCGTGGTACGTCAAGACGTTCGGCGCGAAGCCCCGCGACGGCGGCGCCTTTCCGGCCGGCGGATCTGCCGGGCGTGGCGCTCAACTTCTCGCCGTCGGCCGATCCGGTCGTCGGCACGCGGGGCGCGCGCTCGATCACATCGGCTTCGAGGTCAAGAACCTCGAGGCGTTCTGCAAGAAGCTCGAAGCCGACGGCATCAAGCTGGCGCGTGCCGTATCGGCAGGTGCCGGCGCTGAGCATCGCCATCGCCTTCATCACCGATCCATGGGGCACCTACATCGAGCTCACGGAAGGGCTCGACAAGATTTCGTAGCTGGGATGTGGTGAACACGAGCTATTCAGGTCTTTTTGAAGCGTACACCGTCGTGCCCCGTTCGTCGCCCTCGATCGTGTTCGGCGGGAACGCGGCGACGCGATCGCCGAGCCGCCGGGACTCCCAATGGCTGGCGACGACGAACACGTCGGTGGCCCAGTCCCTGCGAAAACTGCGAGATCTCGCGCCACGATCTCGTCTTCGCTCGCGCCTCGCGCTCGCGCGTTCGTCGCACCAGAGATAGCTCCCCGCGCACGACGCCGCCGGACACGGCGTAGTAGATGCTGATGGCCCAGATAACCCGACAGCGGCGGTCCGGCGTAGCTCAGGAAGTCCGGCTGGGCGACGACGATCGGAATCAATTCCGGTTCGCCCTTGAAGAACTGGGCAAGTGCCTTCGACGCCGAGAACGGCCGCTCGAAATCGAGCGCGACAAAGAAGAGGCTCGCCGCCACCGCGTCGCCAGCACCAGCGGTGAACCAGCTCGGCATGGCGCTGCGCGGTCCCCAGCGCGCTGCTGGCATGCAGCCAGCACCATCAGCAAGCAGGAGAAGCGAACAGGTGACCGTGATGCCGATAGCCGCCAGAGTACTCGACGTAGATCAGCGACAGGATCGCCGCGGTGCCGGCGATCAGCGCCGCGGCGAGGCTGGGCTGCCGGCGGAGGTGAACGATGCGCGAGCAGGAGGATGAGCACGCCGACAATCGCGCCGGTGAAGTGGCCGGCGTGGGATGTAGCGGCCGCCGGCAACGAGCAGGCTCGAATTCCACGGCGACGGGCTCGTGAAGTCCGGAAGCGGCACGCATGCCGAGCCGAGCAAGACCGCCGACGTCTTCGAGACGCGTGCAGCGAAGAGTCGACAGTACCAGTCGCGCCCGAATCAGCTCTCGGGTGACGGCGCGAGCGCCCACAGCGACAGCGCGATGCCCGCGAGTATCGCCATCGCCGGCTGGTGCCAGTTCAGACAGGCGGCGGCCACGCCACAGTGGCAGGAGCGCCACGGCCAGCGACCAGGCGAGGATCAGGCCGAACAGGCTGGTGTTGGCCAGCAGCGCGAGGAGCGCGGCGATCAGCCACGATCCGCGGGCGGGGCACGGCGCGCGGCCGCGCACGCGGCCAGCGCGAACAGGATGCCGAGTGCGTAGCCGCGGCTGATCGCGCAGAACTCGAACACGATGTAGTAGCCGAACGCGAGCAGCCAGCGTCGCGGCGGCGGAACGGCGAGCAGTAGGCGAGCAGCGCGACCGACGCGGTGCCGATGACGCCGTGCAATGCCTGCATCGCGGCGGGGTTGTGAGTGAGACGCGTCAACGCGAACAGACACAGATACCAGAGCCGGGGTGCGGTTCGAACCGCATGTTGTAGAACAGATCGCGCAGCGAGTGCGCATCGCGCGCGATGACCCACGGGTTGAGCTCGTCGAGCCACATCTCGTGGTGCGCAGCTCGGTGGTGGCAACCGCCGCGAAGAGGATCACTGACGTGTGGGGCTCGTGACCGGTCGTCGCCAGGGACCGACGTGATCGAAGTGGTTACGCAATGTATAGGATTCTACGCGATTGCGCCCGGTGGCGTCGTTGCGCGTCAGCGGTCCCAGTTGGACCAGTCGTAGCAACAGCGGTGTCGCGAACAGTGCCTGGCGCGACGCCGGCCAGTGCCGGGCCTCTTCCTCGGCCGCCTTCATCACCGCGTCTGGATTTGCGACGCTGCGGCGACGAGGAGTCCGCGCGGGCGGCCGAGGCACCGTGGCGGTGCGTCCGTGTTTCTCGAAGGAGCCGCCCAAATGCCGAACCAGTCGCGGCCGTCGGCCACGTGACGCGCCGGTTATGCTCAGGCACGCGGTCTGGTATTGCCGCCGATACCCGATCGATCGTGTCGGCCTGGCGAGCAGCGCCGCGCGGACGATCGCCTCGAACTGCGGCGCCCGCGATCGCGGCTCATAGATCGAGACCCGGCGGGCATTCCCAGGTTTTCGCGCCATTCTCGGTGCTGGATCTCGCGTCGGCCAACGCCGTCGTCTGGCCTCCGATGAGCGCCTTCGCATGAGGTGATCCGATCGCGAAGCCGAGCGCTGCGGCCACGGACCTTCATCGTCGTGATGCCGACGACCTGGCCGCTGGCGGTGACCAGCGGTCACCGCATTCCCGGGATTTGTTGGCCGCGTCCGTCTGCGCGAGCATGACGCCGTTGACGGTGCGAACGGCGCTCGATTCCGCGCGTCACCATGCTGGAGCCCGGGCGCCGGAGCCGAATCGCGGTCGTCTGACCGACGCGCGCCGCTCGGGCGCCTGCCGAAACGACACAGTGGGCTGCGCGCAGCGGGCCTATCGACTCGACGAGCACGAGGTCGGCGTCTGACGCAACGCTCATGACGGACGCCAGGCTGGTCCGGCCGTTGGCGAGCCACGCGCCGAGCTGGCGCCGTCACGACGATGCCAGTTCGTCAGGGCACTCGTGGCGAAGCGCCACGAAGAAACCGGTGCGCCGAGGTTGCGGCCCTGTTCGATGGTCACCACGGCTGGCACGACACGGCTCCAGGGATCGATTCCGCGGCTTCGGTCATAGGCGACGGCGGCGCCTCGACCGCGGGTTCATCCATTTGCAGGGCCGCGTCGGCCACCGGCTTCAGATTGGCGTTTTGTAAACCTTCGACGCATCGGATTTCGCCTTCCATTCTTCAGCGGCTTTTTGCGGCGGCATAAAGGGGCTTGGGCGTCGCGACGACTTGCGAAGCGGGTGAAGATGATGGCGGCAGCGATAACCAGTCCGCATCGTGATGACGTCACGTCGATAGATATCATATCTATCGGCCACAGCGCGGACGATCCGAGTTCAGCCGTTTGGCCCGTCTCAAGGTCGAAGCGCAACTCGTTTGTCCGGTGCTGAAGCGCCAGCGCGCTCATTCTCGCGCCACGCTATTACGCGAATCGTCGCAGCCAATCGTGGGGCGGCAGTGATCGATGCGCACCGGCCGCTGCGTCCGTGATGTAAAATCCCTGTCCCCACAGCCCAGCCCGAGGGCGTCGACATTTGCGTGACACCACCTGAACTCGACGACGACCCAGCCGAACGAACCATTTTCATCAGGCGCGACCGATCCGCTCGACGCCGGCGCCAGGCGTCGACTCCATCGGCCACTACCTGGTCGTGCTCGAAGGGACGTCGCCGGGAAACGGGTGGAGCTCGGCCTCGAACCGGTCACCATCGGCCGCGGATGCGGGCAAGACGTTCGTGGTCGACGATCACGACGTGTCCAGACTGCACGCGCGCGTCGCCCTCATCAATGGCACTGCGATCGCCGAGGACATGCAGTCGACCAATGGCACGCTTCGTCGACGGCGAGCCGCTCGTCGGCGCCGCGCCGCTGAAGGACGGCAGCCGCCTGCAGATGGGCGGCCAGATCATCGAATGCGAGCGGCGCAGCCGGTCCGACGTCAAGAAAGCGCAGGAGCTCGATCGCGACATCAAGAAAGCCAGCGACTACGTGTTCTCGCTGCTGCCGGCGCCGCTGACGACGGGACCGGTCCGCGTGGCGTGGCGGTTCGTGCCGTCCGCGCAGCTCGGGCGGCGACGCGTTCGGCTACTACTGGCTCGACCCGAGCACGTTCGTGTTCTATCTCGTCGACATCTCCGGGCACGGCGTCGGCGCGGCGATGCACTCGGTGAGTGTGCTGAACGTGCTGCGCCAGCGCGCCTTGCCCAACGTCGATTTCAGGAACCCGGCGGAAGTGTTGTCGAGCCTGAACTCGCAGGTTTCCGTCCGACAGCCACGGCGGGATGTACTTCACGATGTGCGTACGGCGTGTATCACATCGGCGATCGGAAGCTCACGTACTCCTCCGGCGGCCACGGGCCCGCGTTTCTCGTGCCCCTGGACCGGAGCGCGGGCGCAGCCGGTTGGCGAGCCGGCCCTGATGATCGGATTCCTTCCGGACCAGACCTACGACGTGCACGGAGACCGCCGTGCCGGCAGGAAGCACGCTGTACGTGTTCAGCGACGGCGCCTACGAGATCGTGACGAAGACCGACGACCGATGGGGAGTTGTCGAACTTCACACCGCTGCTCATCGAACCAGCCGTTCCTGGCCTGGCCGAACCGGATCGAATCTATCAGGCG
>ERZ1370068.6470-contig-5452_pt1 | contig 19617 bp, 37 predicted proteins | sample MGYA00561227_ERZ1370068 | MGnify/ENA primary metagenome ERZ1370068 (study PRJEB38410, sample SAMEA6850437) | metagenome | study: Metagenomic assessment of the ecological functions of the soil: analysis of the soil microbiota associated with the...
GCGTCGAGGCGGCGGCCATTTCGTTCGTGACGCCGGTGAGCGGCTCTGACATGGAACCTCGAGATCAACGTGCCCGGCTACGCCGTCCAACGATCGCCGCGGCGTGCTGTTCAACGGCATCTCGCCGAACTTACTTCAAGACGATGGGCACGCCGCTCGTCGCCGGGCCGCGACATCGCCGACACCGATCGCGCGGGGCGCGCCGGAGGTGATCATCGTCAACGAAGCCTTCGCCAAGAAGTATTTCAACGGCGAGAATCCGATCGGCCGGCGGTTCGACATCGTCGGCTTCAACGAGCGCTTCCCGACGCGGCACATGGAGATCATCGGCATGGTCGGCGACACGAAATGACCAGCGGCTGCGCGAGGAAGCGCAGCCGATCATGTACGGCGCGCTCGCGCAGGAGCGCGAGATCAATCTCCGGAGCGCGCGTGGTGGTCCGCACGACCGGCGCGCCATTCGATTCGCGCAACGCGATCGTGCAGGCGATCAGCCGGCGTGCACAAAGGACATCGCCGTCGATCTCAAGCGGCTCGACGAGGATCTCGGCGCGAACGTGCTGCAGGAGCGCCTGGTCGCGACGCTGTCGGGATTCTTCGGCGCGCCTGGCCCTGCTGCTCGCCGCGCTTGGGCCTCTACGGCGTGATGTCGTACACCGTGACGCGGCGCCGCAACGAGATCGGCATCCGCATGGCGCTCGGCGCCGAGCCGCGGCAAGGTCGATCGGCCTCGTGCTGACGAACGTCGCGTTGATCACGATCGCCGGGCTGATCGTCGGCGCAGCGGCGTCGGTCGGCACCGGCCGGTTCATCAACACGCTGCTCTACAATCTCGCCGCCAGCGACACGACGATGATCGTCGTCACGGCGATCACGCTCGCGACGGCCGCGGCGATCGCCGGCTACCTGCCGGCGCGGCGGGCGGCGCGGATCGATCCGATGGCGGCGCTCCGCGAGGAATGATGTAGCATCTCCGCCTACGCCGAGGCTTCGGCGAGACAGGCATGGCGGGAGACATTCGAACGCGATCCGGCAGTGGGCGCGAACGCCGGTCATCACCGCCGTGGTGGTGCTGTCGCTCGCGCTCGGCATCGGCGCCAACACCGCGATCTTCTCGCTGATCGATTCGCTGCTGCTGCGTCCGCTTCCGGTCGCCAACCCAGGCGAGCTCGTGCGCATCCACGAGGAAGGCTACGACTTCCAGAGTTATCCGGTCTGGCAATACATCCGCACGCAGACGTCGTTTCCTTAGCGAGAGTGCCGCGGTCTCGCTGATGCGGCCCGACATTTCCTCGTCCAGCGAACGCCGCAGCGCGCTGGGGCTCGCCGTCAGCGGCAGCTTCTTCGAGACGCTCGGCGTCGGTGCCGCCACCGGCCGGCTGATTACGCCTGATGACGATCGGCCGGGACCGAGGCTCTGACGTCGTGGTCCTCGAGTACGAGTTCTGGCAGCGGATGTATCGCGGCGGCGACGTGCTCGGTCAGACGATTCCGCTCGACGGCCGGCCGTTCACGATCATCGGCGTCGTCCAACGCGGTTTCTTCGGGCTCAATCGTCGGCCGCCGCTTCGATCTCGCCATCCCGCTCGAGGGCTTCGAGACGCTCTCGCCGGGCATGGCGGATCCCCTGAGCGCCAGCCTGACAGTAGTTCGGCCGGATCGCTCCCGGACGCTCGCTGAGCGCCGCCACGTCGGAGTTGCAATCCGCGCAGGCGGAATTGCGCGCAACGATGCATTTCCCGGACACCTATCGCCGCCTGCAAACGCCGCTGACGCTGGTGCCGATGGCGATGGGCCTCACTACGACGACGCAGGAACGCTACGCGCGGCCGCTCTGGATCCTGATGGCGCTGGTCGGGCTGGTGCTGCTGATCGCGTGCGCGAACGTGGCCAACCTGCTGCTCGCGCGCGGCGCTGCCCGGCGCGCGGAGCTGGCGACGCGCCTGGCGCTCGGCGCATCGCGCGCACAGATACTGCGCCCGCAGGCCGTCGAGAGCCTCGTGATCGCGCTCGCCGGCGCGGCCGTCGGTGTCATCGTCGGCGTCACGACCGCGCGCGCGATCGTGCTCGGCGGTCGCCGTCGATCAGGCCAACGCGCTCGCGACGTGGATCGATGTGTCGATCAACGGACGCATGCTGGCGTTTACCAGCGCCGCGGGCATCGTCACCGCGCTCGTGTGCGGCGCTCGGCCCGGCACTGTGGAACACCCGCATGTCGATCCCATCGATGCCATGCGCGAGCGAGCGCGTGGCATCGCCTCCAGCGGCGCGCGCTTCGGCGATCGCCCACCTGCTGGTGGCCACGCAAGTGGCGCTGGCGTTCGTGCTGCACTGGCGGCGCTCTCCTGATCCGCAGTTTCATCAACGTCGCGACACAGGACCTGGGATTCGAGCGCGGGCCGCTGATCAGTCGCGGTGCCCGATTACACGCGATCCACCGTCCGCCGCGCCGATCGCGTGCCGGTCGCGGATCGGATTCGCGGAAGAACTGTCGTCGGTCCCCGGCGTTCTGGGCCACGAGCTTTCCGAATCGACGCCGTTCGGATTCGGCCTGCGCCCGTGGCCGGTGATCGTGCCGCAAAGGACGGCCGCGGACGGCGATCCCACGCCAATCAGTCGTGTTGGAACCGGCTTTCACGACGCTCGGGATGCGCATGGTCGCCGGACGCTCGTTCCTTCCGACCGGCCTCGAGTCGGTCAACACCGCCATCGTCAACGAGGCGTTCCGCAACCGCTACTTTGACGGCGCCAATCCGATCGGGCAGTGCGATCACAGTGCGGCATGCCGCGCCGCGGCCAGGTTGAAATCGTCGGCGTCGTCGCTGATGCGCGCGACATGTCGGTGCGCGATCCCGTTCCGCCGACGGTCTACATGCCGTTGATGGCCGCTGACGAGCCGTGGATCGAGATCGGCATCCGCCCGGCGGTCGACGATCAGCAGCTGCCGGCAGCGGATTGTCGACACGGTATCGCGACATGCGCCAGGCGCCAGCGTCGAGTTCCGCACCGTCGACGAAGGTCTGCGTAACGCCGCATCACGCGAGCGGGTGATCGCCTGGCTCGCGGGAGGCTTCGGCATCCTTGCGCTGTTGCTGTCAGCAATCGGGGTCTACGGCGTGATGAGCTTATCACACGTCGCGCAGACGGCAGGAGTTCGGCGTGCGGATCGCCGTCGGCGCCGCGCCTGCATCCGTGTCGTCGCTGATCATGCGCCAGACCGGGCTGGTCGCCGGCGTCGGCATCGCCGCTGGGCTTGCTCGTGGCGATTGGCAGGCGCGCGTCTGTTGACCGCCCTGCTCTTCAACGTGTCCGCGACGGATCCAGTGTCGACGATGATGGCCGTGGCGTTGCTGATCGGCCATCTGCCTTGCCGCAGGTTACTGCCCGCGCGCCGCGCCGCGCGCGTCGATCCGATGACAGCGCTGCGAGAGGAATAGCAGCGTCAGGCCGTCAGGGCAGCGCGCGATACTTGAAGTTCCTGAAGCGCACTTCCCCATCGCCAGACGCATACAGCGCCGGACGCAGGCTCAGGAAATCGTAGGCGACGTTGTGGTGATAGCCGGACACTTCGATCGCGCCGGTCGTAGCGCTCCCACGTCTTGCCATCGGCGCTGTAATGGAGCGTGACGATGTGGCTGATCGTTTCGCAGGCGGATCCAGACGTGCTGGCCGAGTGTCGTCGGCTTCGCCGACGTCCGATCCATTCCGTAGAGATGCAGGCGCAGGTTCTGCGCCGAGAAGCCGAGCCCGCATACAGCTTGCGGCTGTAAAACACGAGCAGGCCCCGCGCTGGCGTTGCGGATCGGCATCGATCTCCACTTCCATCTCGTAGGCGTGATCGCCGTTCACGAACCAGAGCGGCGAGCTGTCCGCGGGACCGCGTGCCCTTGCCTTGCAGGACCAGCGCGCCGTTCTCGTAGCGATAGCGATCGCGATCGGCTTCATCGCCCGGCGTAGAAGCTCCACTGCACGCCCATCCGTGGCTTCGAGAAATCGTCCGAGTAGGCGAAGCCATGCGGGACCCGCCTCGCCTGCCGGCTTTCGCGATTGGCGCCGCCGGATCGACCGCCGGCGCGGAACCATCCGTCGGCCGTCCACTCGATCGGCTCGAGCAGCGTCTGGCGGCCGAGCGTGTAGTAGCCGTTCTCGTAGGCGTGATAGACCATCCACCACTTGCCGGCGCGGATCTTCGACGAGCGAGCCGTGACCCTTCGACCACCAGCGCTCGTCGCGTCGACTGCGTCCGCAGCGATCGGATTGTAGGGCGAGTTCTCCCACGGACCCTCGATCGACTTCGATCGCGCGGCGACCGACCATGTGGCCGGTCGGCGGCCCGGCCGTCGCCGCCTTCGGCGAGCACCATGTAGTAATAGTCGCCGCGCGTGAGTGATCTTCGGACCTTCCTGCGCGAAGCCTTCGACGATCCAGTCGGCGGGATACTTCCAGCCGTCGTAGATCTTCTTCGGCGCGCCCCACCGTCGACAGGCCATCGTCGGCGAGCTGCACGAGCTCGCCGGCGCTGAGAAACAGATACCGCTTGCCGTCGGCGGCCGACCGCATGACCCGGATCGATTCGCGTCAGCTTGCAGATCGATCGGCGCGCTCCACGGTCCGCGAATGTCGTCGGCCCAGATCACGCGTAGTTCGATCGATTCGGCGAGATGCCGGGAAAGTAGATGTAGTAGCGGCCCTTGTGCTTGACGAGGTCCGGCGCCCACACCGAGCCGACGTTCTTGAACAGCGCCGGTCCGATCGGCTGCCAGTTCACGAGGTCGCGCGAGTGCCAGATGACCAGGCCCGGATAGGCGTCGAACGACGAGAACGTCATGTAGTAGTCGTCGCCGTCCTTGAGGATCGACGGATCAGGATGATCGCCGGCCATGATCGGATTGAGGAAGGTGCCGTCGCCGAGATCACGCCTTGCGCTGCCCTTCGATGCCTGCGGCCGCCGTGCCAAGGCTTCGGCGCGGCAGGCTCATATTTGGAGCGCGGCGCGGCAAGGAAGCCGCGCGCCGACAGCCACTCCAGTCATTCGCGCGGGCCAGCTCGACGTCGAGCCGAGTCCCGGCGCGAAGCCAAAGCCGTGCGCGCCCTTCTCGTAGAAGTGCGATTCGACCGCGCACGCCGGCTGGCGCGCAAGAGCCTGGACCAGCGCCATCGCTGTTCTCGATCGGCACCGATCGATCCTCGGATGTGTGCACGATGAAGAACGGCGGCATGTCGCGGCGGGCGTGCTCTCTCGATCGAGAGGCGATCGACGAGCGCGGGCGACGGAGCTGGCGCCGAGCAGATTGCGGACGCGAATCGGCGTGCGCGAACGGCGCCTTCATCGTCACGACCGGATACAGCAGCGCGACGAAAGTCCGGCCGCGCGCTGACGGCATCAATCGGACGCGCCGGTCCGCCCTTCAGCGCGCGTCGAACCACGCGGCAGCCGACGCCGCGAGGTGGCCGCCTGCCGATGCGCGCCGAATCAAGACCGATGCGATCGGCGCGCACGCCGAATTCGCCGGCGCGCGAACGCACCACGCGAATCGCGCGCAGCACGTCCTGCAGCGGCGCCGGATGACCGTATCGGACAGCCGATATTTCAACGCAAAGACAGCCACGCCGAGCGGCGTCAGATGGCGACCGCTCCCGCGACCTCGTTGTCCATGGCGAGCCGCGCGTAACCGCCGCCGGCGCAGACGATGACCGCGGTGCCGGAACGGACGTGCCAGGCGCCGGCGCGTAAAGTACGCGAGCGAGCGGGTCGTGCACGTTCGACGACGCGGCCGCTCGACGACCCGCTCCGGGATCCCGCATCAGGCTTGCGGCCCGGGGCACGCCTTCCAGGCCAGAGCGCGATGCCCGTGTGCCGGAGTCGGTCATGAAGCCGCGCAGGCGCCAGCGGCCGTGGGGCTGATGCGGACGGTATGAATGCGGCCCTTGAACCAAAACACGCGGTTCTGGCGAACGCCAATCGATGTTTGCCCAGCGCCGAGTGGCAGGAATGCGACCGCGCCCGAAGCCCTGCTCGACGCCGTCCGCGAAACCGCGTTGCGTCGTGCCGTCGAACGTCATCGCCGCCACGTGCCAACTCGCCGACGCGTGCGTGCTGCGCCGGATCCAGCAGCGCCAACTGCGCCGGGACGTGCCGCAGGTAGGTATCAAGCGCCCATCGGCCACCATTCAGACGCAGCTCGATGAGCGCGGCGGTTATCAGTCGCCGGCTCCTCGATGTGCAAGAAGCGCTGCTCAACGGGCGCCGTCGCTATCCGGCGAGAACAGCACCTCGAGCGTGAATCGCGACAGTCCTGCGATCGGATTTCGCCCGATCAACAGTCCGTCCGACGCGCCGTTGAACTGGATGGCGGGGCCGATCTCGGTCTGGACGACCGCAGGCGCTCCGATGACTTCAATCGCATCCGACCTCGGCGCGCGACGAGGTTGTCGAGGCGCCAGGTCGTGACCACCGGCGCGGACTGCGCCGCCGACCATCACGCCGAAGCGCCAGGACGACGGCCGCGAGCCTCATGTCACTTCGACGAATCGAGCGCCTTGATCAGGATGCCCATGTTGCGCACGTACGGCGTCGATCGAAATGCCCATCAACTTGGGATCCGGATATGGCGACGTGTCGGTGTCGTCGCCGACATAGCGTCTGCGAGAAGTCGCCGGGCTGCGGCGCCATTCGAGCCGTCGCTCTTTGTACGGATGGCTGTTGTAGCCAAGCGGCGCCAGCCAGTATCCCTGCGCATTCGAGATCGGCAACGACCTTCGCGGCATCACCGTTCGGACCCGGCGTGTAGTAGTCTCGCGAGCGGCACCTTCCCGGCGCCCAGCTTGAGCGGCGAGGTCTTGATCACTTCCGCAGGCGGCGTGTTGCGCGCGGCTTCTTCGCATTGCCTGCGCAAGCCGGCGACGTCGATGTTGCGGAACGAGCTGTAGTGAACGATGGTGCCTTTGAGTTCTTGTCCACGTAATAGCGGCCGTTGAACACGTTCGAGCCTTCGCGATGCACGTAGAGCGGCTCGTTCGTGCCGAGCTCGACGAACGTCGGATGCGTGCGGCCCCGGCGGCGCGATCCCGGCGGCAGCTTCAGCCTGTCGAGCCAGTCGAGCACTTCCGGAATCCGCGCGAGTACTTCGGTCTCGCCGGTCAGGCGATAGAAGCGGAATCAGCAGGCCGACGTTGGCCGCGGTCGTGTGCGTGACCAGCGCCTTCGGCTCGTAGGTGCCGCGCGCCAGACGGCTGCAGATCGGGCGTGTGCTGCAGGCCCCAGGCCGGCTGCGGCGGACCGAGCTGCGTGACGATGAACGCGTTCATGCCGCGGACGATCGGATCGATCAGCCGCTCATCGCCGAACGCCTGGTAGCACATCAGCAGAAAATCCATGTTCTCTGCCGCAACGTCGTCGTTGAACGTCGCGTAGCCAGGTGTAATCGGGCTAGCCCGTGCAAGCCTTCGCGCCTGCACCTTCGGAAACCGCTGCGGCCACACGCCGATCGGGTATTGGCTGTCGAGCACGAACTTGATCGCCTTGTCGAGCGGCGCCTTGTATTTCGGATCGCTTCTTCTCGACGTAGAGACGCAGGAAGAATCTTCGCCGACTTCGGCGGTGCCGGCGTCGTCGAACGTCGCGTTGCCGTAGTAGTGCTGGAACTCCTCGAGGCGCCAGCGCGTTCTTGCCGATGGTGTCGTACCACTTGCGCAGCGACCGCCTCGCCGGCGAAATCGGCGATGTAGTTCCAGCCGCCCGACGGATGCTGCGCGAACATCAAGCGCGGACGGCGACCTGCTCCGCGGCGCGGTAGTAATAGTCGTCGCCGGTGGCGTGATAGGCATCGAGGAACAGATGCCCCATCGTCGGCGTGCCCGGCGGCTGGATCCAGATCATCGTCGGCGTGGCTTCCATTTCGCCCCACCGCCGCGTCATGTCCGGCAGAGTACGACCACACGTAGCCGCCCTTGTTGGCGACCTTCTCGACCATGAAGGTGGTGGCGCGCTTCATCGCGGCTGAGCACCTGGCGCGCGATCGGGGCCTGCGCGCGAGGGCGCTGCACTGACAGCGACGATCGCCAGGCGACGACAAACAGCGACTCGCGATCTACGTACCCGGGCTGCACATACGGGACCTGTCCAAACAAACGGCGCTCGTCGCCGCGTGGATCGTCGACGACGCGAGACTCGCGATTGAAGACCATCGTCGCCCGGCGGTGAGATCGAAGGCCGGCCACTGCCGGCAGGCCGCTTCACATTGCGGATTGCCGGAGCGCGCGAAGGCGATCCACGCGTCTGCTCATCATGTCGGCGAGCGCCAGCTGGTTCGGCGCCGGTGCCGACGAACTGCGGCGTGATGGCGGCGTTGTCGAAGATGAACGGCACGTCGAGCCCGTGATGCGCGCCCCACTTGCCGCCGTCGATCGGCGTCTGGCCAGTCGAACTGGAAGACATATGTCGGCGCCGCGCCGGCCGGTTGCGCCGCGCGGCGATCGGCTTCGATCACCTGTCCGCGCCACGACCGCGAGTCGGTCGTCGCCGCGAAGAAGACGTCCGCCGGCGAATACCCGGATGCCACTCGCGATATTTCGCGATCACATCTGCCGCGATCGAGGCTGCCCATGAATGGCGAGCCTGGCTTCGAGCTTGGCCTGAAGCGTTTCCCACGTCAGCGAGAAAGATCGACGGATCGCCGCGGCCGATCAGCGTCCGCGTCTCGCCTTTCGTGTTGCCGAGGATCATCGGGATGTGCGCCGATTGCGGCGGCGCATCGGGATCGAACGGATCGCGTGGCAGCGACCGTCCATCCTTGACCGGGCCGAGATACGCGGGCGCACGGCTGCACCTTGACCAGCTGCTCCATCGGCATCGTCCGGAGCTGATCGACCTGCGATCGATCCAACCGCGAGCGCCGTCGAGCAGCTGCGAGCGCATGAGTCGGTGGCGGTCTCTCGACGGCTCGCGGTGATCTGCTGGCCGCTCGTGCGTGGCCACCCGATGGAACAGTCCGCTCGCCTTCGGCATCGCCATCAGCATGGCGCTCTTCGCGCCGCCGCCGGAGTGCCCGAAGATCGTGACGTTGCCGGCGTCGCCGCCGAATTCGGACAGCGTTGTCGCGCACTCCACTGCGAAGGCCAGGATCAGATCGAGCTGTCCGACATGTTCCTGAATCGGCGAGATCGGGCGAGCCGAGCTCGGCGCGAGATAGAGGTATCCAAACGCGTTGAGGCGATGATTGACGGTGACGACGACAACGTCGCCCCTTGCGGGCGAGACGCTCGCCGTCCGTTTCAATCTCGTTGCTGGTGCCGCCCGAATAGGCGCCGCCGTGGAACCACACCATGACCGGGCGCTCTGCGGTTGTCGCGGAGGCCCGGAGTCCAGACGTTGAGGTGCAGGCAGTCTTCGGAGATCGGCCGCCCGCCGGGCTGTGGCGCGATGGCGGAGAACTCGATCGCATCACGCACGCCGGTCCACGGATCGGGCGCAACGGGAGGAAGAAAACGGCGCCGGCTCGTGTCGGCGCCGTAGCGAATGCCTTTGAAGACATGGATACCGGCGTTCGAGCGGCCGCGCCACTTGCCGTGCGCGGTGTCGACGATCGGACTGCGCACCTGCGACTGAGGCGCCGCGCGAGAGACCCCCGATGCATGGGCGATACCCCGACGAGCATCGATCGCGCAACACATGCCTGCGCTCGCTCGCTATCGGCTAGAACACGAAGCGGGCGCCGACCTGGATTTCGCGGCCGTTGCCGTCAACGCGCTTGCGGGTCACCTTGCCGAAGTTCGCGCTCGACAGGTTCACTTCGGGCTGATCCCACACGATCATCGTTCGAAGCACGTTGTAGGCCTCGATGCGCGCTTCCAGGCGTAGCTTTCGAGCCCATCTTGAACGCTCTTGGTCAGGCGTCATGTCGGCGAAACGGCGCGATCGGCCCGTTCAGGCCGTCGTAGTAATAGGGGTTGCTGCGCGGCGTGAACGTGTCCTGCACCGCGAACTTGCTGGTGTCGAACCACTTGTCGCGCGTCGGATTGCTCAGCGTCGGGTCGCCGGTCACGACGTAGCTGGTGTTGAAGAACACCGGCCGGCCCGAATAGAAGCGGCCCGACGCGGTGAACTGCCAGTTGCCGAGCACCGCATCGACCGCGGTGTTCCAGTCGGTGCCGACCGCCTGGCCCTGGCCGACCGGCATCTGCCAGGTGAAGGCCGCCGTCAGCCGATGCACCGGCGTATCGGTCGGCGCGCCATCTCCCAGCCGTCCTCGCCGTTGGTCTGCAGCACCTTGTAGTTGGCGATGTCGTCGAACCACTGCTGCACGCGCTTCGCGGTTCCAGGCATACGCCACCAGCACGCTGAAGCCGTTGCGTGAACGGACGCTGCGCCCGCAGCTCGATCGTCTGGGTGTTGAGCTTCTTGCCGTTGGTGTTGGTCTGCGTGATCGCGCCGTATTGCGGATACGGCACGAGCAGGCTGCCCAGCGTGACGGTGGCGGTGTTGCGCAGACTGGCCGGGGAACTTGTCGAGCGTCAGGTAGTTGCGGAACGGGTTGGTCACCTGCGTGTTGAGCGCCGTCTTTCTGCTCGTAGCGGAACGCCGGGTCGGCCATGTTCAGGTTGATGTCGTACGGCACGCGCGTGCCGAGGTTGAGGAAGTAGTTCGCCTCGACGACGGTCTTGGCCCACACTTCCTTCTGGTACGAGAAGTTGAAGCGATCGTTGATCTGCGGACGCAGCTGGTGCATTGATCGAGGCTGACGGCGCCGCCGAGACTCGGTGTAGCGGCCGTAGTCCTGGCCGTACGGTTCGATCACCGGGTTGTTGGCCGGGATACGGATTGGCCAGCGTCTGCTGCGGCACGCCGTTGGCGAGGCCCAGCGTCGTCGTGGTCTGCGCGATAGCCGGTGTACTGGTTGACGAAATCACCGAGCGTGTCGCGGACGTTGGTGATCGGCATCAGGAACCGCGCGTAGCCGGCGCGCACCACCGACTTGTCGTCGAGCCGGTAGGTCGGCGCCGAGACGCGGCATGAAGTTCAGCGCCGATGTGCTCCACGCGTAGGATTGCTCTCGCTCGCGAAGATCCATTCGCCGGTGAAGCTGTAGGCGTAGCCCTTGCGACGCCATCAACTGCGAGCGCCTGCGCCGGAATCGGCGGCGGCGTCGCCTGCATTTCGGGAATCGGCGATGTGAGATCGAGCCGCTGCGAGATTCGGTTCAGCGGATCGGTCGCGCCCGGCTCGTATTCCCAGCGCAGGCCGACGTTGAGCGTCAGCCGATCGTTCACGTTCCAGTCGTCCTGGAAGTAGCGCCGCGTAGCTCATGAGATCCGGTTCCTGCAGCGGCACGAGGCGGGCCGAGGTCTGCGCGATCGAGCGCGCCGAGCAGGAACGTCGCCCACTGGTTGCCGGAGTTGGTCGACGTCCGGGCGTGTCGGAGCTGTTCGCGGTCAAGCGCCGAGTTGAAGACCAGGTTGATCGGCTCGAAGCGCGCGGCCTCGCCGTAGTAGGAGCGCATCTCGCCGCCCCACTTCATGTTGTGGCTGCCCATGTAGTAGTTCATGCGCGCCGACGCGGTCCACGCATCGGGATGCTGGATACCACTCGCGGCCCTGGCGGCCGAGGCGATTGGTCGTCGCCGTGCCGGTGCCGGTGGTCACGTCGAGCGCGGGGTAGTAGACGTAGCCGCTGTTGTAGAGCGACGAGTACCCACGGCGTCGGCCAGTAGTTGGCCAGCCCGTCCTGCCCGAGCATCGAGCGACGGGTTGTAGAACTCGTCGGTCATGTTGTAGTAGCTGCCGCGCACGTTGAGCGTCATCTTGTTCGACATGATCCAGACCGCGTCGCCGGCGGTGCTCATGCCGTCGCGATTGCTGCCCGTCAAGCGGGAAGAAGCCGGCGTCGGTCGGGTTCTGCTGATAGAGGTCGGCCTTGAACTGGCCGTAGCGCGCGAACATCTTGAACGTGTCGCTGAAGTTGACGTCGACGCGCTGCGAGAAGTTCCAGTAGTCGGTGTTCTCGTAGAGGCTGCCCTGCCAGTTGTCGATGTTGCCGGCCTTGTTGGGCAGCGGAATGTCGTTCAGCATCTTCACGCGCGACCGGATCGATCATCGCCTGCGGAATCTGGTTGCTCGCGAACGGCTGCCGCACGACGCGGCCGGCGCTGTCGAGCGTCGAGCGTGAACGGGTTGTAGATGGTCGCAGCCGCGGCCGCTCAGCAGCGACTGGCTGAAGTCGCCGCGCGCGCTCGAGCTCGGTCGGCACCGTGCGCACGATGGTGAGCGGGCGCTTGTCGTTCCAGTCCTCGAACGACGTGAAGCTGAAGATGCGGTTCTGCTTGATCGCACCGCCGACGGTGCCGCCGTACATCTTGAGCTTGGTGCCGCGCAGCACGGACGTGTCCTGGCCGGGCGCGATCGTGATCGTCGGGTCGCCGATCGAGTTCATGCTGGGATCGCGGAAGAACATGTAGGCCGAGCCGCGCAGCGTGTTGGTGCCCGACTTCATGTTCAGGCTGATCAGGCCGCCGAGGCTGTTGCCGTTCTCGGCGTCGACGCTGCTCTTGGAGACGGTGATTTCCTCGACCGCGTCCATCGACGGCGTATAGGCGGTCTTGTAGCTGGCGCCGAGCGCGACGCCATCGAGCAGCACGGCGTTGGCGCGGCGCGGTGCCGCCGCCGGCGTCGTAGTCGTTGGCGTAGGCGTGATGGTACGGGCGGTTCCCGCTGCCGTCGTGCCGGGCGTGTTGACGATCGACGGATCGAGGTTGCGCCAGGTTGTACGGGTTGCGCCCGCTGATCGGCACCTGGTCGACGAGCTGGCGTTCGAGCGTCGAGATCGGAGCTGCTCGAGTTGAACTGCACCAGCGGGCGAGGATCCTCGCACCGTGATGGTTTCAGCGACCGTCGCCAGTCCCATCGCCAGATCGACGGTGACGTCGCCGCGTTGCGGCACGCGCACATTCTTCTGCGATGTCGCTGCGGAAGCCCTGCAATTGAGCGGTCACGTTGTAATTACCAGGATCGACGAAGTCGAACCGGTAGCGCCCTTCGGCGTCGGTGACCCGATCGGACCCGACGCCGGTGGCCTCATTCAGCAGCGTCACGGTGACGCCGGGCAGCGCGCCGCGGCTCTCATCCGTGATTTGCCCTGACTTTGCCCGATAATCCTGCGCCATCGCCGGGTACGCCGAGCCACAGGCACCGCCGCCAACGACTCCCTAGCGTCATCCACAACCTTCTCATGACGACTCCTTCCTCCAAGACAACACGCGGCCACCGGGCCGCCAGCGCTGCTATCTCCGCATCGCGCCCGCTGGCGTCTCCGCTGACGACGCCGCTCAACTTCCGACACCGACACCTGATTGAAATCACCTGGAATGGTCTGCTTCAACGCGCTGGCGGCCACGGCAAATTTCAACGTGGCTTCCAGATCGCGCCCGCTCACGAACCCGTGGATCAGGCCTGCAGCGAAGCTGTCGCCGCCGCCGATCCGGTCAACCAGCGCGCACGCTGTCGCGCTGGCTGTGCAGGAAGGTCGAGGTGGCCGCATCGTATCAGAACGGCGCTCCACCCGTTGTCACTGGCCGAAACCATGATCTCGCCCAAGCAGATGGTCTTCGCCATCAACGGGCTCCTTCACGGGCGTCCACAAAGCGCGCGCGTTCGCCGTGATCGTCGCGAACTGGCGCGCGCGCCACCGCCTTGGCGTCAACCAACGAGGAGCCGGCGCCAATCGCGACCGCGCCAGCACGAATCCACTCGGCCGCGTTCGCTTGTGACACGCCGCCGGTCGGCATCAGCTTGATCGACGGGAACGGCCCGCGCAGATCCTTGATGTAGCCGGGACCGAGCGACGTCGCCGGAAACACCTTCACGACGTCCGCGCCCACCTCCCACGGCGGACAGTGATCTCCGTGGGCGAAAAGCACCCCGGGCACGCCGGCACGCCACGCTCGTGACACGCCTCGATCACGCCCGGCCGGAACACGGACTGACGACGAACTTCGCACCGGCATCGATCACCGCGCGCGCCGTCGCCGGATCGGTCACCGGTGCCGGCGCCGATCAACGCCTGCGGCAGCGTGCGCGACAACTCCTCGATCAGTTCCACGGCGCGCTGGGACCGTCATGGTGATCTCGATCGCCGTCACGCCGCCCGGCCATCAAGCGCGTTCGCCACATCGCGGCCGACCGCCCGCGTCGGTCAGGCGTACCACGGCGACCACGCCCGGTCTGCTTCGATCCGGCGCATCACGCTCGGCGCGAGTCAGGGCTGCCGTCATCGCAGGAACCTCACGACGCCGGTCACACCGCAGGCCGAGCGCGAAGAGCAGCGTCACGGCCAGGACTAGGGTGCGCCCCACGCCAGCCTTGAACTCGCCCATTCGCGACCGGGTGACGAAGAAGAAGATGATGCCGATCGCCAGCGGCGCGAGCAGGAGGTTCCCGATCATCGCGATGATCGCCTTCAGGAGCGCCGGCAGCTGCCCAGAACGGCGTCGAGCAGCGCCGGCACCGCGATCCAGAACGCGAACACCACCTTGAAGGCGCGGTTGTCACGCGTGAAGCGCCAGTTCCGCCGCGCGATGTCGAGACGAAGATACGTCATCGTCAGCGACACGGAGATCAGCGTGGTGAAGCCGGCGCGATCAGGCCGAGCGAGAAGAAGCGCGGCGCGAGGAAGCCGAGCGACGCCAGGGAACGCCGGACCGAGCACCTGGCCCGCGACCGGGATGCTTTCGATCTGCGAGTAGTGGCTGACGCCGAGATAGCGACGGGCCGCTGCCGGTGTAGACGTTGTGCAGCGCCGTCGCGCCGGCGACGATCACCACGACCGAGAAGAGGCCCCAGATGACGCCGAGGTTCTGCACCGTCTTCCAGAACGCGCGCTTCGACGTCGGCCGTGCGTGTAGCCCGGCGTTGGCGCGAGGTAGCCGTAGGTCAGGAACACCGCCGGCGGCAGCGCCTGCCCGGCGATCGCCATCATCTGCGTGAACGCCTTCGCGCGACGCGGTCGCTGCCAACGACCGGAACGCTCCGCGCGGAATGTGCGGCACCAGGCCGCGGCCGAGCGCCAGCCACGTGCTGCCAGTCGAGCAGCCCCTTGGTCGGCGACGATGATGAAGCAGACCAGGATGACGACGAGCAGCGCACGTCATGATCTTCTCGACGCGCTTGTAGCCGCCGAGCACCGCCGAGCATCACCGTGCGCGCCGGTGAGCGCGATCGTCGACGACGACGCAGTCCGGCGGCGTGGCCTGCCGGCGGCGGCAGCAAGCCGACGGCGCCGTACGCGCCCTCGACCATCGCCGCCATCTGGCTCATGTTGACGACGATGTTCACGAGCGAACGGCGGGCAGGAAGACCGCCCACGCGCAGCCACGGTCCGATGTCGCTGCGAATCATCTCGAGCATGCCGCGACCGCCGACGAGCACCGCGCGACGCGCGACGCCGGAGTCGAGCGTGAAGATCACCATCGGGATCGACGTAGAGCGCGACCCACAGCAGATCGAACCCGAACCACGCGCCGGCCAGCAGGCGCGTCGCCACGGCGCCGGCGCCGATCATGCCCGCCGCGGTCAGCGCCGCCGGACCGACGAAGCGTGCGAGAAGATCGGTGGTGCGCGCTGTCAACATTCAGCGGCCCATCCATCCGCCGTCGACCACGAGCACGTGGCCGTGCACGTAGTCGGACGCCTGCGACGCGAGAAACACGCGCGGCGCCGGCCAGATCGTCGGGCGTGCCCCAGCGGCCGGCGGGAATGCGCTCGGTGATCTGGCGATTGCGCTGCGGATCCGTCGCGCAGCGCCTCGGTGTTGTCGGTCTGCATGTAGCCGGGCGCGATGGCGTTGACGTTGATGCCGTGCGGCGCCCACTCGTTGGCGAGCGCCTTGGTGAGCTGCACGAGGCCGCCCTTGGCGGCGGCGTAGCCGGAACGCGTGATGCCGCCCTGGAACGACAGCAGCGACGCGACGTTGATGATCTTGCCGCCGGCGCCGCGTCTCGATCATGTGCTGGCCGGCCGCGCGGCACAGGCGGAACGCGCTCGACAGGTTGACTTCGATCACGCGCGTCCCAGTCCTCGTCGCGGATGCTCGCGCCGCGGCTTGCGGCGGATGATGCCGGCGTTGTTGACGAGGATGTCGACGCTGCCCGAACGCGGCGATCGTGTCTGGCGATCAGCGCGTCGGCGGCGGCGCGATCGCTCGAGATCGGCGGTCAACAATTCGCGTGCGGCGGCCGGCTCTCGCTTGCAGATCCGCTCGCCGCGGTCTGCGTCGCGGGCTGCTCGTTGCTGATGCAGCGACGACGTCCGCGCCGGCCGCGCGCCAGCGCGAGCGCCATCGCCGGCGCCGAGGCCGCGCGACGCGCCGGTCACGAGCGCCACCTTGCCGTCGAGCCGAGAACAGATCGAGCGGCGCGTCAGCTGTCAGCGGCGCTGTCGCCCGGCAGGAAGTCTTCGCGCGGCGGCGAGAAGATGTCGATCAGCACGACCTCTTCGTCGAGCATCGTCGCGCCGTGCTCGGATGCCGGACGGAAACAGCAACACGTCACCGGCGCTCGCGGTGCGCGTCTGTCCTTCGACGAAGAAGTCGGCGCGGCCCGCGCTCGACGAGTCGTGATCTGCTCGTGCACGTGCGAGTGAATCGGCGTCACGGTGCGCGGCGGCGATGCGTCAGGCGGCACACCATCAGCGCGATCGCCCGACACCATCTGCCGCGTCGATGCCTTCGGCGATCTGCTCGACAGGAATCGGCCGGACCAGTCGGTGTGCTGAACAAGGACCAGCGCATTGGGCGGCGTCATTTCTTGTCTCGGTCGGCCCGTGTCGAGGCCGGAGCCGAGTTGCGCGAAGTCAGGTTGAACGTTGACGACGCCGTACTGGCGATCGTCGTCCTCGCGCATGGCGGCCATCATCCAGAGGAAGTTGATCGAGCCGCCCGGCGCGGCGACGTTGGGGTGATAGCCCTGCGGCATCATGCACGACGTCGCCTTCGCGGACGATCGTCGCCAGCTCGGGCTCGCGCGGGTTCGTGTAGACGAGCTGCACGCCGAACGCGGGCGCCGGCATGTCGATGTAGAGATAGGCCTCTTCGAGCATCGCGGCATGCTCGTGCGGCGGCCACGACGTCCAGTTGCCCTGCTCGCTGAAGGTGACGCCGGCCATGATGCGCCCGGCCTCGACGTTCTTGCCGATCAGCACGTTCAGGTCGCGCTTCGACGACGGGCCGCCGGCATTGAAATGCAGTCCGGGTTGGCTTGCACGCTCCGCGAAGCGCGCGTGCTGCACCGGATGCCGCTTCGACGACCGGCGCCGCGATCTCGGCGAGATCGCAGCCCGTCGCGCCGGGCGCGATGCGTGACGCTCGCGTCGCGCGGCACGTAGCAGCGCGTCATAGCGGTCGATCGCGTAGTAGGCGCCGTCCGCACGGTGACCGTCGCCGATCCGCGTCGAGCACGACGAACCCGGTCTCGCAGTCGCGCCGTTTCGAATGCGAGTCGGCGCATCGCCGGCGTGCGAGAATGATGCGCCCGTAGTGCAGATGGCGCGACGCCGCCGTCGCGCCGGGCGCGATCGCTTGCGTGCGGCCCTTGCGCGCGACGCGGTGTCGCGAACGATGCACGCTGTTCGGCGTGATCGAGCGTGTGTAGATGTCCATCATGCCTGATCCTGCTCTTAGGCCACGACCGGCGCGGCAAACGCCGGCGCGGCGACACGAGCGCGGCGGCGCCACGCAGGCGCGGATATTCGGTCGCGGCCACCGGGCGGATGTCCGGTCCGCGGCGGCCGCGGGTGTCAGCGCGCGCTCGGCCAGCGCGCGCGCGCACCGTCGGCTTCGATCAGATCCCAGGCCAGCGTGATTTCGCCGCCGACGTAGACGCGCGCGGGATCGAGCACGTTGATGACGGACGCCAGGCCCAGGCCGAGATAGCGGGCCGTGCTGTCGAGCGCGGCGGACGCCTTGCGCATCGCGGGCGCGCGCGCGCGCGATCAGATCCTCGACGGTGAAGTGCGCTGCTCGACGGGCGTCGGGCCGCGATGATCCGACGAGCCGGCCGAAATAGCGCGCCAGCGTCGCGCGGATTCGACACATACGCTTCCCAGCAGCCGTTCGATCCGCACGAGCATCGCGGACCGTCGAGCGACAGCGGCACGTGGCCGAACTCGCCGGCGATGTTGTGGCGCCCGCGCAGCACCTCGCCGTGGATCATCACGCCGACGCCGACGCCGTCCGAGACGCTGACGAACACGAGGTCGCCGGCCAGGCCGCCGACGTCGTCGCGCATCGCCCACGCCTGCGCCAGCGCGCAGGCGCGGCCGGAGTTCTCGATCTGCACCGGCAGGCCGGTCGCCGCGGCGAGCGGCTCGCGGAGATCGACGTTGCGCCAGCCGAGCGTCGGCGCGTGCAGCACGCGCATCGTCGAGTGCTCGACCATGCCGGGCACGACGACGCCGATACCTTCGCAGGCATCGACCTCCGGGTGATCGGCGAGCAGCGCCTTGACGCGCGCGGCCAGCAGCGCCACCTGCTTCTTCGGATCGCGCGACGGTCGGAAAGCCGATCGACGCCGGTCATCGGCTTGCCGAGCAGGTCGGCCAGCATCACGAAGGTCTCGCTGGCGCGGATGTCGGCGGCGACGACGGCGCGGCGGCGCGAGTCGATGTAGAGGAACGTCGGCTTTGCGGCCGCGGACGGCTTCGCCGGTGGCGCCTTCGAAGATCGAGGCCCTCGCCCAGCAGGTCGTTGACGATCAGCGTGACGGCGCCGCGGCGCACGCCCATCGCTCGCGCGCCAGGTCGGCGCGCGAGATCGGCTGGCGCGCGCGCACCAGGTTCAGCACGATGCTGCGGTTGATCTCGCGCGAGGTGCCGCGGGTGGCGACTCGGAACCGGGAAGGGTTGACTCGCCTCATTTGTATATCTAAAAGACTAAATACCCACCCCAGCGGTCACCAAACGCGCGTCAAATTAGGCCAAAAATGGCCCAAAGTCGCGCGCAAGCGGTTTGGGCCACAGGAGGAACTTGAGCGGCTATTAATCTTACGGTTGGACAAGATATGCCTCTCGAGATGAGCGTGTCAACAGAAACTTGGGCCGCAGAGCAGACACTGGCGCCAGAGCGGCACCGAGGCTCAGATCCTAAAGGCCAGTTCAGAGTTCAAGGCGACATCGGGACGACGAATTCCACCGGCGCGTCAGCGGCCGGGGTGCTCCCCACCGCCGATCTGGAGGTCGCGCCACAGCGAGTGGGCCATCCACGCCAACGAGCGCGAACACCACTCGACTGCGCTGAGCGCTCGACGCGCACTTCGACGAAGCTCTGGAAGAACGGCGCGCGCGGTTGAAGTCGAAGACCGCCGACAGCGCCTCGACGGAGAACGGCCACGCGCCGTTAGCGCCGTACCCACCACCAGGCCGGCCACTTCCAGAACGGCGTTTCCGGCATTGAGCTTCGCCGTCACGGCATCGGTGCGCGGATAGAAACGCGTAGTCGCCGAGCGCGGGCGGTCTGGGCCAATCGAGCGCCGGTGCCGATGCTCAGGTAGGCGCCGCCACCGCCGTTCACGAAATAGTGAACCGACTCGCCCGATGCGCGTGTCGCGGTAATGCTCGAAATCGTGAGCAATATGG
>ERZ1370068.8141-contig-7019_pt1 | contig 19605 bp, 24 predicted proteins | sample MGYA00561227_ERZ1370068 | MGnify/ENA primary metagenome ERZ1370068 (study PRJEB38410, sample SAMEA6850437) | metagenome | study: Metagenomic assessment of the ecological functions of the soil: analysis of the soil microbiota associated with the...
TTGTACTTCGTTCAGTTACGTATTGCTGATCCGGACGATGTCGGGGATCGACGCCGGCGAGCCGGCGAGCCCACGCCGGCTCCTTCAGGACGCGGGCGAGCGTCGCGCGCATGCGCTCGACGACGACACGCTCCAGGGATTCGCGCTCGAGCGCCTCGAGCTCGGGCTGCCCACATCGCCGCGGGTCCTACTCGGACTTGAGCCAGTCCGTCAGAGGCTTGAAGCGCCCGCTCTCGATGCGCACCCAGATCCCTGCTCTGCGTCTCGTGGTCGGGGCCGATCGTGAGCGGCGGAAGAATGCCGCTTTCGAGATCCCTTGATGGACTCGAGCGCCGTGATCAACGACTCCGGGTCAGGTTGCGGCCGGCGCGCATCGCGGCCTCCGTGAAGAGCATCCCGGCGGACATACCCCGCGAGTGAATGCCGATTCGGCTCGTTCTTCGGGAAGTACTTCAGCATGCTTACGCCCGGTAGAGCCGGACGCCCGGGAGATCGGAGGTCGCCGGATCGGGCCAGAACGACGGCCCTCGACGCCGTTGCGCGCGCGTCGGCGGAGAGCGCCAGGGTATTTCTCGTCGGTGAGCGGACCGGTCGAGACCATGAGGGTGTCGGTCCAGCCGATCTTCTGGCGCGCGCGCAGCCCAGCGCGGCCGGTCCGGGCACCAGCACGAGGAACGGTCACGTCGGGCTTGGCGGCCTTGAGCCTCGCCACCTGCGCGCTCAGGTCGGCGGCGCCCGGCTTGACCGGCGCGGTCGCAATCAGCTTGAGCCCGAATCGCCCGGGGTCCTTTTCGATGGCGGCGAGGAACGGCTTGCCGTACTCGTCGTCCTGATGAGAGGGCCGCGAACTTCCGGTACTTGCGCGTTCCGGCCAGATAGTCGACCGTCGTCCGGGACGCGCGATCGTTCAGCATCATGCCCGGAACACGTAACGCCGGTTCGCGTCACCGGCGAGCCCTGATACAGGAACAGCAACGGAACCTTGCGCTGCTCGAGGTACTCGAGCGTCGCCAGCGCCGGTCCCCCTGCGGCGCGATCACGGCGAACACGCCGTCCTGCTCGACGAGCTTCCGGGTGTTGTCGAGCGCGTCCTGACGTGCGGTAGCCGTCGTCGTAGTAGATGGTCCGGAGCTTCCGCCCGTGCACGCCGCCGGCGTCGTTGACCACCTGGACGTAGAGGTCGACGCCGAATTTCGTGATCTGCTCGCCGGTGAAGGCCAGCGGGCCCGAGAGCGAGCTGGAGCGCCCAGCACGATCTCGGCGTCGCTGACGCCCGGCTCGGCGGCGGCCCGGCCCGCGCTCAGCGCGCGGCGGCCAGCAGGAGTAGGAGGATCGAGCGCGCGATCAGCGGAGCACCTTCGCCCACATCGGCGATTCCCAGCCCTCGCGCAGGAACGACGCGAATCTCGCGGCGGCTGAGGTCGCCGAGGCCCAGGTGACTCGAGCGCCCGGCCTGACCGGTGAGCTCGCGGCCCGGAGCAGCGCCCGGAACACGCCGGAGCAGTCCCGAGATCGCCGGCGTGTCGACGCGCCGCCCGTGCGCCCGGCGGACTCGAAGAGGCGTGAGGCCGAGCGCCGACGTCCTCGCGTGACGTAACGGTGCTCGTAGGTCAGGATCTCGCGCCAGAGGCCGCTCGCGACCAGCTTCCGCCCGGCGCCGGCGCCGTAGAGCCCTGCCGCCGCGCGCGCCTCGTCGTAGTAGGTGGCCAGCTCGTAGTGGGGCGCCGGGTAGCCGCATGCCCCGGCGGGTGGCATGACCCGCTCGGCGTCGACCGCGTCGATGAGCGCGGCGGACGCTCGGCGTCGTGCCGGCGGCGTGGATGTCGAAGCGTCCCGCCGTCGATCGGGCCCGCGTTCAGCAGCACCAGCGGCGGATGGATCGACCGGGCCCGCGTTGGTCAGCGCGGCGTCGAGCGCGTCGGCGCACGGCCGGATGGCCGGGAAGAGCTCGCTGCATGCGCGCCAGCGTCGGCTCCGAGCGCGACGCCGGGAAGACGCCGACGCGGCAGGTTGGCCGCGCGCACCGGCGCCGCGCACCGCCGTCGCGGCGCCGGTCTTGCGCGCGAGGTACGGCAGCGTCCCGGTCTCGGCGAAGGCGAACGGCAGCTGGCCGCCGGCGCGGGCCAGAGTCGCGCGCCATCGCGTAGCGCGCCGAGCGTGCCCGGCGTGAGCAGCGACGATCTGCCGTGCCGGTGACGCGCGGCCGACCAGGCGCCGGCCAGGTCCGTCGTGGCCCGTCGCGGGCAGCGGCGCGATCACCACCTCGGCGCCCGTCGAGGGCCGCCGCGAGATCGGTCGGTGGCGCGATCGAGCCGGGCGCGCTGCCCCGTCGCCCCTCGGCCGCCAGCGCGATCGTGCGACTCGCCGGTGCAGCGGCGCCAGCGTCTCCCGGCGACCGGCCGCCAGAGCGCACGGCGGTGGCCGGCCAGCGCGAGGTCGGCGGCGGTCGCGAAGGCTGCCGTTGCCCCCGCCGAGGATCGCGACGTTCACGGCTGACCTGCCGTCACGCGATCGCGCGCGGCGGCGACGCAGCTCGGCGATGCGTTCGCGCTCGGAGTAGCTCGAGCAGTGTCGGCGCAGGATCTGCGTCGGTGTGCTGCCCCAGACGCGGCGCCGGCGTCACCTCGAGACCCATCGCGCCGTCCATCTTGATCGGCGTGCCGAGCGTCGGCAGCTGGCCGTAGCGCGGATGATCGCATCGTCGACGACCATCCCGCGATGGCTCACCTGCGGATCGGACAGCACGCGGTCCGACGGCCTGGATCGGGGTCGCCGGCACGCTGTGCGTGCTGCAGCCGCGCCGAGCCAGTCCGCCGTGTCCGGGTCCGGAAGGCTGCCTCGACCAGCGGCATCAGCACGTCGCGATGGCGCACCCGGTCACGATTGGACGCGAAGCGCGGGTCGCGCTCCCACTCCGGATGCTCGACCGCGCGACAGAAGCCGCCCCAGAACTTCTCGGCGAAGATCGCGACGACCAGGTGCCCGTCGCTGCGTGGCCGAGCGCCGCAGTACGGCACGACCGAGGCGTGGCCCGAGCCGAGCTGGCGTCGGCACCCGCCCGTTCGTCCAGAAGTACTGCGCGATGTACGTGAGCAGCGAGACCTGGCAGTCGAGGCAGCGAGAGATCGATGTGACGCGCCTCGCCCGGTGCGCTGCGCGCCGGAAGAGGGCGCCGGCGACGGCGAAGGCGCCGAACATGCCCGCCGGCCAGATCGCCCATCGGCAGCCCCATGCGCACCGGGCGCCCGCCTCGGCTCGCCGGTCAGCGACATGCGCGCCGCCCATGGCCTGCAGCGCGAGATCGAACGCCGGCCAGTCGCGATACGGCCCGTCCTGCCCGTAGGCCGAGATCGAGCACAGACGATGATCCGCGGATTGAGCGCGGTCAGCGCTTGGCGTACGCAGACCCGAGGCGCTCCATGATGCCGGGCCGGAAGTTCTCCCAGACGATGTCGGCCTGCGCGAACGAGGTCGTAGGAACACCGCGACCGCGCCTCGCCGGTTGACAGGTCGAGCGCGATCGATTTCTTGTTGCGGTTGATGGCCAGGAAGTACGCCGACTCGCCGTCGGGCAGGAACGGCGGTCCCATCACGCGCATCGGATCGCCGCCGTCGGGATCCTCGATCTTGATCACCTCGGCGCCCATGTCGGCGAGCAGCATCGAGCCGTACGGCCCCGCCAGCATGCGCGCAGAGGTCGAGCACGCGAACGCCTTCGAAGAGCTTCATCTCAACTCGCACCGCGACCGCCGCGCGCCAGCCCCGCCAGGAGGCGCTCGGGCGTGATCGGCAGCTCGTTGAACCGGACGCCGGTCGCGTCCTTGATCGCGTTGGCCACCGCGGCCGACGACGGGGATGACGCCGGACTCGCCGAGGCCCTTGGCGCCGAACGGTCCCTCGGCGTCGATGGTCTCGATCAGGCGGACCTCGATCTCCGGCATGTCGTCGGCCTTGAGGACCGCGTAGTCCATGAAGGTCTGCGGTCAGCACCTGCCCCTCGCTCGACGACGAGCCGCTCGGAGAGCGCGTAGCCGAGTCCCATGTGGATGCCGCCGTGCATCTGGCCCTCGGCGGCCAGCCGGGTTGAGCGCCCGGCCCGACGTCGTGGGCCGAGACGCCACCTCGCGAACGACGACCCGGCCGGTCGCCGGGTCGACGTCGAGCAGCACCGCCTGGAGCGGCGAAGCCGTAGCGTCGCCGACACGTTGCCGCGCAGGTCCTTGTCGAGCATCGTCGGTCGGCGGATCGTAGAACGCCTCGGCCACCAGCATGCGCCCGCTGCCGCCGGAAGTGCCCGGCCCGGGCGACGGCGTCGTATTGTACCCGGCGTTGCGGGCTCGCGCCGGGCGAAACCCAGCCGCCCTTCACGTCGAGAGCCGCCGCCGGCTCGTCGAGCTGCGCGGCCGCCATGGCCGAGCAGCTGGCCGCGCAGCTTCTCGGCGGCCTAGCCGGGCGGCGTTGCCGGCGATGAACGTGGTCCGGCTGGCGTGCGTCCCGACGTCCCACGGCTGCACCGCTGGTGTCGGAGTTGACCACGTCGACGCGCTCGAGCGGCACGCCGAGCGTCTCGGCGACGATCATGGCGAGCACGGTCTCCGAGCCCTGGCCGATCTCGCTCGCCCCGGTGATCGAGCGATGACCGTGCCGAAGTCGTCGAGCTTCGACGATCGCGCCGCAGCCGTCCGAGCGGTAGATGCGCGCGCCGCCGCCGACGTGGAACATGCCGGCGTAGCCGACGCCGCGCTTCCAGCCGGGCGCCGGCGGCGGCGGGCTCCGCGCGCATCTCCGGCCGCCGCCGCGTCGAGGCACTCGCGCATCGCGCACGACGTGAGGACGAAGCCCTGCGGGCTGACGTCGCCGGGCTTCGGCGCGTTGCAGCCGGCGCAGCTCGAGCCGGTCCATGCCGAGCCGGTCGGCCAGGTCGTCCATCTGCGACTCGACCGCGAACGTGGACTCGAGGTTGCCGTAGCCGCGCATCGAGCCCGAGTAGGGGTTGTTCGTGTAGGCGATCGTCGTGTCGAAGCGCACGCTCGGGCACGCGGTAGAGTCCGGCCACCGTCGAGAGCATCACGTACGGCGTCGTCGAGCCCCACGAGACGTAGGCGCCGCTGTCGATCGTCACGTGCGCAGTCGCGCGCCAGCAGCCGTCCGTCGCGATCGGCCGCGGTGCGCAGGCGGATCGCGCACGGCTCGCGCGTGGGACACGCCACGAACTCCTCGACCCGATCGAACTCGATCTTCACCGGCCGGCGCCGCGCCGCGCCGAGCAGCGCGGCGATGACGTCGATCGGGTAGAGATCGAGGCCGCGGCCGAAGTTGCCCGCCGACCGGCGGGCTGCAGCACGCGGACGCGGTCGCCGCCGATGCCGAGCGCCTCGGCCGAGGTCGCGCTGGTAGAGGAACGGCACCTGGGTCGTCGTCCACATCGTCAGGCGGCCCGTCGGCGTCCCAGTCGGCGATGGCGCACCATCGTGCCCAGGCAGGCCGGCGTGACGAAGCTCAGCCGGTACGTCGTCCTCGACCACCGCGGCCGCCGTCGGCGAACGCGCCGGTCCACGTCGCCGTGAGCTGAACTGGTAGCGGAGATGATGGCGGTTCGTCGTGCAGCTCCTCGTGAACGAGCGGCGCGCCCGGCTCGAGGGCCTGCCAGCGGATCGAACACCGCGGGCAGCTCTTCGTACTCGACGTCGATGAGCGCGAGCGCCTCCTCGGCGATCTCCGCGCGTCTCGGCGGCGACCGCCGCGACCTCGTCGCGGATGCAGCGGACCTTGCCGCGTCTTCAGCGCGAGCTGGTCCTTGGCGAAGCCGAACGGGATGCTGCTGGACGTCGTCGCCGGTCACCACCGCGAGCACGCCGGGCAGCGCGCGCGGGCGCGGCTGGCGTCGAGGCGGACGATCCGCGCGTGCGGGTAGCGGGTCGCGGAGGATCTTGCCGTGAGCGAGGCGCGGCAGCTCGAGGTCGTGGAGATAGCGCGTGCGGCCCGTCACCTTGTCCGGGCCATCCAGCTTCGGGGTGGACTTGCCGACGATGGTGAACGGCTCAGCCATCGTCAGAGCTTGACCATCTCCTGGTGCTCGCCGAAGACCCGCTTCATGGCGTGCGCCATCTCGCCGAGGGTCGCGTACGCCTTGACCGCCTCCATGATCGGGGTCCATGAGGTTCGGCGCTCCGCGCGCCTCGTCGGCGAGCCGGTCGAGGGCGGCGCGGACCACGCCGTTGTCCCGCTCGCGCGCGGATCCGCGCGAGCTTGGCCACCTGAGCCTCGGTCGCTCCGCGGATCGAACGAGTAGAGCTCGACGTCCCGGTCGGCCTCGACGGGCCCCTCGCCGACGTGACAGTTGACCGCGACCTTCGGAATCTCGCCGGACACGATCCGCTGCTCGAACAGGTACGCCTGGCGGGCCACCTCCGCCTGGATGGTGCCGCGCTTCACGGCCTCGACGATGCCGCCCATGCGCTCGACGCGCGCCAGCTCGTCCAGGATCTGCTTCTCCATCGCGGTGGTGAGGGCCTCGACGTAGTACGAGCCGGCGAGCGGATCGGCCGTGTCCGCGGCGCCCGACTCCTCGGCGCAGATCTGCATGGTGCGGAGCGCGATGAGCTGGGCCTTCGGGGACGGAATCGTGTAGGCCTCGTCGTAGGTCGGCAGCGCCATCGTCTGGGCGCCGGCGAGGGCGGCGGCCAGCGCGATGTAGGCGCCGCGCACGATGTTGTTCTCGGGCTCCTGCATCGCGAACGCCGAGCCGCCGCCGCCGATGAGGCTCCGGAACATCCACGACCTCGGGTTCGACGCGCTTGAACCGCTCGCGCAGCATGCGCGCGTAGAGGCGCCGGCCGGCCCGGAACTTCGCGACCTCCTCGAAGATCTTCCCCCACGCGCGTGAAGTTGAACGAGATCCGCGGCGCGAAGTCGTCGACCGCCATCCCCGCGCCAGCATGAGCTCGACGTACGCCGCGGCGATCGCGAGACCGTACGCCATCTCCTGGGCCGTCGTGCAGCCGGCCTCGCGGATGTGATAGCCGCACACCGACACCGGGTTGGAGCGCGGGTAGTGCCGCGCCGAGAACTCGATGAGGTCGGCGACGAGCCGCAGCGAGGGATCGACGGGGTAGATCCAGGTGTCCGCGCGCGATGAACTCCTTGAGGATGTCGTTCTGGCGGCGTGGTGACGACGCGGCTCGGGCGCCGCGCCCTGCTTCTCGGCGACCGGCGTAGTACATGGCGGTGATCGGCGCCGCCATGCCGTTGATGGTGAGCGACACGCTCACGCGGTCGAGCGGGATGCCGTCGAAGGCCGCCTCCATGTCGGCGAGCGTGTCCACGGCCATGCCGACGCGGCCGACCTCGCCTTCGGCCTTGGCATCATCCGAATCCAGTCCGAGCTGAGTCGGAAGATCGAAAGCAACATTCAGGGCGTCTTGTCCATGCGCCATCAAGTATTTGAAACGCGCGTTGGTTTCCTCCGGCGTGCCGAATCCGATGTATTGCCGCATCGTCCAGAGGCGCTCGCGGTACATGTGCTTGTGAATGCCGCGCGTGAACGGGTACTCGCCGGGGCGGCCGATGTCGCGCTCGAAATCGACGCCGGCGAGATCCTCGGGCCCATAAGCCGGCGCGATCGGAAAGCCGGCGTGCGCTCTCAGCTCTTTCATCCTTCTCCTCCCCTACCGCTCGAGAAACGGAGCCAGGCTCCGCAGCGTCTCGGGCGCCCGCTCCTCCCGGCGGGGCATGGCCGCAGTCCGGCGGCGCGACCAGCGCCGGCGCCGGCTCAGACTGCGCCGCGCAGGCGCAGGAAGGTGGGCGCCTGCGAGGATCGAGCCGGCGACGTCGACGTCGCGCGTGATCGCCTGCCGGACGGTTCCCGGCGGCGTGCGCTGGGCCCGGTGCAATGACCCGGCCAGAAGCCCACGTCGCAGCGTTCCGTGCACCATGACGATCGGGGCGCCCTCGCCCTCGTCGAGGTAGCTCACCCGCGCGCCGTCGACGTCGAGCGTCCGCGGCTCGAACGGGGTACTCGCGGCGGTCGACCCATGCCGGGATCAATCGGGATCGCCCGGGCGGCGCTCGGCCCGCCGGAACGCCTTCACGATCTCGGGGAGCGGCGTGCCCATCGGGAAGACGTCGCGCACGCCCAGCTGCTTCAGGGGCTCGACGTCGCGCGGCGGAATGGTGCCGCCCACCACCACCGCGATGTCGGAGGCATCCTGCGCCCTGAGCCCGTCGAGCACGCGACGCGCCAGCAGCAGGTGCGCGCCGGACAGGACCGAGAGCCCGACGACGTCGACGTCTTCCTGGATCGCTTCCTGGACGATCTCATCGGGCGTCCGCTTGAGCCCGGAGTAGATGACCTCGATCCCCGCGTCGCGAAGCGCGTGCGCCACGACCTTCGCGCCGCGATCGTGTCCGTCGAGCCCCGGCTTCGCGATGAGCACCCTCATGCCGGTCGAAACGCCGGAAGCCAGCGCGCGCTCCCGCCGGGGTCGTCGGCGACCCGGAGCGGCGCGAGCCGCACGGGCTGCCCGACGGCAATGGACGACGGCTCCGCGTCGACGAGGATCGAGAAGATCCTCAGGCCGTCGATCTTCACGATCGCGAAGACGCGCGGCCCGTCGAAGCCGGCCGGCAGGCCCGCTTCCTGGACGGTGAACGCGTGGATGGTCCCGAGGCCCGACAGATCGGTCCAGTCGAACCGGTCGGAGCCGCATTCCCCGCAGAACCCGCGCGGCGAGCCAGGCCAGAACGCCCGCACCCGCCGCAGCGCGTGTGGTGGCCAGGCGCCCGGCGGCGAGCCGCGTGTAGAACTCGTGGAGCTTGGTGTGATCCGCCGACTCCAGCGGGAACGGATCGGTCGCGCGGAAGTAGAGCACGTCACGCGCTCCGGTGGCGACGGAGCTGCCGGAGCAGGGCCCGCACCTTCGCGCTCTCGAACGCCTCGCGCCGGTCGCCGCTATAGTCGAAGAACCCGCGACCGGTCTTCGATCCGAGCTCGTTCCGCGCGATCTTTTCCTCGACCAGCCGCGCGGGCCGGAAGCGATCCTCACCGAGGGCGGTCGCCAGGAACCGGCTGGCGCGGTGCAGGATGTCCACGCCGCCCCAGTCGATGAACTCGAAGATTCCGACCGTCGCGTAGCGGAACCCCATGCCGGCCTTGAACGCGCGGTCCACGTCCTCGGGAGTCGCCACGCCCTCCTCGACCAGGCGCACCGCCTCGTTCATGAGCAGGGCCTGCAATCGGGGCCCGATGAAGCCGGGCGAGTCGGCGCAGCGCACCGGGGTCTTGCCGAGCTTCTCGAGCAGCGCGACGGTCCGCTCGACGACCCCGGCGTCGGTCGCCCGACCGGGAACCACCTCGACGAGCGGAATGATGTGCGCGGGATTGAGCCAGTGAACGACGAGAAAGCGCTCGCCGCCGCTGAGCGCGTCCACGAGATGCGCCGGCGAGATGGTCGAGCTGGTCGACGCGATGATCGCCTCGGGCGGCACGCGGGCCGACACGCGCGCGAGCGCTTCGCGCTTGAGCTCGACCAGCTCGGGGAGCGCCTCTTGAACGAACCCGCAGCCCTCGAGCCCGTCGAGCCCGCGCCGGTCCTCGAGCCGCGCGCAGCGCCGGGGAATCTCTCCGGCGGAGATCACTCCCTCCTCCGCCATGAGCCGCAGGTCGCGCGCGATTTCCCGCCGGGCGTCGGCGAACACGGAGGCCGCCTCGGCGGCGGACCGGTCGCTTGAGGTCGACCAGCGCCACCGACGACCCGCCCAGCGCGAAGGTGAGCGCGATCTGGCGCCCGATCCGTCCGGGCCCGAGCACGGCGACTCGATCCAGGCTCATGGCTCGCCCATCAGGCCTCGCGCCCGTAGATCATGACCACGTGCTCGCCCATACCGCTGTTGTTGTGCGTGAGGCCGAGCGTGGCGTCGGGAACCTGGCGCGCGCCGGCCTCGCCGCGCAGCTGCGCGAACACCTCCGCGGCCTGGGCGACGCCGGTGGCGCCGAGCGGATGGCCGCAGCCGATCAGCCCGCCGCGCGGGTTCACCACCACGTCGCCGCCGTAGTCGCTCCGCCCCGCCGCGACGAACGGCCCCGCCTCGCCCTTGCGCGCAGAAGCCGAGCTCCTCGTACGCGATCAGCTCGGCGATCGCGAAGCGGTCGTGGACCTCGGCGACGTCCACGTCGGCAGGCGCGATCCCGGCCATGCGGTATGCGCTCTGCGCGCGCGCGCTCGAGCGCGGGCCAGCGCGGCGTAATCCTCGTGGAGCGAGGTCAGCTGGAATCCGTCGAGCGCCTGGCCCGTGCCGCGGATCCACACGGGCCGGTCGGTGAGGTCGCGCGCGCGCTCCTCCGAGGCGACGAGCACCGCGGCGGCGCCGTCGGTGATCGGCGAGCACATGAAGAGCCTGAGCGGCGTCGAGATCATCCGCGAGCACAGGATCTGATCGAGCGTCGCGCCCTTCTGGAAATGGGCGTTCGGGTTCTTCGACGCGTGCGTGTGATTCTTCAGGCCGACCATGGCGAGCTGCTCCTCGGTCGTGCCGTACTCGGCGATGTGCCGCTGGGCGGCCAGGGCGAAGCAGGGCGGCGCCGTGAGCCCGAATGCCGCCTCCCACTCGCGGTCCACGCCGGTCCCCATGTTCAGGATCGCCTCGTCGCCCCGCGGCTGATTCAGCTTCTCGACGCCGAGCACCATGACGAGGTCGGCGAGACCCGCCGCGATGAACGCGTACGCGTAGCGGATACCGACGGTCCCCGAGGCGCACATGTGCTCGGTCCGGGCACTGAGCGCGCTGGGCCGGATCCCGAGCGCCTCCGCGGCCATCGACGCGATGTGGGACTGAAAGGCCGTCCGCTCCGGCATGACGGAGCCGACCACGGGCCCTGCACGTCCCTCGGCTTCACCGCCGGCATGGAGTCGAAGCACGCCTTGCCGGCTTCCCAGATCAGGTCGCGATAGCTGGCCTTGCGTACTCCGAACTTCGAGACCCCGGCGCCGACCAGCGCGACCTTCCTCACGTCCGCCTCCGCATGAGGCACGCTCGTCGCGTAGGTGCGGACCGCGTCGCCTCGCTGGTTTCGCACCGTCACGTCGAAGGTGACCACGCCGCGGTCGGGCTTGGACGAGGCCCGCGCCTCGGTCACCGTCATCTCCCGTGTGGATCGTGTCGCCGAACTTGACCGGCGCCGTGAAGCGGACCCGGTCGAGCCCCAGCAGCGCGAGCGCCGTCCCGTCGAACCAGCCCGCGAGGTTCTGCTGGCCGTTGGAGACCGCCAGCGTCAGGATACCGTGAGCGACCCGGGCGCCGAACGGCGTCTGCTTCGCGAACACCTCGTCGGTGTGCAGGGGATTGAAGTCGCCCGAGAGCCCGGCGAAGCGCGAGACGTCACCGCCCTCGACCGTGCGCCGGCCCGTCACGAGCTGCTCGCCGACCTTGAAGTCCTCCCAGTAGCGCCCGCGTGCTGGCATCGCCCTCTCCTCCGGTCTCGTTTCCGCTGGACCCGCGTCCAGCCGTCAGTCGAACGCCGCGCCACGATCCCAGTCGAGATCGCGACCGATGATGACGCGCAGGATCTCGGAGGTGCCTCCGCCGGGCAAGAGGAATCGCGCGTCCCGGAAATACCGCTGGACGGGATACTCGCTGGCCAGGCCATACGACGCGAAGATCCGAGCCGCCTCGTCGGTGATCCGCACCGCCGTCTCCGAGGCGAAGAGCTTCGTCATGGCGGCCTCGCGCGTGACCACGCGGCCGGCGTCGAGCCGAGCGGCCGCCTGGTACGTCATGAGGAGCGCCGCGTGAAGCGACGTCAGCATGTCGGCCAGCTTGAACCCGATGGCCTGATGCTCGGCGATCGGCTTGCCGAAGGCGACCCGCTCGCGCGCGTAGTGGACGGCCGCCTGGTACGCCGCGCGGGCGAGCCCCACCGAGATCGCCGCGGTCATCACGCGGATCTCGAGAGGATCCCGCCGACCTTCTCGACGCCGCCGGTCTCGCCGCCCAGGAGATGCTCGGCGGGCACCTCGCACGTCCTCGAGGAGGATCTCGCCGGTGACCGAGGCGCGCACCGACATCTTGTCGATCGCCTTGCCGAGCGTGATGCCACGCATCGTGCGCCGGTCCAGCAGGAACAGCGCGATGTTCTTCATGCCCCGCTCGTCCGACGTCTTCGCGGCGACGGTCAGGAGATCGGCGACCGGCGCGCTCGTCACCCACGTCTTCGTTCCGCGCAGCACGTAGCGATCTCCCCGCCGCTCCGCCCGCGTGGTGATGGCGGCGACGTCGGAGCCGGCGTTCGGCTCCGTCAGCGCGAAGGTCGCGATCAGATCGCCCGGAGGGCCGGCACGAGATAGCGCCGGCGGAGATCCTCGGAGCCGTGCTTGTAGACGAAATGCGTTCCCATCAAGGACTGCATCGCGGCGGCCGCCGCCACCGACAGCGAGCCGCGCGCCAGCTCCTCGGCGAAGAGGCAGTACGTCACCATGTCGGCGCCGGCGCCCCCGTACGCCTCCGGATACCGGAGTCCGAGGTAGCCGAGCTCGCCGATGCGGCTTGAAGAGCTTCGTGGGAAACTCGGCGCGCTCGTCGATCGCCTCGGCCGCCGGCACGACCTCGGCGTCGACGAATCGGGCGACCGCCTTTCGGAATTGCTCCTGCTCGGGGGTGAACGTGATCACGACCGCAGCGCCCGGCGCAGCGCGTCCGTGGCGGGCTCGTCGATCGACAGATCGGCGCCGCGCGCGACGATCACGACGCCGTACTCGCAGCGCGCGGCCTCGATGGACACGTAGTCGTCGAGCACGTCCGCGATAACACGGCGCGGGTCGCGCTCGAGCGGATCGCCGTAGCCGCCGGCCCCCGATTGCTGGAACGAGATCACGTCCCCGTAGGCGAACTCGCGCGACTCCTTGCCGTGGACGATCTCCTCCGCCGGCCCCGGGTTCAGCACGGTGCGGCCGAGCTTGCCCGGCTTGCCGCCGCCGAGCCCGTACGGCGCGAACCGCTGCCGGTCGGCGAGATTCGTCAGCTTTCCCTCGTCCGCGAGGAAGCCGAAGATCGCGACGAATCCCGCAGCCGCCGCGGTATTGGCCGGCGCCTCCCGAATCGCCGATCAGCTCGAAGCGCTCGACGATCATCGGCTGATTGGCCTCCTGCGCCTCCACCGGAATGTTGGAGGCGTTGAACGCCCAGGCCATCGCCTCGCAGCCGTCCCGGGTCGCGCGGGCGCCGGTCCCGGAAGCAGCACGAGCTCGTAGGCGACGAATCGCCGGCGGCGAGCCCCGTCCCAGCCGCCGAAGGTCGGGTTGGCCATGTGCGAGGCGGCGGCGCTCACGCGCTCGGGGAGCGCCGGGGCGAGCGCTCCCAGCACGGACCTCGAACGTCCGGTAACAGATGATCGCGCGTGGTCCCCGCCGGCGGGCGGCCGGGGATTGAGGAACGAGCCCTCCGGCGCCTTCACGGTGATCGGCCGCAGGGCACCCTCGTTCATCGGCCCCAGCGGGTCGGTCAGGCACTTCACCGCCGCGTAGGAATAGGGAGCGCGTGTAGTTGATGTAGGAGTTCATGCCCGACGCGGTCTGCGGGCTCGACCCGTCGTAGTCGATGAGGATCGAGTCTCCGTCGACCGTCACCGCGACCGTGACGCGGAGCGGCTCGGTCCCGGGACCATAGTCGTCCATGAAGTCCTCGAACCGGTAGACGCCGTCCGGGATCGCGCGAATGGCGGCGCGCATGCTCGCCTCGCTTCGCGCGACGATCTCGCCCATGGCGGCCCGGAGCAGCGTCCCGGCCGTAGCGGGCCGCCAGCTCCTGGAGCCGCAGCTCGCCCACGCGCAAGGCGCTCCGCTGGGCGCGGAGGTCGCCGAGAACCTTGTCGGGCGTGCGCGTGTTCGCCGCGATGATCGCGACGATGCCCTCCTGCTCGCGGTATTCCTGCCAGACCTTGGTCGGCGGAATGCGAAGCCCTTCCTGGAAGTAGTCGAAAATTCCTTCGACGCCCTGGCTGCCCGGCCGAGACCCGCCCACGTCGGTGTGGTGGAGGATGTTCACGGCGAAGCCCACGAGCGCGCCCTCGTGGAACGCCGGCTGGGTGATGAAGAAGTCGGGAAGATGCCCCGAGCCGAGGAGCGGATCGTTGAGCAGGATGGCGTCGCCCGGGCCGCAGCGTCTCGCGCGGATGCGCCGCGAGCGCATTCCTGACGGCCGACGACATCGCGCCCATGTGGCCCGGGCGAATACGGGCCCTGGGCCACCATGCGCCCCTCCGGATCGAAGACCGCCACCGAGAAGTCCTGGCCCTCGCGCGCCTGCTCGGAGTACGCCGTCCGGTGCACGGTCGTCCCGATCTCGACGGCGATCGACTGGAGCGCGCCCCAGACGACGCCGAGGGTGATCGGATCGAGCGCAACGCTGAGGCTTCACCGGACGACCTCATCGGCGCGAGCCAGAAGCGTCGCCGGGAACGTGACGCCGAGCGTCTTGGCGGTCTTGACGTTGAGGAGCAGGTCGAACTTCGTCGGTTGCTCCATGGGCAAGTCGGCCGGCTTGGCCCCCTTGAGGATCTTGTCCACGAACGTGGCGGCCCGCCGGTGCAAGTCGACAAGGCTCGGCCCGTACGCCATGAGCCCGCCGGCCTCGACACTCTCTCTCTGCGTGTAGATGGCCGGCAGGCGGTACTTCTCCGCAGGCCCACGAGGCGTCGGCGATGGAGGTCGCTGACGCCGTCGCTTCGGAAAGATGAGGCCGCTCGCGCCGTCACGCTTCGCCCTGGCGACCGCCGCATCGAATTCGTCCGGACCATGCAGGAACGCCGGTGCCGGCAGCGCCACGTTCAGCGCCTTGGCCTTGTCCCGCATCTCCTCGAGAACGCCCGGAGCGGGCTGCCTGGTGATGAGAACCGCCATACGCGTGATCGGACGGCGCCGCTTCGCGCAGCAGCTCCACGTACTTCTCGCCGGTCCCGGGCGCGCCGAGCGTCAGGCCCGTGATATTGCCGCCCGGCCGCGCCAGGCTCGCGATCAGCCCCCTGGCGACCAGATCCGGCGCCTCGATCGTGACGATCGGAATCGTCGTCGTCGCCCCACGCGCCGCTTCGACTTCAGGCGGTCCGCTGACGACGATGACGTCGACGTCGAGCCGGACGAGCTCGGCGGCGAAGCCCGGGAGCTTTTCGGACTTGCCGGCGGCGAAGCGGCGCTCGATCGCGATGTTCCGGCCCTCCGCGTAGCCGAGCCCACGCAGCATTTCGGCGAACGCCGACCACTGGGGCCCGGGCCGCGATGGATCGGTGCCGACCGAGATGATGCCGATGCGGGCCATCTTCCCGGGCGGCTGGGCACTCACCTCTCCGAAGCCGAAGCGAGCAGGAGTCCGAGCATCACGCCGAGCGCGTACCGTGCGCTCATCGAAGGTCGACCTCCGCGAGCAGGTTCGCGTACTCGTCCACCGTGGCCGTCACCCCCGGCGGAATCACGGTGGTCGACTCGCGCTCCTCGACGATGGCCGGACCGGTGAGCGACGCGCCCGGCGCCAGCGCGTACCGGTCGTACACGGGCGTGTCGGCGTAGCCGTGCGTCTCCGGAAAGTACGGCGCGGCGCGCGCCCTGCGGCTTCCCTCGCCGCCGCGCGCGGCCGCCTTGGCCAGGGCGATCCGGGGCGAGCCGCCGATGGCGGAGAGCTTCCAGGTGACGACCTCGACGGGCTCTTCGGGGCTCGCGTAGCCGTACCGCGCAGCGTAGACGTCGTCGAAGCTCGCGCGCATCCGGGCGAGCGCCGCGGCGTCCAGACGGCCGGCCGGGACCGGCACGGCGACCTCGTATCCCTGCCCGACGTAGCGCGCGTCCGCCGACCGCACCACCGTCACTTCCCCGCGACCGCCGACTCCCGGACGACCTCGATCGCCTGCCCCGCCATCTCCGCGTACATCGTCGTGAGGTGATCGGGATCGACGGCGTCGAGCCGGCGAACGAAGCGTCTCGCGCGACGTCGAATCGCACCTCGGCGGCGAGCAGCCCGATCGCGGCCGTGACGCCGGCGGAGGCCGGAAGAATCACCCGTGGAATGCCGAGGGCCTGCGCGAGCCGGCAGCCGTGGACCGGGCCCGAGCCGCCGAAGGCGACCAGGGTGAGATCGCGGGGATCGCGGCCGCGCTCGATCGACACGATGCGCGTGGCCAGCTCCATGTTGGTGTTGACGATCGCGTGGATGCCCCACGCTGCGTCCTCGAGCGACAGGTCGAGCGGCCGCGCGATCTTCTCCTCGATCACGCGCGCCGCCGCGCCGCTCCAGCCGCATCGAGCCCCCGGCGAAGTAGTCGGGGTTGATGTAGCCGAGGACGACGTCGGCGTCGGTCACCGTCGGCTCGACGCCGCCTCGCCCGTAGCAGAGCGGGGCCCGGCGTCGACGAGGCACTCTCGGGCCGACCGCGATGACGCCGAGCCGGGCGTGCGCGATCGACCCGCCGCCCGCGCCGATCTCGACGAGATCGATCGCCTGGATGTTCATCGGCAGCCCGCTGCCGGGCGCGTGTCTTCACGCGGTGCAGCTCGAACGCGCGTCGTCGTCGCGGGCCGCCCTTCTCGATCAGCGCAGCTTCGCAGTGGTCCCGCCCATGTCGAAGGCGATGAGGTCGCTGTGTCCGGTGAGCCGCCGTAGGCCGCCGCCATCAGCGCTCCCGGCGGCGGGACCGGACTCGATCATCCGGACGGGATGCCGCTGCATGGCCTCGGCGGTCGCCACGCCCCCGGAGGACTGCATCACGAAGAGCCGCCCGCGGTAGCCGGCGGCGGCGCGGTCGCGGCGGCAGAGGCCGCGCAAATATTCGCCGACCGCCGTCAGTCGACGTACGCGTTCACGACCGTCGTCGACTGCGCGCTCGTATTACGCGAAAGGTCGGCGCCACCTCGTGGGACAGCGTGACCGTGACCTGCGGCGCTCCTTCGGCGACCAGCTCCGCCAGCCGCCGCTCGTGAACGGGATTCAGATATGAATGAAGCAGGCACACCGCGAGCGTCGTCACGCCGCGGGCGACCAGCTCACGGATCGCCCGCCGGGCGTCGGCCTCGTCGAGCGGCGTTCAGCACCGACCCGTCGGCGAGAACGCGCTCGGTCACCTCGCCGATCAGCCGCCGCCGGATCAGCGGCGCCGGCTTCTCGATCTGAAGGTCGTAGACCTGGTAGCGCCGCTCGCGCCCGATGATGAGGACGTCGCGGAAGCCGCGGGTCATGAGGAGCCCGACCCCGCGCGCCTTGCGCTCGATGACGATGTTGGAGCCGAGGGTGGTGCCGTGGATCGCCTGGGCCACGTCGGCCCATCGACACGCCGCTCTGCGCGATCAGCGCTCGTCGAGGCCGCCGAGGCACGCCTCGGACGGATCCGGATAGGTCGTCAGTCGCTTGGCGGCGCGCAGCTCACCGGAGGGCGACTGGAGCACGAAGTCGGTGAAAGTTCCGCCGACGTCGAACCCTGATCCGGTACGACATGCGGAGGCGCTAGTTTCGCCGGTCCGGAGCGCGAGAGGACGATCCGATAGGGGTATCGACGGCAGGTCTGCCAGGTGTTGGTGTACTCGACCGGCTCACCGCTCGCCGCGAAATAGGTGCGCTCGAAGAAGAGCAAGGGGGAGCGGGCGCGGATCTGCAGGAGCTCGAGCGACCTGGCGCGGCGCGAGGCCGCGTCCACGACCTGCTCCATGAGCTTGATGGGCATGCCGAGGTGGCCGCTCGATGGCGCCGATCATGCGAGGTCTTCTGCAGATCTTCCTCGGACACGGCGGCCCTGATCGACAGCGGCATGTAAGCGGTCACGTGCTGGAAGGGCCTGCTCTCGGCAGTGATCCGGACGAAGGTATGCAGTGGGCGGAGGAGCGCGGCGGGCATGCGGAAGCGCCCGCGCGATGTTGGCCGGCAGGAGCACGACGCCGCGTGGCACGAACTTGAACCCGGTCTCGTCGCCGAGCGCCATCATGTCCCTGACCGAGCCGATGACCCGGAGCTTCCGGTCCCCCCGGCCGCCGGCGTCGCGAACGTTCCCCGGCCGGCGTGCCGGTAGAGGCGCCCTTCCTGGACGAGGACGTCCAGAGCCTGTCGGATCGTCGGCCGGCTCACCCTTGAAGCGCGCGCACAGCTCGTGCTCGGAGGAAATCCGCTCGCCCTCATCGCGCAGGTCGGCTCGGATAGAGTCGGCGATCTGGATGATACCGAGGAATTCCGGGACGATAGTTCACGCCGGGCGAACCTCCCGTTGTCAGGATGTCTCAGACATCTAACACCAGGATCACTCCTCGCCGTCAAATTTCCGGAACCGTGCGGGTCGCGAGAGGGGCCGGGCCGTTACCGGGTCGTGAGTCTCGCGGGCGATAACGACGCGCTGGATCTGGTTCGTGCCCTCGTAAGATCTGCGTGATCTTCGCGTCGCGCATGCAGCGTCTCGACCGGGTACTCGCTGCATGTAGCCGTAGCCGCCGAAGATCTGGACCGCGTCGGTCGTGACCTCCATGGCCGCGTCGGCGGCGAAGCACTTGGCCATCGACTGCGACTTCGAGGGGCCGCCGGTGCCGCCCCACGATCGAGGAGCGATGCCGCGTGATGGACGAGGAGCCGCGCGCCGTCGACCTGCATCGCCATGTCGGCCAGCATGAACTGGAGGCCCTGAAAGCGATCGGCGATCGGCTGACCGGAACCGCTGGCGCCCTTCTCGCGTAGGCCACCGCCGTCGTCGAGCGCGCCCTGGCCGATGCCGACCGCCTGGGCGGCCACAGCGGGCGGCGAGCCGTCGAGGCGTTAGCGCGGCCCAGCCTTCCTCCCTCGCCCAGGCGGTTCTCGACGGGGACTCGCAGTCGGTCAGATGGAGGGCGACGGTCGGAGAGCCGCGGACGCCCATCTTCCGCTCGAGCTTGCCGACGGCGAATCCGGGGAACGTCGGCTCGACCAGAAAGGCGGTCACGCCTGCCGGCCGCGCCCACGGTCGACGGTCGCGAAGAGCGGTGATGACCTTGGCCTCGCTCCCGTTGCTTCTCACCCAGAGCTTCACGCCGTTCAGCACGTAGCGGTCGCCCTTGCGGACCGCCAGGGTCGAGATCGAGGCGGCGTCGGAGCCGGCACTGCCCGAGACCGAGAAGGCCGCGGTGATCTCGCCCGACGCCAGGCGCGGGAGATAGCGCGCTTCTGCCTTCGCCTCCTGGCCGCCACGATCGGCCAGGCCGCCCGCGTACTGCACGAGGTAGATGACGGCGGTGGACGCGCACGCCCAGGCGATTCCTCGACGGCGATGCAGAACGCGAGCGCTCCCATCGCGCTTCCCCGTAGGCCTCCGGAATATAGAGCCCCATCAGCCCCTGCTTGCCCAGGAGCTCGATCTGCTCGGCGGGGTAGGCTTCGGTCTCGTCGACGTGGGCGGCCCGAGGGGCGATCCTGATTCGCGCGCGACCGCGCGCACAAGATCCCGCATGGTGCGCTGCTCGTCGGTCAGGTAGAAACTTGGCGCATCGTCGATGCACTCTCTGAAGACATTCTCTCCGAGAAGCATTATCGGCGACGCGCAAGCCACGACGACACTTCTCGTCACTCGCCGGGACGACTTTTTGTAGCCGGAAAATAGCAATACGTAACTGAACGAAA
>ERZ1370068.2220-contig-1378_pt1 | contig 19600 bp, 37 predicted proteins | sample MGYA00561227_ERZ1370068 | MGnify/ENA primary metagenome ERZ1370068 (study PRJEB38410, sample SAMEA6850437) | metagenome | study: Metagenomic assessment of the ecological functions of the soil: analysis of the soil microbiota associated with the...
CACGGCGCTCTGGCCGCGTTATCCGATATTCCGCGTTGATCGTGACGTAGTCGTGCGACAGGTCGCAGGTCCACACGGTGGCCTGCGCGGCGCCCGCGGTTCAGGTACCACGCCGCACCGTGATCTCGCTCTGTCTCATCACGCGCTGACCGTCCCGTCCTCGCGGTAGCCCGGATGGCGGCCGCCCTGCTGCGCGACGTGGACGTCGTCGAGATGCAGGTCGATCGCGGCCTACGTCGAGATCAGCGATGCCCGCGTAGCCGATGGCAGCCAGGATGCGCCCCAGGTTCAGGTCAGCGGCGAAGAACGCGGTCTTCACCAGCGGCGAGTGGGCGATCGCGTAGGCGACCTTCGCGGCATTCGTCGCGCGTCGCGCCCGCCTCCGACCAGTACGGTGATGAACTTGGTTGCGCCTTCGCCGTCACGGACGATGGCCTGCGCCAGTCGCTGCGACCACCTCGGTCAGCGCGTCGCTGAAACCGGACGTCGGCGAGCTGGATGCATCGATCGATCGTCGCTGCCCGGCTGCGGCGGTCGCCATCAGGATGAAGGAGTCGTTGGTCGAGGTATCGCCGTCGACCGTGATGCGCGTTGAACGGAGCGATCGGCGGCGTAGCGCACCAGCGTCGATGCATCAGCGCCCGCGCGAAGGTTCGCGTCGGTCGCCACGTAGCCCAGCATGGTCGCCATGTTCGGACGGATCATGCCCGCGCCCTTAGCGATGCCGGTGATGGTGACCGTCTGTCCGCCGATCTCGACCCGCGCGAGACGGCCTTGGGCACCGTGTCGGTGGTCATGATCGCCGCGCGCGGCGCGCAGCCAGTTGCCTGCGCTGCCAGTGCCGGCGATCGCAGGCCGGGCAGGCCAGCGACGATGCGGTCAGACCGGCAGCGGTCTCCATGATCACGCCGGTGGAGAACGGCAGCACCTGCGCGGGCCATGCCAAGCAGCCGCGCCGGTGCCAGGCTGCGCAGTTGCGACGCGCGTCGCGCCATGGTCCGCGCTCGCCGGTCCCGGCGTTGGCGTTGCCGGTGTTGACAACGAGCGCGCGGATGCCTGCGATCGAGTGCCAGGTGCTCGTCGGGCAGACCTGCACCGGCGCGGCGCAGAAGCGGTTCTGGGTGAACCGACCGCGACCTTGCGTGCAGCTTCCGCCAGCGTCGATGAAGCAGCAGATCAGTGCGGTCGGCCTTGCGGATTCCGGCCGCGGTCACGCCAAGCGAGACGCCGCTTACGGGTGAGAGTCGCTCGAGCGGACGGAGGCGACAGTTGACTGCCACGGGCTGACGACAGGCGAGCGCGCCGATGTTCTTGTTGACAGCCTGAGACGATCGTGGCCGGCCCGGGCCGGCGATCAGGCCTCGGGCGGCATGGCACTGCTTGTACTTCTTTCCCGAGCCGCAAGGGCAGGGGTCGTTGCGGCCGATCTTCTGGCCGCCGCGCGCTGAAAGGGCTCCGGCCTGGGCGCGGTGGCGACCGCCGTGTCGGATCTTCCGCCGTCTCGTCGGCCAGCGCGCGCATCCGTCGTAGTCCGGTGTGCTGGTAGCGCACATTCTTCGAGCTCTACGCGGCTCTTCCACTCGCCTCGACGTCCTGCTCGGTGCGGATCTGCACGGTCATGCAGAGATGCGTGTGACCTCGTTGCCGGACCGCGTCGAGCATCATGGAGAACAGCTCGAAGGCCTCGCGCTTGTACTCCTGCTTCGGGTTCTTCTGCGCGTAGCCGCGCAGGTGGATGCCCTGGCGCAGATGGTCGAGCGCGGCGAGGTGCTCCGCGCCAGTGCGTGTCCAGGGTCTGCAGCATCACGTGCGCGCTCGTAGTGGCGCACGACTCTCCGGGCCAGCGTGCGCAGCTTCTGCGTCGGTAGGCCTCGTGCGCCGTCTCGATGACGCGCTCGGCGCAGCAGCCTCCTCGTCCAGCGACTCGCTCGTCCTCGAGCCATTGCTGGAGCGGCAGCTGCAGCGTGCAGCTACGGCCGCCAGCGCCTCTCCAGGCCGGCGATGTCCCACTGCTCCTCGACGCTGCTCCGGCGGGCATGTACTGGCGGAACAATGTCGTCGACCGCGCCCGCGCGCATGGCGTCGGATGCGTCGGCGAGACGTCCTGCGTCTCGAGCAGCTCGTTGCGCTGCTGGTAGATGGACTCTTGCGCTGGTCGTTGGCGACGTCGTCGTACTCGAGCAGCTGCTTGCGGATGTCGAAGTTGCGCGCCTCGACCTTGCGCTGCGCGTTCTCGATCGAGCGCGTGACCATGCGGTGCTCGATCGCCTCGCCCTCGGGCATCTTCAGCGCGCTCCATGATGGCGCTTCGACGCGGTCGCGCGGCGAAGATGCGCAGCAGCGGATCCTCCAGCGACAGGATAGAAGCGCGAGGAGCCGGGTCGCCCTGGCGGCCCGGAGCGGCCGCGCAGCTGGTTGTCGATGCGGCGCGACTCGTGGCGCTCGGTGCCGATGATGTGCAGGCCGCCCGCGGCGACCACCTGGTCGTGCAGCTTCTGCCAGTCGGCGCTGGACCTCGCGATCGCGCGCTTCCTTCGTCGGACTCGTCCAGCGCCTCAGTCGGCCTTGATCTGGTTGATCTCGGGCTCCGGGTTGCCGCCCAGCACGATGTCGGTGCCGCGGCCCGCCATGTTGGTGGCGATGGTGACCATCTTCGGCCGCCCGGCCTGCGCCACGATCTCGGCCTCGCGCGCGTGCTGCTTGGCGTTGAGCACCTGGTGCGGCAGCTTCTCCTTCTCGAGCATGCCGGCGAGCAGCTCCGAGTTCTCGATCGAGGTCGTGCCGACCAGCACCGGCTGGCCGCGCTCGTGGCAGTCCCTGATGTCGTTGATGATCGCCTGGTAGCTTCTCCTGCGGCGGTCGTGAACACCTGGTCCATGCGGTCCTCGCGGATCATCGTCGTGGTGCGTCGGGAATGACCACCGTCTCCAGGCTGTAGATCTGCTGAGAACTCGTAGGCTTCGGTGTCGGCCGTGCCGGTCATGCCGGCGAGCTTGCTTGATACATGCGGAAGTAGTTCTGGAACGTGATCGAGGCCAGCGTCTGGTTCTCGCGCTGGATCTGCACGCCTTCCTTGGCCTCCACCGCCTGGTGCAGGCCCGTCGGACCAGCGCCGGCCCGGCATCAGGCGGCCGGTGAACTCGTCGACGATGATGATCTCGTCGTTCTGCACCACGTAGTGCTGGTCGCGGTGGATACAGCGTGTGCGCGCGCAGCGCCGCGTACAGAGTGGTGCATCGAGCGATGATGTTGGCCGCGTCGTACAGGCTGCTGCCCCGGGCAGCAGGCCCGGCCTGCGTCGAGCAGCTCCTCGGCGTGCTCGTGGCCCGCTTCCGACAGCAGCACCTGGTGCGCCTTTTCGTCCACGCTGTAGTCGCCCGGCCCGTTCTCCTCCTTCTGCCGGGTGAGCTTCGGCGCGCAGGTCGTTGATGCTTGGTAGTACAGGTCGGTGGTGTCGTCGGCCTGGCCCGAGATGATGAGCGGCGTGCGCGCTTCGTCGATCAGGATCGAGTCGACCTCGTCGACGATCGCGTAAGCGTAGCTCGCGCTGCACGCTGGTCGCGCGGTCGTGACTCATGTTGTCGCGCAGGTAGTCGAAGCCGAACTCGTTGTTGGTGCCGTAGGTGATGTCGGCGGCATAGGCCGCCTGCTTGCGGCGTGGTCCATCTGCGACAGATTGACGCCGACCGTCAGATCCGAGGAAGCCGTAGATGTTGCCCATCCAGGCGGCATCGCGACTGCGCCAGGTAGTCGTTCACCGTGACAACGTGCACGCCGGTCGCCGGCCGAGCGCGTTCAGATAGGCGGGCAGCGTGGCCACCAGCGTCTTGCCCTCGCCGGTGCGCATCTCGGCGATCTTGCCGTAGTGCAGGACCATGCCGCCGATGAGCTGCACGTCGAAGTGGCGCATGTTGAGCGTGCGCTTGCCCGCTTCGCGCACGACGGCGAATGCCTCGGGCAGAAGGTCGTCGAGCGTCTCGCCCTTGACCAGGCGCTGTGCTTGAACTCGTCGGTCTTGGCGCGCAGTTCCGCGTCGCTCAAGGCTTCGATCTGCGGCTCCAGCGCATTGATGGCCCGGACCGCATGCATGTAGCGCTTGATCAGCCGGTCGTTGCGGCTGCCGAAGATCTTCTTGAGCAGGGTAGGTATCATCGGATGTCTTTGATTCTGCGCCTAAGCGCGCGGTGCGCAGCGGCAATCCGTTATGAGCATGGTCAGCACCAAAGGTGCGATCGGCGGCCACAAAAAGCAAGAGGGGCGAGGGGCCTTTGATCTAAGGCCCTCACCCTCACGCGGCATTCTTTGCGGTGTTAGCCCGGCATCCGCAGGAAGCGCGCGGGGTTCTGCGCTGCCCCCTGTAACGCACCTCGAAGTGCAGGTGGGTGCCGGTCGACCGGCCCGTATTGCCGACCTCCGCGAGCTTGCTTCCGCGGAGTATCACGTCGCCCACTTTGACCAGCAGCTTCGAGGCGTGGGCATACCGCGTCACGAGGTCGTTGCCGTGATCAATCTCAATCATATTACCATACTGGGGATGCTGCCCTGCGTAGATCACGACGCCGCCGGCTGCAGCGAGGATGGGCGTGCCCTCCTCGGCCATGAAATCGATGCCTTCATGAAAGGCGTTGAGCCCAGTGAACGGATCGATGCGCCAGCCGAAATTCGAGGAATGGAAACCGCTTTCGGTGGGCATGCCGGTGGGCATGAGCTGGCGCTTGGCGCCTGTCCTCGGTCAACATCGACTCCAGCACGCGAAGCTTGTCGGTCCGGTCTTCAAGGTCCTTCGAGAGTCGGTCGAGGGTGGTGCCCAGATCCTTCATGGACAGCTTCGGTGCTGGGCAGGCTAGATTCGGCGCCGCCGCGAGCCGGCGGGCGGTCGAACATGAAGTCCTGCGGCTTGAGTCCGGCTACCTTCGTCAGCCGCTCGCCCAAGGCGTCGACGCGCATGAGACGCGCCTGCAGCTCACCGACCTTGGAGGCCATGGTATTGAGGCTGTCGCGCAGATACGACTGCATCCGCTCGTTCTCCTGCGCCTGCAGGCTCACCAGCAACGAGCGAAGATAGGGGCTGTCGTTGACGACCGCGTAGCGCGAAACGAAAAGTAATGGAGCAGGACAGCCAGACAAATGACGGCAGCAGAAACATCCCCAGCGCGAGCAGCGCCAACTGTGGCGCACCCATCGTGAACGACCGCACGCTCGATAACCGATTGGAAACTAGAATAATATTCACGTTTCCCCTGAGGCGCCTGGCTTTTGTTTGTGAGCAGCCAACTTATCGGCTCGCTATTGCGTTCCTTGAGGAACCTGGAAGCAATTGTTGTGCGCGCGGAGCAGCTTGCGGCGTTGGAGCAGAGCCTATGTTGCGGCTATACCGTGAGGAATTCGCCGCAAGGAGCAGGGTCGCGTACGAGCGAGCAGGAGCTATAGTTGTACTGGCTGATACCAGCGCCGTCGCCGCCAAGCTACGGCAACTTGCGCCTCGCATTGTTGCCAGGATTGTGAAATCCGCTCCCGAGATTACTTCAATGCGGGTGGAAGTGCAAATTACGCAGAGCAACAAGCCGCCAGCCGAGAGTGCGTCCGACGATCGGCTCCCATGGGCTGGCCAGCCTGCGTGAGTTGTGAGATGCGCTACCCGACCTCGCCGCTGCGGGCAGCGCATCGGCCGACTGGTCAGTCGTGCGAGAGGACTAGACCGCCAGGATCAAACCGTTCGAGCGCGAGGGAAGGCAAGGACGATCAGGACCAGGATCAGGCTGTACTTCAGGACCTGCCACGCGAAGCGCAGCCAGCGTCGGTCCTTGGTGGCGAGGAAGGTGACCAGCGAGGCCCTGATCGCGATCAACACGAGAAAGCCGACGAGCGCGGAGCGCTACGGCAGTCATGGGCTGGGCTGGCGGCCGTGCGGCCTGCGGCGCAGGCCGCGTATCAGTTGTACTGCGCCTGCAGATTGACGAAGGCGGGAGCCTCTTCCTGGCGCTCGAACGTGACGAGTTCCCACGCCGACTGCTTGAGCCAGCAGCGCGCGCGCCAGCTTGTTGTTCAACGCGTGGCCCGACTTGTGCGCGCTGAACGCGCCGATTACCGGGTGGCCCAGCAAGTACAAGTCGCCGATCGCGTCGAGCACCTTGTGCTTCGACCAGCTCGTCCTCGTAGCGCAGTCCGTCCGAGTTGAGTACGCGATACTCGTCCATCACCACCGCGTTGTCCAAGCTGCCTCCTAGCCCTAGCCCTTGCGCACGCATGGTCTCCACGTCCCGCATGAAGCCGAAGGTACGGGCGCGGGCGATTTCCTTCACGTAAGAGGTGGTGGCAAAGTCGAGCTGGACGCGCTGGCTGGACTGCTGAAAGACCGGGATGGCTGAACGCGACGCTGAAGTCCATGCGGAACCCGTCGTAGCGGCTCGAACCGCGCCCACTTGTCGCCTTCCTGACCTCGACCGGCTTCGAGCAGGCGGATGAATTTCTTCGCCGCGTTCTGCTCCTCGATTCCAGCCGACTGGATCAGAAAGATGAAGGGGCCCGCGCTGCCGTCCATGATCGGGACCTCAGCCGCGGTCAGGTCCACGTAGACGTTGTCGATCCCCAGGCCGGCGAACGCCGACATCAGATGCTCGACCGTCGCCACCTTGACGCCGTCGCGCTCGAGGCAAGAGGACAAGCGCGTGTCGCCCACGCGCGATGCAGTTGCCGGAATGTCGACCGGCTGCTGCAGGTCTACGCGGCGGAACACGACGCCAGTGTCGGCGCGCCGGCCGCAAGGCTCAGGTAGACCTTCTGGCCGGTATGCAGCCCAACGCCAGTGGCGCGAACGATGTTCTTTAAGTGTGCGCTGACGAATCATGACCGGAACTCAAGAATCGGGCGGCTAAGGGGTTGATTTTGTAAGTATACACAGGTTTCACACTTGTTACGACCTAGAACTCATTGTTGCATCGCAACACGAGATGCGCAAGCCCTGCTTGCGATTGCACCCGTAACGCGGATCAGTCCGCCTGCTTCCGCAGAAAGGCCGGGATGTCGAGCAACTCAACGCCGGACTGACGCATGGCTTCCACCGTCGTCTCGCGATTCCGGCGGCGCATAACCGCGGGTGCCTCCAGTTGTTCGTAGTCCACCACCTCCACCGGAACGGTATCGGTACCCGTCTTGACGACGCGACAACGGCTTCGGTTGGCGTGCGGTTGACGGCGGCGCCCAAGCCCGTGGCTACGACGGTAACCCGCAGGTTGTCGGTCATCTCCTCGTCGATCACCGTGCCGACGATCACCGTGGCGTCCTCGGCCGTGAAAGCCGCGCACCGTGGCCATAACGTCATTCACCTCCTTCATCTTTAGGCGTGGTGTTGGCGGTGATGTTCACCAGCACTCCGCGCGCGCGCCCGCCAGGTTCACGTCTTCGAGCAGCGGGCTCGCCACCGCCTGCTCCGCGGCCGCGGTGGCCCGATGCGGGCCGCTGGCCGTGGCCGGAGCCCATCATGGCCATGCCCATCTCGGACATCACGGTGCGCACATCGGCGAAATCGACGTTGATCATGCCGGGGCAATTGATGACCTCGGCGATGCCTGCGACGGCGCCGTGCAGCACGCCGTTGGCGGCCCGGAAGGCGTCCAGCATGCTCACGTCCTCGCCCAGCACCTGCATCAGCTTGTCGTTGGGGATGACGATCAGCGAATCCACGTGCTTGGTCAGCGCTTCCAGGCCCTCGTGCGCGACGCGCAGGCGCTTGCCCTCGAAGGCGAAGGGCTTGGTCACCACCGCCACCGTGAGGATGCCCAGCTCGCGCGCGATCTCCGCCACCACCGGCGCGGCACCCGGTGCCGGTGCCGCCGCCCATGCCCGCGGTGAGGAACAGCATGTCCGCGCCCTCGATCAGCCTCGATGATCCGCTCGCGGTCCTCCAGCGCGGCCTGCGTGCCGACTTCCGGGTTGGCCCCCGCGCCCAGGCCCTTGGTCACGTTGGCGCCGAGCTGCAGCAGGGTCTTGGCGCGGTTGCGCGACAGCGCCTGCGCGTCGGTATTGGCGCAGATGAACTCCACGCCCATGCACGCCCTACGTCGATCATGTGGTCGACCGCGTTGCCGCCGCAGCCGCCCACGCCCACGACCTTGATCACCGCTTCCTGAGGAAGTGTATCCACCAGTTCAAACATGCCGTTCTCCTCTTCGATCAGATTGATGGAACCCAAAACCACGTGCCTTCGACGCTGCATATCCGCGTTAGAAATTCCCTGGATCCAGATCTTCATGCGCTCGAACACTTGCTTGAACGAGGCGCTGTGCATGCGCACGATCTGCTGGCGCTGATACGCGGAGAGTCCCGCGACCAGCAGCCCGACCACCGTGGAATAGCGCGGGTTGCGCACCACCTCGGCCAGGCTGCCGCGCATAGTTCGGCGTGCCCACCCGCACCGGCATGTGGAAGATCTCCTCGCCCAGCTCCACCATGCCCTGCATGCACGCTGCTGCCGCCGGTGATGACGATGCCCGAGGACAGCAGCTCCTCGAAGCCGCTGCGGCGCAGCTCGGCCTGGATCAGCGAGTACAGCTCCTCCACGCGCGGCTCGATCACCTCGGCCAGCGTCTGCCGCGAGAGCTGGCGCGGCGCGCGGTCGCCCACGCCCGGCACCTCGACCATGTCGTTGGGATCGGCGAGCTCGCGCAGAGCGCAGCCGAAGCGGCGCTTGATCTCCTCGGCGTCCTTGGTCGGCGTGCGCAAGCGCCATGGCGATGTCGTTGGTGATCTGGTCGCCGGCGATCGGGATGACCGCGGTGTGCCGGATGGCGCCCTGCGTGAACACCGCGATGTCGGTGGTGCCGCCGCCGATGTCCACCAGGCGCACGCCGAGATCCTTCTCGTCCTCGGACAGCACCGCCATGGCGGAGGCGAGCGGCTGCAGGATCAGGTCCTGCACTTCGAGACCGCAGCGGCGCACGCACTTCATGATGTTCTGCGCGGCGGACACCGCGCCGGTCACGATGTGCACCTTGACCTCGAGGCGCACCCCGCTCATGCCCAGCGGCTCGCGCACGTCCTCCTGCCCGTCGATGATGAATTCCTGGTTGAGGATGTGGAGGATCTGCTGGTCGGTGGGGATGTTGACCGCCTTGGCGGTCTCGATCACGCGGTCCACGTCGATCTGCGTCGACCTCGCGGTCCTTGATCGCCACCATGCCGTGCGAGTTGAAGCTCTTGATGTGGCTGCCGGCGATCCCGGTGAACACCTCGCGGATCTTGCAGTCGGCCATCAGCTCGGCTTCCTCCAGCGCGCGCTGGATCGCGTTCACGGTGGACTCGATGTTGACCACCGACGCCCTTCTTCAGCCCGCGCGACGGATGGCTGCCCGTAGCCGACGACGTCGAAGCCGCCCTCCGGCTTGATCTCCGCCACCATGGCGACGATCTTCGAGGTGCCGATGTCGAGGCCGACGAGGAGGTTCTTGCTGTCCTTTGGCTTGTTCATCTCGCGGCTCATGCCCCGCTTGCGCGCGCGCGGCGAGTTGCGGCGTGCGCACCGCAAAGCCGTTGGGATAGCGCAGGTCCACGCGGTAGGCTCTGGCCGGCAGCTGTGCCAGCGTGTGGCCGTAGACGGTCACGAAGCGCTGCAGCCGCTCGTCCATGCGCTCGCGCCCCAGCTCCACAACGTCGCCGTCATCGAGCCTCAGTTGCCAGGCGCGCCGCTCCGACAGCAGCACCTGCACTGGCCGTCTTGCGCAGCGGCGACAGACACCTGCCGGAAGGCACCGAAGCGCTGCGTCACCTCGCCAGACGTCCCCTCTGGCGCTACGAAAACCGGAAGCGCTTCGCTGGTCGCCGCTTCGAACACCTCGCCGTAGGCTGTTCACCAGGGCGCTGTCGCGCCAGCGCGCGAGCACCACGTGCTCCTCGATTTCGACGTCCAGCCGGTCGGGCCACTGCCGGCGCACGTTCGCGCGGCGCACCCACGGCAGGCGCTGGAAGGCAGCGCGCGTGGCTTCCAGGTCGAGCGTGAAGAAGTTGCCTTTGAGTTGCGCCGCCACGATCGCTTGCACCTGGTCGCGAGTGGTGTGCGCGACGCGGCCGGTCACTTCCACTTCGCGCAACGGGAAGATGGGCAACCGGATGATCACCATCAGCACGCCATAGAGACAGCAGCAGCGCGGCCACTGCATACAGTCCGCTGGCGATGCCGTTCAGCAGACGGTGCGTCATCCCACATGGGCCATCTCCAGGATGCGCAACACCAGCTGCTCGAAGGAGATGCCCGCCACCTTGGCAGCCATGGGCACCAGGCTGTGGCCGGTCATGCCGGGCGAGGTATTCATCTCCAGCAAAGACACCGAGCCATCGGCGCGCCGGATCAGGTCGGCCCGCCCCCACCCGCTGCAGCCGAGCGCGTCGGCCGAGCGCATGACCAGGTCCTGGATAGCGCGCTCCTCGGTCGTCAGGCAGGCCGCACGGGCAGATGTACCTGGTGTCGTCGGTGAAATACTTGTTCTGGTAGTCGTAGTTGCCCTGCGGCGCCTCGATGCGGATCAGCGGCAGCGCCTGATCGCCCAGGAAATCCGGCGGTCAACTCCTCGCCCGCAACGAACTCCTCAGCCAGCACGCAGCCGGTCGTAGCGCCGCGTGCTCGTACGCGGTCGACCAGGTCGCCTGCCTGCTGCAACTTTGGTCAGGCCGAGAGTCGAACCCTCGTGCGCCGGTTTGATGATGAGCGGCAGGCCCAGCTGTTTCGCTACCGCGTCCAGTCGCTGCGCTCGCAGTCACGACTTCGTGGCGCGGCGTAGGCAGACCGCTCGCCAGCCACACCAGTTTCGTTCTGCACTTTGTCCATGGCACGAGCGCCGAGGCCATCACGCCGCTGCCGGTGTAAGGAATGCCGAGCAAGCTCCAGCGCGCCCTGCACTGTGCCGTCCTCACCATAGCGTCCGTGCAGTGCGATGAACACGCGCTCGAAGCCTTCCTGCTTCAGGTCGAACAGTTCGCGCTCCGCCGGGTCGAAGGGATGCGCGTCGACGCCCGCCTTGCGCAGGCCGTCGAGCACGTTGTTGCCCGACATCGAGCGAGATCTCGCGCTCGGCGGATTTCCCGCCGAGCAGGACTGCGACTTTCCCGAACTTGGTCTACGGTACTCTTGATAGCTCAGCGCATTCAGCTCACGCCGTCTTTCGCCGATGATGCGCACTCTCGCGCTCGAGCTGCGATGCTGGCAGCGCTCCGACACGCGTCTGCCTGGACCCTGCTCGATCAGCGTTTCGATGTCCGGCCGCGGTGGCATGCGCCGCAGTTGACGATGAAGTTGGCATGCTTGGGCGAGACCATCGCGCCGCCGATCGCGAGTGGCCCTCTAGACCGCAGGACTCGATCAGGCGCGCGGCGTAGTCTCCGGCGGGTTGCGGAACACCGAGCCGGCGTTGGGCTGGTCCAGCGGCTGCGTGGCGATGCGCCGCTGCAGCAGATCCCTGATCACCCGGCGCGACTGCTCGCCATCGCCGGGCGAGAAGCTTGAACCAAGCGGCGGCGAACCACTCGTCCGAGCCGGACGCCGGACGTCGAGCGCTCGGCGACGGCGGCCGTTGCTGCGCTCGCCGCACCTGGCCTGGTGCCTGCCGTCCGCGATGCGACATGACCGGTAGCCGATCTCGAAGTTCCGGAGTGCGCTCGACGCTCGCCGTCATGCCTGCAGGCACAGGCACCGACGTGCACGACCTCCCAGGTCTCGGTGCCGTAGCAGCCCGCGTTCATGGCCAGCGCGCCTCCCACGGTCCCGGAATTCCGGCCAGGAACTCGGCGCCACGCAGATCATGGTTCGCGGCGAAGCGCGCGACCTTCGGACTGGCACCCCGGCCTCGGCGTACACCAGAGTGCACCGTTCTGCGCTCTGGCTCGATCGCGGATCTCGTTCAAGCGCGCCGTGGGTGAACACCACCGTGCCGCTGCAATCCTCCGTCGCGCACCAGCAGGTTGCTGCCCAGACCGACGACATGATACGGCTCGTCCTTCGGGATCGTGCGCACGAACCGCGCGAGGTCGATCGAGATCGCGCGGGAAATAGGCGCGATCGCGCAGGCCCGCCGGCGCGCCAGCTGGTATGCTCGTGCATCGGCTCGTTCAATCGGAACTCGCCGCGCAAGCCGTGCTGCGCGATGCGGTTCAGTTCAGCCATGTCCATGCGCTGCCGCCTGTGCCGTTGTTGCCGGTGCTCGCCGCGCGCGACGATGCCCGGCACCGCTGCCGATGGAGCCGGCACCCATGGTCAACACCACGTCGCCGGGCCGCGCCGTCGTCGACGATCGCCTGCGGCAGATCGGCCACCTGCTCGACGAATATCGGCTCCACCTTGCCCAGCCACGCGCACGGCACGCGCGCCAGCGCCCGCCCGTCGGCCGCCACAATCGGCGTCTCGCCCGCTGCGTAGACCTCGGCCAGCAGCAGCAAGCGTCGACCGGAAGACAGCACCCGCACGAAGTCCTCGAACACGTCACGTGTGCGCGTGTAACGGTGCGGCTGGAAGGCGAGCACCAAGCCGGCGGCCAGGGAACGCGCCGCGCGCCGCGGCCAGCGTTGCGTCCATCTCGGCCGGATGATGGCCGTAGTCGTCGATCAAGGTGAAGCGCCGCCGCCGGCGCAGCGGGATTTCGCCGTAGCGCTGGAAGCGGCGGCCAACGCCCTTGAACTCGGCCAGCGCGCGCGGCGATGGCTCTGCTCCGGAACCTGCACGCCGAGACCCACCGGCGATAGCGGCCAGGGCGTTCTGCACGTTGTGCACGCCAGGCAGGTTCGAGCGCGATCGTCGAGCGATCTGACCGGACGCCCCGTTGCGCTCTTGATCTCGCGCTGAAGCGCATGCGCCCAGCCTCGTGCCGGATGTCGACGGCGCGGATCTGTGCCTGTTCCGACAGCCCGTACGTAGTAATGCGGCTTGGTGGTCACCAGCGGCATGATCGCGCGCACGTTGGGATCATCGACTGCACAGCACGGCCATGCCGTAGAAGGGCAGGCGCTGGACGAAATCCAGGAAGGCCTGGCGCAGCCGGCTGAAGTCGTGGCCGTAGGTTTCCATGTGATCGGCATCGATGTTGGTCACCACCGCCAGCACCGGTTGCAGGTGCAGGAACGACGCATCCGACTCGTCGGCTTCCACCACGATGAACTCGCCTTTGCCCAGCTTGGCGTGCGAGCCAGCCGCCTCGAGTCGGCCGCCGATCACGAAGGTCGGATCCATGCCGCGCTTCGGCGAGCACGCTGGCGATCGAGGCTGGTGGTGGTGGTCTTGCCGTGCGTGCCCGCCATCGCGATGCCCTGCCGCAGCCGCATCAGCTCGGCCAGCATCAGGGCACGCGGCACGACTGGAATGCGCGCGCGCGCGCGCGCCCACCTCCGGGTTGTCCGGCTTCACCGCCGTGGATATCACCACCACGTCCGCGCCCTGCACCTGGGCAGCGTCGTGTCCGCGGCTGACCCGCGCACCGAGACCGCTCAAGCGCTGAGTGGTCGCGTTGTCGGACAGGTCCGGAGCCGCTCACCTGGAAGCCCAGGTTGAGCAAGACCTCGGCAATCCCGCTCATGCCGGAGCCGCCGATGCCGACGAAGTGGATGCGCTTGACCTTGTGCTTCATCGGACTCTGGTTATCTCCGGCAGCATGGATGCGTCCAGCAGGAACTGCAGGCGCAGGTCGCCCACGTCCTGAGTGCGCGTCACGCGCTCTTCGCGCACCGGCACGCGCAGCCGCAAGCCGGAGCAATCCGCCCCGACGCTTGGCCTGCTTGTTGTTCCTGCTCTGGCTTCATGATCTCTTCCTCGGAACTCATGCTGCGATCGCCATGCAATGCGCCGGCCACCGCCGCGGTTGCTCCGGGCTTGGCCAGCGCGCGTGCTCGATTGGCCATCTCCAGGAGCTCGTCGCGCGTGAACGCCGAGCAGCAGGTCCGCGAGCCGGCGCGCGCGCTCAGCTCCCGCTGTTGCACCAGCACAGCCGCGCCCGCCGTCGGCGAGAAAGCCGGCGTTGTGGGTCTGGTGGTCGTCCACCGCATGCGGGAACGGCACGAGGATGCTGGGCACGACCCGCGGCGGCCAGCTCGGAGACGGTGAGGGCGCCGGCGCGGCAGATCACGAGGTCCGCCTCGGCGTATTGCGCCGCCATGTCGTCGATGAAGGCCAGCGACTTGCGGCGCGCACGCCGGCCTGCGCGTAGTTCCGTTGCAGCGCTGTCGAGATGCTTCGCGCCCGACTGGTGCGTGACCTGCGGGCGCTGGTCTCGGGCACCAGCGCGAGCGACTGCGGCACGACTTCGTTCAGCGCCTGCGCGCCGAGGCTGCCGCCAGCACCAGGATTCTGCAGCGGACCGCGGGCGGTCCCGAAACGGTCGGCGGGCGGTGGCAACTGCGCGATCGACTCACGCACCGGGTTGCCGCACCCACTCGGACTTCTTCAGCACACCCGGAAAGCCGGAGAGAATCCGGTCGGCCACACTGGCCAGCACGCGATTCGCCAATCCGGCGATGGAGTTCTGCTCGTGCACCACCAGGGGCCGATTGAGCAGCGAGGCCATCATCCCGCCCGGGAACGACACGTACCCGCCCATGCCCAGCACCACGTCCGGGCGCACACGAAAGATCACTCGGGCGCTCTGCCAGAAGGCGATCAGCAGGTTCGAGCGGCAGCAGCGCCACCCGCACGAGCCCTTTGCCGCGCAGGCCGGAGAATCGGAGCCACTCGATCTCGTAGCCGTGCTTAGGCACCAGCGTCGCTTCCATGCCGTCCTTCGAGCCGAGCCACACCACTCGCCAGCCAGCCGCGCGCATGTCGATCGGCAACAGCCAGCGCGGGCATCACGTGCCCGCCGGTGCCGCCGGCCATGATCAAGATGATCCGTGCCGGCCGAGTGGTGAGCGTCGAAGCAGATCGGATCGGTCGGCTCGAAGACGTCTTGGAAGCCATCTCAGTTCCTTCCTGCAGCGCGTCTGGCTGCGGGGCTCGTGCGCAACCCGCCGAGTGTCCACGCCCCACGCCTCGCCCGCCGCCCTGATTGCGGGAACGGCGCACGCATCCGCTTTACGCCGGCTGCCTCGGCAGCATGCTGATCCCGCCGCTGCCGCGCATGAGCTGGCGGCTCTCCCAATCGATGCGCAGCAGCAGCGCCAGCGCCGTGCAGTTGGCCAGCAGCCCGCTGCCGCCGAAGCTCAGGAACGGCAAGGTCAATCCTCTTGGTCGGAAGCAGCCCCAGGTTCACGCCGATGTTGATGATGGCCTGCACGCCCGAGCCAGATGCCGATGCCCTGCGCTGCCAGCGCGGAAAAGTAGCGCTCGAGCCTGGCCGCCTGCGAGCCGATGGCGAATGCGCGCAGCGTGAGCCAGGTGAACAAGCCGATCACCACCGCCACGCCGACGAAGCCCAGCTCCTCACCGATCACCGCCAGCAGAAAATCGGTGTGCGCCTCGGGCAGGTAGAACAGCTTTCTCGACGCTGCCGCCCAGCCCCACTCCAGCACCTCGCCGCGGCCGAAGGCGATCAGCGCGTGCGACAGCTGGTAGCCCTTGCCGAAGGGATCGGCCCACGGATCCATGAAGCCCAGGATGCGCTGCATGCGGTAGGGCGAAGTCAGAATGATCACCACGAAGCCGACCACCAGCAGCACGACCAGTCCGGCGAACAGACGCCAGTTCATGCCGCCCAGAAACAAGATCCCCATCGCGATCGCCGCGATCACGGCGAACGCGCCGAAATCCGGCTCACGCAGCAGCAGCGCGCCCACGAACAGCATCACCGCGAACATGGGCAGAAAACCGCGCTTGAGGCTGTGCATCCAGGCCGCCTTGCGCACGGTGTAGTCGGCGGCGTACAGCACCGACGAACAGCTTCATCAGCTCCGATGGCTGCAGGTTCGCCACCACCAGCGGCAGCCAGCGGCGGCTGCCATTGACCTCGCGGCCGATGCCGGGAATCAAGACCAGCACGAGCAGCGCAGCACCGAACACGAACAAGTACGGCGCCGCCTGCTGCCACAGCCGCATCGGCACCTGGAATACCATGGTCGCCGGCAGAGCGTGGCGGCGGCGAGAAACAACAGGTGCCGCACCAGGAAATAGGCCGGCTGGTTGAAGGTGAACTTCGACTGCTCGGCGATGGCGATCGAGCGCGGAATAGACCATGACCAGCCCGATGCCGAGCAGCAGCACAACGGACCCACAGCAGCGCGTAGATCGTATTCGCGCAGCGCAGCTTGTGGCCGGAGCGGTCGAGTGACCGGTTCATCGCGCTTCGCCAGCTGATTGACCGCTTCGCACGAACACCTGGCCGCGATGCTCGTGAGTTGCGGAACATGTCGAAGCTCTGGCGCACGCGGGCGACAGCAGCACCGCATCGCCATCGTGCGCTGCAGCCAGGACCATGCGCACCGCCCGTCTCCTCACGGTCAGCGCGCACGCTGCACTCGGGCACGCCGCTGTCCTCGATGGCCTCGGGGCGATCTTGCTCGCGCATCGCGCCCGATCAGCGACGACGGAGCGAGCGTGGGCCGCCACCGCCGCGCTCTGAGCGGCGCTGAAGTCCACTGGCCTTGCCCTCGCCGCCGGCGATCAGTACACGACTTCTGGCGCAGCTGCTCAGCAGCCACTGTGGCACCACGTTGGTGCCGTGAATCGCCGTCGAGCCAGACTACGCCTTCTCGATCTGCGCACCCTCTGGACGCGGTGGGGAGGCCCTTCGAACTGGTGAGCGCCTGGGCAGAGAGGGTGCGCAAGGCGATCGTCGCGCGCGCCGAGGCAGCGCAGCGCGTTGGCCGCGGTGCTGCAGACCGGTCACGCGCAACTGCGACACGCTCATCAGTTTCGCTGGCTTGCCGCAAGCCAGGCCTCACCTTGCGCCGCCAGCTTCCCCAGTCGCGCCTGGTCGCTGGCGCGCGTCCAGGCCGAGCAAGGTAATCTTCGGCTCGGGATCGCCATGGCTCGCGCACCAGAGTATCCGGCCGGTTGAGCACTGTGCACGCCGCAGTGCTCCCGGAAAATGCGTGCCTTGCACTGCGACGCGCGACGCGCCGGCATACTGGGATAGCGGTCGAGGTGGTCCTCCGTGAGAGTTCGCAGGCGGCGGCGACGTGCGCGTCCGAGCGAGTGGGTGGTCGTCTTCGAGCTGGAAGCTGGACAGCCGAGGACAGAGCACCCGGGCTTCGCCTCCCTCGTCCGCGCGGCAGCGCCTCGATTCCGCGAGCGCGTCCAGAACCGGTGCCGATGTTGCCCGCCACACAGGCTCGGCCTGCGTAGCCGGCACACTCGCTCCCGCCAGCTCTCGGTCACCGGTGCTCTTAGCCGTTCGGATCCGGTGATGCGTGGCCAGCACCTGCTGCCGCCATCGTGGGGCAGCGCCTGGGCAAACAGTTCGATGTCGCCTACAACGCGGAACCCTGCGGCGATCGCTGCCGTCTCGACCAGCGCGCTCCGTCGCGGTGCACGCCTGGGCTGATGGCGATCAGATCGATGTCTGGAGGGTACCTGGCGGCAGCGCGCCGGTCTCCACCGGCACGGCTGGCAACTCGCGCTGGAGCTGCAAAGCCGCCAGGAGCGGTGTCGGCGCGTGTCGGCCACGCACGTGCCGCGATGGCTGAGCCAGCGCTCCACGTCGGCCGATTCGCGTCATAACAAGACCCAGGACCAAGTGCGTTTCTTCCTGCAGTCCTATGGAAGTTCCATCAATCCCCACCCAACGGCTTACCGGAAGTTTCAACGCGTCGAGAGCCCGAACAAGACGAGCATCATTGTCAGGCTGATCCAAAAAGCGGACTGACAATCTCTGACTTTGGCTGCGGCCGCCTGCGCGCAAAGCGTGCAGCCACTTGCCGACAAGTTCCCGCCGGCCATTTGTTTATCTGAGAGCTTGGAGTGTGGAAAGCCCGAACAGGACCAACATCATCGTGATGATCCGCGGACCACGACTGGTTTTGGTCCGGTTTCTTGCTTTCTAGCGCAGCTTCAACGTCGAAGTCCGAACAGCACGAGCATCATCGTGATGATCCAAGAACCGACGACGACTTGATTCTCTTCCAGCCTTCAATTCGTAGTGATGGTGCAATCTGGGCCATGCGAATGCGCTTGCCGGTCAGCTTGAACGACGCAACTTGCAGCATCACCGACAATGTCTCCACCACGAACACGCCGCCCATGATGAACAGCACGACTCTGCGGACGATGACGCGACCGTGCCGAGCGCCGCGCCGAGCGCCAGCGCTCCCACGTCGCCCATGAACACCTCCGGCCGGATAGGCGTTGAACCACAGAAGCGCCAGGCCCGCGCCCGCCAGCGCGGCGCAGAAGACCGTCAGCTCGCCGGCGCCGGGGATGTGCGGAAAGCCGAGATACTTGCGAGAACACGCGCGTTGCCCGCCACGTAGAGCGAAGCACGCCCAGCGCGCTGCCCACCATCACGGTGGGCATGATCGCCAGCCCATCCAGGCCGTCGGTCAGATTGACCGCGTTGCTGGTACCCGACGATCACGAAGTATAGGTCAGGATCACGAAGCCGACCACGCCCAGCGGATATGCGCCACCTGCTTGAAGAACGGCACGATGAGCTCGGTCTGTGCCGGCGATGCTGGTGCTGAAGGCGAGGTAGCACGCCGGCAGCCAAGCCCGATCACCGATTGCCAGAAGAACTTGGCCCGGCCGACAAGGCCCTTGGGTTGCGGTGGCACGACCTTGCGGTAATCGTCGATCCAGCCGATCGCGCCGAAGCCGAGGGTGACCGCCATCACGACCCACGACGAAGCGGTTCGTCAGATCGCGCCCACAGGATGCATCGGTGATCGGTGATGGACACCAGGATCAGCGCGCCGCCCATGGTCGGCGTGCCGGCTTTGACCAGATGCGTTCTGCGGGCCGTCATCGCGCACCGACTGGCCGATCTTGTGTGCGGTGAGCTTGCGGATCGTCGCCGGTCCGACGACGAAGGAGATCACCAGCGCCGTCAGGTAGCCAGCACGGCAGCGCAGCGTGATGTAGCCGAAGACATTGAAGGTGCGGATGTCCTGCGCCAGCCACTGGGTCGAGCATCAAGAGCACGTCTAGTGCCCCCCTCGGCTTCGCGGCTCGCCGTTGACCGAAGCGCTCCACCACGCGCTCCATGCGCATGAAGCGGGACCTCTGACCAGCACCGTAGTGTTCGCGCCGATGAGCTGGTCGAGCGCGGAGCACAGGCGCGTCAGTTCGCGGAAATGCTTCCTCCGGCACCAGAATTCTGCGCCGCCACCTCGGACAACTCGCCCAACGTGCAAGCAGGTAATCGATGTCGGCATGGCGCGCCTGCTACACCACCTCGGCGTGCATTGCGGGGCCTCTGGTCGCCCAGCTCACCCATATCACCACCCAGCACCAACACGCTTGCCGCGTGCTGGCAGCCAGCACCGCGATTGCGGCCCGCACCGAATCGGGGTTCGCGTTATAAAGCGGTGTCGTCGATATAATGGCGCCGCGCAGTGCCGTCTTTACGCTGCAGTCTGCCCTTGGCGCTGGCACCGCGCCCACGCCACCTTGTCCGGTGCGATGCCCAATGCATAGGCTGCGGCCGCCGCCGCCAGGGCATTTCTGCGGACGTTGTAGCAATACGTAATCGAACGAAGTACA
>ERZ1370068.9302-contig-8089_pt1 | contig 19599 bp, 26 predicted proteins | sample MGYA00561227_ERZ1370068 | MGnify/ENA primary metagenome ERZ1370068 (study PRJEB38410, sample SAMEA6850437) | metagenome | study: Metagenomic assessment of the ecological functions of the soil: analysis of the soil microbiota associated with the...
AATGAAACGGAGCGCCACCGATTACGTATTGCTCAACGACCATCGTCGACACCGCGACGATCCAGACCACCACGCCCCACTCGGGGCGCAGCGGCTCGAACGCGCGGCGAGAAACACGCGCACGAACGCGGCGAACGCCGCGGCCTTCACGCCCGTGGACATGAAGCCGGTGACCGCCGGCGGCGCGCCTTCGTAGGCGTCGGGCGTCCACATGTGGAACGGCACGGCCGACACCTTGAACGCGAACCCGACGAGCAGCAGGCCGAGCGCGAGCAGCTGCATCGGCGTCGGGCGCCAGCGCCTGCGCCGCAATCAGACTGCCGATCCGGTCGAGCCGCGTGCTGCCGGTCACGCCGTACGTGAACGCGATGCCGTAGAGGAAGAACGCGCTCGAGAACGCGCCGAGCAGGAAATACTTGAACGCCGCCTCGGTCGCGCGCGGCGAGTCGCGCCGGATGCCCGTGAGCACGTAGACGGCGAGCGACAGCGACTTCGAGCGCGAGGAAGATGACGAGCAGATCGGTCGCCGTCGCCATCAGCATCATGCCGGCGATCGCGAACAGCATCAGCGCGTAGTACTCGCCGCGCGGCAGGCGCTCGCGCTCGATCGTCGGCGCCGGAGAACGCCAGCGACAGCAGGCCGACGACGATCAGGATCCCGGTGACGAACAGGCCGAAGTTGTCGGCCGCGACGACGCCGAAGCTGGACGCGTTGTGGTTCCACAGCAGGCACCGACGCGAGCGCCGCGCCCGACCAGGCCGATGACGCCGAGCGGGCCGATCGGCATCCGCTCGCCCGGCTCGCGGAACGCCTCGGCGACCATCGCGGCGATGCGCGGCTGCGGTCACGCACAGCATCGGCACGATGGCGTTGAACGACGCCATCATCGCGGTCGCTTCGGGCAGACTGGCTGGACTGGCGATCGGCTCGCGCCAGGCTGACTCGGCGATCCGCGAGTCGGCGCGCCGCCTGGATGCGTGCGCGCCTGACCCGCACCTGGCTCACGCATGCGCTCGACCGACGGCTCCATCGGCTGCAGGAACAGGTTCGGCAGCACGCCCATCAGGATCGTCGACCGCGACGATCGGCACGATGCACGACCCACTCGCGCGGCGGCAGATCGGCGCAGGCCGCGCGTTCTTCTCGTTGCGTCACCGGCCCGTAGTTCACGCGCTGGAACATCCAGAGCATGTAGGTCGCCGACAGGATCACGCCGGTCGCGGCGAACGCCGCCAGCCGCGGATCCCAGCGGAACGCGCCGAGCAGAATCAGGAACTCGCCGACGAAGCCGTTCAGGCCCGGGCAGGCCGATCGACGACAGCGTGATGATCAGGAACGCCGCGACCAGATGCGGCATCGACCTTCTTCAGCCCGCCGAACTCGGCGATCAGCCGCGTGTGCCGGCGGTCCGACAGCATGCCGACGATGAGGAACAGGCCGCCGGTGCTGACGCCGTGGTTCGAGCATCTGGTAGACGGCGCCCTGCACGCCCTGCACGTTCATGGCGCGCAGATGCCGAGCACGACGAAGCCCAGGTGGCTGACGCTCGAATACGCCACGAGCTTCTTCATGTCCGGCTGCACCATCGCGACGAGCGCGCCGTAGACGATGCCGATCACCGCCAGCGTCGGCGAGGTACGGCGCGAAGCACGCGGCGGCCGCCGGGAACAGCGGAAACGCGAAGCGCACGAGACCGTAGGTGCCCATCTTCAGCAGCACGCCGGCCAGAATCACCGAGCCGGCGGTCGGCGCCTCGACGTGCGCGTCCGGCAGCCACGTGTGGAACGGAAACAGCGGCACCTTGATCGCGAACGCCAGCGCAAACGCGAGGAAGAACCAGAACTGCAGTGCTCGGCGGAATCGGCAGCTCGTAGAGCTTCAGCAGGTCGAAGCTGTAGCCGCCGGTCGCGGTGCTGTGCAGGTACGCGAGGCCGAGGATGGCCAGCAGCATCAGCACGCTGCCGGCCATCGTGTAGAGCATGAACTTGACCGCCGCGTAGATGCGCCGGTCGTAGCCCCAGATCCCGATGAGGAAATACATCGGGATGAGCATCGCGTCCCAGAACACGTAGAACAGGAACAGATCGAGCGAGACGAACACGCCGATCATCGCGCCTCGAGCAGCAGCACGAAGATCGCAGAACGCCTTCGATCTGCTTGTGGACCGACTCCCACGAGCCGAGCAGCGCGATCGGCGTCAGGAAACCCGGTGAGCACGAGCGAGCAGCAGGCTGATGCCGTCGACGCCGACGAAGTAGCTGATGCCGAACGCCGGAATCCACGGCGTGGCGCTCGACGAACTGGAAGTCCGCCGACGCCGGCGTTGAACCGCGCCCACAGCAGCAGCGTTTCGGCGAAGCACCAGCACCGACACCACCGAGCGCGACGTTGCGCGCATCGGCCCGTTGCGCTCGTCGTTCGGGACGAAGAGCAACAGGATCGCGCCGATGATCGGCAGCGACGATCAGCGAGCTGAGATCGGAAACGTCAGCAGGACCAGGCACGTCTGTCCCTATCTCCACAAGTAGTAAGCGAGGACCGCGACCACTCCAACGAACACCGACGCCGCATAGGCGCGACCGACCCGGTCTGGATGCAGGCGGAGCAGATCTGCCGCTGCCGCCGACGATGGTAGCCGGCGCCGTTGACGGTGCCGTCGATGACGCGCGACGTCGATGCCGCTTCCACAATCCCTCCTCCGACACGATCCGGATCGGCTGGACGATGGCCGCGTCGTAGATCTCGTCCACGTAGTACTTGTTCAGCGAGCACGCGGTGCACGCCGGCGAACCGTGCGCCATGTCGTCCGCGGCGGAGCGCTTCTTCGAGGAAGAAGAACATGGCGATGCCGATCCCGCCGACCGCGACGACCGACGACACGCGCCATCAACCGAGCTCGAGCTCTTCGCCGCTGGTCTCGGCTTGCCTCTCGTCCGCCGCAGGCCGGCACAGTCCATCTCGGTCGTCGCTCGCCGCGGCCGTGAAGCTCGGCTCGAGAAACTGTCTCGAAGCGATTCGATCCGCCGAGCGCGTGCGGCAACCCGACGTAGCCGGCGACGACTGACCCGATGGCCAGCACGATGAGCGCCAGCGCCATCGGCGAGGGCGCGTCGTGCAGTTATCGCGACGCTTGACGGGGCGTGGAGCGATGCGCCGGTTGCGTGCGTGAGCGGGCGCAGAGTCCGGTACGGGCGGCGTGCAGAGTGCGATGCCGCCGAGCGCCTCGCGACTTGCGTGCGCCGAAGCTCGACGGCGAAGGCCCATGAAAGGCGAGAAACACGAGGCGGAACATGTAGGTCGCGGTCAGGAGCGAGGTCAGCGACGCCCATCGCCCACAGCAGCTGGTGGCCTTCCGACGAACGTCTCGAACAGGATTTCGTCCTTGCGAGAAGAACCCGGCGAGCAACGGCACGCCGGCGATCGCGACCGAGCGCGATCACGAAGGTCCAGCATGTGATCGGCATGTGCTTCTTCAGCCCGCCCATGTTGCGGATGTCCTGCTCGCCGTGCAGCGCGTGAATCACCGCGCCCGATCCGAGGAACAGCAGCGCCTTGAAGAACGCGTGCGTGTAGAGATGGAAGATGCCGGCGCCGTAACGCGCCGACGCCCATCGCCAGGAACATGTAGCCGAGCTGCGACACCGTCGAGTACGCCAGCACGCGCTTGATGTCGTTCTGCACCAGGCCGATCGTGCCGGCGAAGAGCGCCGTCGCGCGCGCCGACGACCGCGACGATCGTCAGCGTCATCGGCGCGTGCTCGAACAGCACGGCGTTGCGGCCGATCATGTAGACGCCCGCCGTCACCATCGTCGCCGCGTGGATGAGCGCCGAGACCGGCGTCGGGCCTTCCATCGCGTCCGGCAGCCACACGTAGAGCGGAATCTGCGCCGACTTGCCGGTCGCGCCGATGAACAGCAGCAGCGTGATCAGCGACAGCGTGCCGAAGGCGCGTCTCGGCGGCAGCGCGTGCACCGCGCAGCGCGATGTCCTGGAAGTCGAGCGTGCCGAAGCGTGACGAACAGCGAGCAGCACGCCGAGGATGAACGCGAAGTCGCCGATGCGGTTGACGATGAACGCCTTCTTGCCGGCGTCGGACGCCGACTGCTTCTCGAACCAGAAGCCGATCAGCAGGTACGAGCAGAGGCCGACGCCCTCCCAGCCGACGAACATCACCAGGAAGTTCGAGCCGAGCACGAGCACCAGCATGAACGAAGCAGAACAGGTTCAGGTACGAGAAGTAGCGCGCGTACTCGCGTCGGTCTCCTCGTGCATGTAGCGCGGTCGAGTAGATGTGAATCAGCGAGCCGATGCCGGTGACGACGAGGATCATCACCGCCGACAGCGGGTCGAGCGCGGAGCGCCAGGTCGAGCGTGAAGTCGCCCGACGCGATCCAGGTGAACAGCGTCTGCGTCGATCTGCGCGGTCTCGGGCGCCATGCGCCGGCCAGCGCCAGCACCTGCATCACCGAGACGACGAACGCGACGCCACCATCGCCGCCGCACGCCAGGCCGCCCGACACGCACTTCGGCAGGCGCTTGCCGAGCGAACGCGTTGATCGAGGAAGCCGACGAACGGAAGCAGCGGAATCAGCGGCAGCACGGGGTCACCACTTCAGCGACGTGAACGCTTCCGGGTTGAGCGACTCGCGATGCCGGAACAGCGCGATCACGAGCGCCAGGCCGACCGCGGCTTCGGCGGCCGCGACCGTCATGACGAAGAACGTGATGATCTGCCCGTCGACCGTGCCCGAACTGCGCGGCCGAACGCGACGAACGTCAGGTTGACGGCGTTCAGCATGATCTCGACCGACAGCAGCAGCGTGATCAGGTTGCGCCGCAGGAACACGCCGGCCGTGCCGATCGCGAACAGCAGCGCCGACAGCACGAGGTAGTGGCTCGAGCGGACATGCACGCGTCACTCGGCTCTCTTCCGCGCCAGCACGACGGCGCCGACCATCGACGACGATGATCAGGATCGACGTGACTTCGAACGCGAACATGTAGTCGGTGAAGAGCACCGTGGCCGAGCTCGCGCGACCGACTGACGACGCCGGCGCCGTCGGCCGACGCCGACACGCCAGGCCGCTGGTGCGCGACAGCGCCCAGCCGAGCTCGAGCGCGAGCAGCACCGCCGAGCAGCGCCGCCGACGCGCATCGGCCATCGGCCGATAGAGCGGATGCGATCGATCCCACTCCGCCGCATCCTCGCGCGGCGCGTTCGAGCAGCATCACCACGAACAGGAACAGCACCATGATCGCGCCGGCGTAGACGATGATCTGCACCACCGCGACGAACGGCGCGTCGAGCAGCACGTAGAGCCCGGCCAGCGCCGAAGAACGACGCGATGAGCGACAGCACGCTGTAGATCGGGTTCCTCTGCGACGACCACCAGCAGCGACGCCGATCACCGCGATCGCCGGCGAACGCGTAGAACAGCGAGCGTGCATCAGAGCCCAAAGTAGAGCACTCCGCGGCCGTGGCGAGCAGGTTGACCGTCGCCAGCGGCAGCAGCACCTTCCACCCGAACTGACATCAGCTGGTCGTAGCGGAATCGCGGCAGCGTCCAGCGCAGCCACAGATAGACGAACAGCAGGAACGCCGAGCTTGATCACGAACCAGATCCAGCCGTAGTCGGCCGGGAGGAACGGCCCGTGCCAGCCGCCGAGGAACAGGTTCGTCGCGACCGCCGAGACCGTCACCATGTTGATGTACTCCGCCATGAAGAACATCGCGAAGCGCATCGAGCTGTATTCGGTGTGATAGCCGGCGACCAGCTCCTGCTCGGCTTCCGGGAAGTCGAACGGCGCGCGGTTGGTCTCGGCGACGCCGGCGCACGCGAACACGAAGAAGCCGATCGGCTGCAGGAAGATGTACCACTGCGGGATGAAGCCCGAACCAGTAGCCCGACTGCGTGTCGACGATCTCGCGCAGCGACATCGAGTTGGCCATCATCACGACCGTCGCCAGCGCCATGCCGTAGGCCAGCTCGTAGCTGATCATCTGCGCCGAGCTGCGCAGGCCGCCGAGCAGCGAGTATTTGAGTTGCTCGAGCCCAGCCCGGCGAGCACGATGCCGTAGACGCCCATCGACGCGACGGCGAAGATCACCAGCACCGCGACGTTGACGTCGGCGACCTGCAGCGCGCAGCGGCTCGTCGAGCAGCCCGAAGAACGTCGTCGGCGCGCCGAACGGCACCGGCGCAAACGCGAGATACGCCGCCGTCACCGAGATGATCGGCGCGCAGCGAGAACAGGAACGCGTCCGCCGCCTTCGGCCGCAGCTCTTCCTTGAAGAACAGCTTGAGGATGTCGGCGACCGGCTGGAGCAGGCCCTTGCGGTCCGACGCAGATACGGACCGTAGCGCTGCTGCATGAACGCGGCGACCTTGCGCTCGGCGTAGACCATCACCGCGGCCATGATCTGCAGGCCCATGAACACGATCGACGACGACGACCGCGTAGCCGATGATCGTCGGCCGCGCGGCGAGGTCAGGAACTCGAGCGACGGCTGCGACATCTAGTGCGTCTCCACCGGGCTTGCGCGCGCGCGCTAGTCCGCGGGCGCCGGCGCATTGCCCTTCACGTATGCGCCTCGAACTCCGGCCTGAACCACTTGAGCGTCGTCAGCACCGGCGTCGCCGCGGCATCGCCGAACGCGCACAGCGTCTTGCCGTTGATGCTGGTTGGCCACGCTCTTGAGCAGCGTCGATGTCCTTCTCGGTCGCCTCGCCCTGCGTCATGCGATGCAGCAGGCGATACAGCCAGTCGGTGCCTTCGCGGCACGGCGTGCACTTGCCGCACGACTCGTGACGGTAGAAGTGCAGCAGGTTCTCGGCGCAGCCACACCATGTCGGTGGTGTCGTCGAGCACCATGATCGCCGCCGAGCCGAGCAGCGATCCGGCCTTCTGCACATCGTCGAAGCTCGCCGGGATGTCGATCTGATCCGGCATCAGGATCGGCACCGACGATCCGCCGGGAATCACGGCCTTGATGCGTGTGGCCGTCGAGCGGGCCGCCGGCGTAGTCGTAAATCAGCTCGCTTGCAGCGTGACCTTCATCGGCGCTTCGAACACGCCCGGACGCTTGACGTGCGCCGCTGACGCAGAACAGCTTCGGCCCGCCGTTCTTCTCGGGACCGAGCGCGGCAAACCACTCGGCGCCGCGCGTCATGCACGAGCGGCACGTTGCAGAGCGTCTCGACGTTGTTGACCGCGGTCGGGCACTTCCACGCGCCGTCGACGGCCGGGAATGGCGGCTTGAATCGCGGCTGCGCGCGCTTGCCTTCGAGCGATTCGAGCAGCGCGGTCTCTTCGCCCGCTTCGTAGGCGCCGGCGCCGCGATGCAGGTAGACCTCGCAATCGAAGCCGGAGCCCAGGATGTTCTTGCCGAGGAAGCCCGCCGCCGCGCGTCGTCGATCGCCCTCTGCATCGTCGGGCAGCAGGTGATAGAACTCGCCGCGGATGTAGATGTAGGCGGCCTTCGAGCCGATCGCGTAGCAGCCGATCAGGCAACCCTCGATCAGCAGGTGCGGATTGCGCTCCATCAGCAGGTGATCCTTGAACGTGCCCGGCTCGCTCTCGTCGGCGTTGCAGACGATGTACTTCGGCTTCGGCGATTTCTTGTCGACGAACTGCCACTTGAGGCCGGTCGGGAAGCCCGCGCCGCCGCGGCCGCGCAGGCCCGGACTTCTTGACGTCTTCGATCACCGCCTCCGGCGTCATCGTCGAGCGCCTTCTTCAGGCCCTCGTAGCCGTTCTGATTCTGCAGGTAGTGATCGAGCGTCGGCGCCGCTCGGCGTGAACGCGAACTTCGTGAGCACCGGCTCGTAGTCCGGCAGCGCCTTCGGCTTTCGCACGGCGTCGTCGTCTTCCCTGCCCTCGCTCGATGCGCTGCTCGACGCAGAGATGGCAGCCGTTGAGCGCCTTGACGCCGTCGGTCTTCATCGCGATCGACGAGGCCGCCGACCTGTCTCCGGCTTCAGGCACTCGTGCCAGTGATCGTTGTTCACCATCATCACCGGCGCGCGATCGCAGGCGCCGAGGCATTCCATCTGCTGGATGGTGAACATGCCGGTCGGATCGGTCTCGCCGACCTTGATCCCAAGCTTGTCCTGCAGTTCCTCGATGACGCGCTCGGCGCCGGCGAGCGCGCACGACAGCGTCGTGCACACCTGCAGCACGTAGCTTGCCGACCGGGTTGCGGTGGAACATCACGTAATACGACACGACGTCTTCGACTTCCGCGGTCGTGCAGCCGATCACCTGCGCGACGTGGCGCACGGCGTTGTTGCTGATGTAGCCCTGCTGCTCCTGCACGAGATAGAGCGCGTGCAGCACCGCCGACACGCGATGCTCCGGCGCGTAGTGCGACGCGAACTCCTCGAAGTTCGGCGCGGTTCTCGGCCGTGTAGGTGAACTCGGGCCCTTCCGGCAGCGTCGACGCGCATCGAGCGGTGCCACTGCGTCGGTGCCGTACGGCATGGTGGGATGAAAGCTCATCGATCCACGTCTCCCATCACCACGTCGAGCGAACCGATCACGGCGATCACGTCCGCGATCATGCCGCCGACGACGAACTTGTGCAGCGCCTGGCAGGCGAACAGTCCCGGCGCGCGCATGTGCGACGCGCCACGGCCGGTTGGTGCCGTCCGACACGACGTAACAGCCGTGCTCGCCGCGCGGCCCTTCGACCGGCACGTAGGCCTCGCCGGCCGGCACCGTGAAGCCCTGCGAATAGATCAGGAAGTGCTGAATCAGCGCTTCCATCTCCGTGTAGACCTGATCCTTCGGCGGCGGCACGATGCGCTTGTCGTTGACGCGCCCACGCGCCGACCGGATCGATGCGCTCGAGCGCCTGGTTGCAGATCTTGACGCTCTCGCGCATCTCGGCGACGCGCGTCAGGTAGCGATCGTAGACGTCGCCGTTCGACGGCGCCGATGACGTCGAACTCGTAGGTGTCGTAGCCGATGATACGGGAAGGCGCGGCGCACGTCGTAGTCGCCGCCGGCGGCGCGCGCGATCGGGCCGAACAGGCCCCACTTGCAGCAGTCCTCGTAGCGAGATCACGCCGACGCCGCGCGTGCGATCCAGCCAGATCGGGTTCTTGGTGATCAGCGTCTTCGTATTCGTCGAGCTTGCCGGGGAACCGATCGAGGAACGCGCTTGACCGCTTCCTTGAAGCCGCGCGGGATGTCCTCGCGCAGGCCGCCGACGCGGATGTAGCTCGGGAAGAAGCGGAAGCCGGCGAGCAGCTCGTTGAGGTTCATCGAGCTGCTCGCGCTCGCGGAACGCGTAGAGCAGGCCGGTGATCGCGCCGATCTCCATGGCGTGCGTGCCGAACCACACCAGGTGGCTGCTGATGCGCTGCAGCTCGGCGATCAGCACGCGGATCGTCGCTGACGCGCTCCGGCATCTGCTCGTCGATGCCGAGCAGCTTCTCGACCGACGAGGCAGAACGCGAGGCTGTTGGACTGCGCGCCGAGGTAATCCATGCGCTCGACGAGCGGGATCACCTGCTGCCACTTCTTCTGCTCGGCGGTCTTCTCGATGCCGGTGTGCAGGTAGCCGATCGGTCGGCGACACCGACACGACGGTCTCGCCATCGAGCTCCAGCACCAGCCGCAGCACGCCGTGCGTGCTGGGGTGCTGAGGCCCCATGTTGACCGTCATCGTTTCTGTGCGGACGTCAGCCATGATCCATCCATCCGGCTAAGGCTCGATGTCCGCCTTCAGGCGGATAACTCCTGCTCGACCAACTCACAAATCGCATGCAGCAGGGTGGCGTGGACTTCCTGAACTCTGCGCGGTCGCTCTCCTCATCCACCCTGACGTGCAATCGTCGCAATCCTGCCCGGCGTCGCCGCCGCGGCCGGTCAAGCGCGATCGGTCGATCAAGCCCGCGATCGTTGCGCCGCCTCGAGCGCCCGCAGCACGTTCGGCGAGTTGCCGCTCGTGCTGATGCCGATCGCGACATCGCCCGGCCTGCCCGAGCGCCTCGACCTGCCGCGCGAACACGCGATCGAACCCGTAGTCGTTGCCGATCGCCGTCAGCGCGCTCGTGTCGCGTCGTCAGCGCGATCGCCGGCCACGCCGCGCCGCTCCTGCTCGTAGCGGCCGACCAGCTCCGCCGCGAAGTGTTGCGCGTCCGCCGCGCTCCCGCCGTTGCCGAACACCAGCACCGATCCGCCCTGCTTCAGCGACGCTCGCGATCGGCCGCCGGCGCCGCCGACGATCGCCGTCGCACATCTGCCGGCCATGCGCTCGTGCGCCGCCGCCGCTATCGCTTCAGCACGCGCAACGACGCTGCGCGCCATTCGCCGATCGCTCATCTACTTCGGCTTCGCCGCGTCCGCGCTGTAGCCGATCGCGCTCCATGTTCGCCTTGAACTCTTCCTCGGTGACCTGCAGCGGCATGCAGGTCTGCGCGTCCTTGCGGAGCTGCACCGGGTAGTCCTTGCGCAGCGGATGGCCTTCCCAGTCGTCCGGCATCATCAGCCGGCGCAGATCCGCGTGGCCGTCGAACACGATGCCGAACGAGATCGTAGACCTCGCGCTCGGGCCAGCCGGCGCCGGGATACACCGACGACAGCGTCTGCGATCCGCCTCGCTGCGCGTTGATGCCGCACCTTCAGCCGCACGCGCGCGCGGCGATGCGGCGACACCAGGTGATACACGAGGTCGAAACGCGGCTGGCGATTGCGGATGAAAGTCCACCGCGGTCACGTCGGAGAACGCGACGAACTCGAGGCCCGGGCGCCTGCAGCGCGCGGCACGTCTGCGACGATGTGCTCGCGCGGCACGACCGATCGTCGGCGTCACGCGCGGCGTCCGCCGAGGCAAGCGCCTCGAACGTCGCGCCGGGCACCGCCGGCGCGATCGCGGCGATGATCTCGGCAGCGGTCATGCGATGCGGACCTTCGGCGTCTGATCGAGCTTCGAGGCGGCGATCTTCTTCTGCAGCTGCACGATGCCGTAGATCAGCGCCTCGGGACGCGGCGGGCAGCCGGGAATGAACACGTCGACCGGCACGACCTGATCCGACGCCCTGCACGATGGCGTAGTTGTCGAACACGCCGCCGCACGACGCGCACGCGCCCATCGAGATCACCCACTTCGGCTCGGGCATCTGGTCGTAGATGCGGCGCAGCGCCGGCGCCATCTTGCGCGACAGCCGGCCGGCGACGATCATCAGGTCGGCCTGCCGCGGCGAGCCGCGGAACACCTCGGCGCCGAAGCGCGCCATGTCGTAGCGGCTGGCGCTCGTCGCCATCATCTCGATCGCGCAGCACGCCAGGCCGAACGTCACCGGCCAGATCGCCGAGCGGCGCGCCCACTGAATCATGAATTCAGCGGACGTCGTCAGGACGGGGATTTCGTAATCAGTTTCGAGTCCCATAACGGTATCTCTTCACCACGGCTGGGCCGGGCTTCGGCGCGTGCTTGTAGTCGGGATCGTGCTCGGGCCCCAATCGAGCACGCCCTTGCGCCAGATGTAGATGTAGCCGACGACGAGGATCAGGAAGAACACGACGATCTGGATCGAGCCCGGGCCACGACAGCTGCGCGCATGCGCCATCGCCCACGGATAGAGGAACGCGACTTCGATGTCGAACAGCAGGAAGATCATCGCGATCAGGTAGAACTTCACCGACTGCCGCTCGCGCGCGTCGCCGACCGGCGGCATGCCGCATTCGTAGGCCGCGAGTTTTTCCGGAGTGGGATTGCGCGGGCCGAGGAAACGCGAGAGCGACCACGGAGACGATGCCGAAGCCGACTCCGATGACCGCCAACAGAAGGATTCCGCCCCAGCCTGCCATGATCAGCTCTTGCGCCTACGCGAGAATGTAGTGTCACGTGCGCGCCTGATTTCAGGCGCTTGTGAAGGATATCACACGCACTACAATCGACCTCGCATGCGCGTGCTCGACCGAACGCCTCCTGGTCGGGGCGCGTCATGGCGATATCGCTTGCGTGACGCTCGGCCTGCAAGCCGTTCGTGCTGCGCCCGCATTTGTAGCCCGCGGGCGCCGGACTCGCGTTGTCGGGCGACACCGGTGATGGGCACGCTCGCCGCGCCGCGTCCGGTTGCGGTCATTCGCCCTCCCAGATGCTGCGCGACCTGCGCCGGCAACCGAGGTCACCGTGCGCGTCGTCTGGCCCGGCGGCAGCCGCCGATCGCGCCGGCATTCACGCGCGGCGATCGCATCCGCGGCATCACGCGGCCCGCGCACGCCGCATCGGACTCGACGGCGGACTCCCGCCGGATCGCGGTCGACGTCGCTGCGCGTGTGGCGCGAGATGCAGCAGCATCGCTCCCGGCGAACGCCGGTGACCCTCGATGTCACGGTCGCAGACGGCACGACGCGCGCAGCGTGATCGATCGAGCAGCCGGCGGTCTGGGCGATGGACGACCGCGCCGTGGGCGCGCTGGTTCCGTCAGCATCTCGGCACCGTTGTCGCAGATGACGGCGTTCTTGATCGGCGCGCGCCGTGCTGATCGCTACTCGGCGCGCACGGCACGACCGCGACGCTGATGATGCTGGCGCTGATCGCGCACGGCGACCGCCAACAGCGGCCCGCTGCTCGGATCGGAACACGTCGTGCCGGTGATCGGCCCGCTGCTGCTCGTCTTCAACTGGCTGGTCACGCGCGCTGTCGTTCCCGATCATCGGCCTCGCGGTGCTCTATTTCCCCAGCCGCGCGCGAGATCGCTCGATCGCCATCGAGTGGATCGTTCCGGCGCGTGATCGCCGCGTCGCTGCCGATGTTCGTCGATCGGCTCGGTGACGGCGGCGTTCCTGCTCGGCGGATCCGACGCGGCGCTGCCGGCGCTGACCGTGGCTCGCGATCGCACGGCTGGACGTTCGAGGCGTCGTTCGCGATCGCCCTCGCCGTCAACGTCCTGATCGTCGTCGAAGGCATCGCGCGCTATCGCGTCAATCTCGACGCCGACGAGCGGCGCCGCATCCAGATCGTGGTCTACACCGGCGTGCCGGCGGTGTTCGCCTATGCGCTGAAGACCGGCATTCCGCTGGTCGTCGGCCGATCGCTCGGCACGCACGATCGAAGCTGCCGTGGCTCGATCGAGGCGCGTGCTGCAGGCGATCGTGCTGCTGCCGGCGTTCGGCCTGCCCTACGCCGTCGCGGTGCGGCACGTGTTCAGCCCGCGCACGGTGCTGCGGCGCAGCCTGCAGTACGCGTTCGCGCGCCGGACGCTGACCGCGCTGGTGGTGCTGCCGGTCGATCGCGCTGGTCGCTTCGCTGGTGCAGCAGCGCGATCAGTCGCGTCGGCATGATCGTCAGCGGCCGGCCGCTGTTCTACCTGTTCTTCCTCGTCGATGCTCGGCGCTCGTGCTGCGCTATCGCGACACGCGCGCAGCGCTGGCTCGATCAACGGTTCTTCCGCGACGAGTACGACGCGCGCGAGATCCTCGTCTCGCTGGCCGGCCGGGTGCCGTATGAAGCGGACCCGCGCGACCTGGTCGACGATGGTCGTCGACGCAGATCGATTCGGCGCTGCATCCCGAAAGCGCTGTCGGTGCTGGCGTCGGATGCACCGCACGGCTCGAATCCTGCCGGCTGCGCTCGAGCCGGTCGTCGGTGCGCGCGCCGACGCCACGCCGCTGGCGGCCGACAGCGGCGTCGATCACGCTGCTGCAATGGTCCGACAAGCCGCTCGAAGTGTTCCTGGACGATGAGCAGTCGCCGGTGGCGCGAGTGCCGCCCGCCGATCGCGAGTGGCTGACGGCGATGAACGCGGCGCTGCTGGTGCCGATCTTCGCCGGCGGCAGCGATCCGCGGCCGTTCGTCGGCTTGATCGCGCTCGGGCGCGAAGCGATCGGAAGAACCCTACACGCCGGAAGATCGCGAACTGCTGCGCGGCATCGCGGTGCAGATGGGCGTGGCGCTCGACCTGTCGCGTCTGCGCAAGACAAGCCGGCGACGTCGCGCCGGCGCCGCTGGGCGGGACGCCAGACGTCCACGCCGACCGTGGTCGTCGGCGGATCAGCGCGCGCGTCGGCGATCAGCGTCGGCGCCGTCGTCGACGGCAAGTATCGCGTCGACGCGATCATCGGCCAGGGCGGCATGGGCGCGGTGTTTCGCGCGTGGGACCTGCGGCTCGAGCGCGCCGGTCGCGATCAAGGTGGTGCGCGCCGACCTGATTGTCGATCGGCCGATGCGCGCGCGCGCTTCAACGCGCGAATCGCAGATCGTCGCGCGGCTGCAGCATCCGTCGATCGTGACCGTCTTCGACTACGGCAACGCTCGCCGACGGCGCGGCGTTCCTGGTGATGGAGTTCGTGCCGGGCGAAGACCTGCGGCAGATGCTCAAGCGCGAGAAGACGCCTCGATCCGCCGCGGATGGCGGCCGCTGATGACGGGCATCGCCGGCGGCGTCGATATCGGCGCACCAGTCGGGCATCTATCACCGCGATCTGAAACCGGAGAACATCCTGCTGCCGACAAGCGGCACGGGACCCAAGGTCGTGGACTTCGGCGTCGCCAAGCTGAGCCAAGGCAGCCGGGACGAGGACGGCAGCACGATCTCGGCGGTCGGCACGATCGTCGGCACGCCGGCCTACATGGCGCCCGGAACAGCTGCGCGGCGAGGCGGTGGATGCGCGCGCCGACGTCTTCAGCCTCGGCGTGATGGCGCTATGAGATGGCTGACGGCGCAGGTTGCCGCTACGGTGGCGGCGTCGCTCGTTCGAGATCGGCATGCAGCAGGTCGGCAGGCGAAATCGAAATGGATGCGGGACATGATGCCGGCGGCGCTGGCCGGCGTCATTCGCCGCGCAGATCGCCTACGATCGGGACAAGCGGCCCGCCCGGCGCTCGGCTCGCGGACGATTTAGCGGCCGCCACTCGAATCGGAGACGCGAACAAGATAAGCGCGTTATTTCTTTGCTTGCTTTGTTCATCGCAGCCAGGCGCCGGTCGATCTCGGCGACCGCCTGGCCGATCTGATCGCGTGCGAACCTGGTGCGTCGTCGCTTCCAGCTGGCGCTGTCAGCTCGATCCTGGCGAGGCGGAGCGATTCCACCTGCCGCACGTGCTCGGGGTCGACCTTCGGTCCGCGATCCTTCGCGACCTTTGCGAGCTTCCTCGAGTTCGTCCATGCGCTCTTGCAAGCGCGCTTCAGCGTCGATCAGTCCTTCTCCAGCATCACCCATGAATCTGCACATTATAACGCAGGTGATGCATCGGATGCACGCAGATGTGCGCGGATTGTCGTAATCTCAGAATTCATGTGTGCCTGAAGCGATTGGTCGCATTCCCGGCGGTCGCCGGATTGGTTTCAGCGCGGTCTTTGCGTGAGCCGACGGCGCCGCAGAAGCGCGGCTGGCCGCCGATCGCGCGCGGCGAATCGACGCTGCATCCTCGCGCCGACCGGCAGCGGCAAGACGCTGACGGCGTTCCTGTGGTCGCTCAACCGGCTGATGTTCGAGCCGCTGCCCGCGCGCGACCGGCGCGGTGCCGCGTTCTCTATATATCTCCGCTGAAGGCGCTCGCGGTGGACGTCGAGCGCAACCTGCGCGCGCCGCTGGCGGGCATCTCCAACATGGCGGCGCGCGAAGGGCATCGCCGTTTCACTCGCCGGTCGATTGCGGTCCGCACCGGCGATACGCCGGCGTCCGAGCGCGCGAAGTTTCAGCGCGCGCCGGCCGACATCCTGATCACCACGCCGGAATCGCTGTTCCTGCTGCTGACCTCGAACGCGCACGAGACGTCTGCGAGTCGGTCGAGACGGTGATCATCGACGAGATCCACGCGATGGTGTCGACCAAGCGCGGCGCGCACCTGGCGCTGTCGCTCGAACGGCTGGAGCGGATCGCGAACAAGCCGCTGCAGCGGATTGGGCTGTCGGCGACGCAGCGGCCGCTGGACGAAGTGGCGCAGTTTCTCGGCGGCGCTTCGCCAAAACGCATCGACCGCGATTCGACTCGCGTCACGACGCGCAAGTCGTCGACGCAGAAACGCTCGCACCAGAAGCGACTACTCTGAATCCGTGCACGATCGAGTTTCGAGGACGATCGCACCGTCACGCTACCGGCCCGTCACGATCGTCGATGCGAGCGCGCCGAAGCAGCTGGTCGATCAGCGTGCAGACGCCGGTCGAAGACATGGCGGCGATGGGCAAGCCCGTCGAGCAGCCGAGCGGGCCCGGCCGCGCGCAGGGCCGGTGGCGCAATCGATCTGGAGCTCGATCCATCCGCGGCTGCTCGAGCTGATCCGCGCGCATCGATCGACGCTGCTCTTCGTCAACAGCCGCCGGCTCGCGGAACGGCTGGCCGGCGCGCTGAACGAGCTCGCCGGCGAGCCGCTGGTGCGCGCGCATCACGGATCGCTCGCGCGCGCGCAGCGCGACCGAGATCGAAGATCTGCTGAAGGCCGGACAGCTCGCGCGCGCTCGTCGCCACGTCGTCGCTCGAGCTCGGCATCGACATGGGCGCGATCGATCTGGTCGATCCAGATCGAAGCGCCGCCGTCGGTCGCGAGCGGCCTGCAGCGCATCGGCCGCGCCGGCCACCAGCGTCGGCGCAGTCAGCGAAGGCATCATCTTCCCGAAGTTCCGCGGCGACCTGGTCGCGTGCGCCGCGGTGACGCGCGGCGATGCACGACGGGCAGGTCGAGTCGTCGCGCTACCCGCGCAATCCGCTCGACGTGCTCGCGCAGCAGCTCGTCGCGATGACGTCGATGGAGCGCTGGACGGTCGACGACCTGTATCGCAGCGGTGCGATCGGCGGCGCCGTTCGCGGAGCTGAGCCGCGCCGATCTTCGACGGCGTGCTCGACATGCTGTCGGGCCGCTACCCGTCGGACGAGTTCGCCGAGCTGCGGCCGCGCATCACGTGGGATCGCGTCGACGGCACGGTGATGGCGCGGCAGGGCGCGAAGCGCGTCGCGATCGCCAACGCCGGCACGATTCCGGATCGCGGGCTGTTACGGCGTCTTCCTGACCGGCGCCGACAAGGACAAGGCGCCGCGTCGGCGAGCTCGACGAGGAAATGGTGTTCGAGGCGCGCGCCGGCGAGACGTTCCTGCTCGGCGCCTCGACGTGGCGCATCGATCAGATCACGCACGATCGCGTGCTGGTGTCGCCCGCGCCGGGCGAGCCGGGCAAGATGCCGTTCTGGAAGGGCGAGGGCGCCGGGCCGCCCGGTCGAGCTCGGCATGGCGATCGGCAAGCTGGTGCGCGAGCTGCGCAAGGCCGATCGCCGCGGCGGCCATCGCGCGCGCTCGAACAGCGATCACGGACTCGATCGCGCAGGCGGCCGCGAACCTGCTCGCGTATCTCGACGATCAGCACGCCGCCGCCGGCGCCGTGCCCGACGATCGCACGCATCGTGATCGAGCGCTCGCGCGACGATCTCGGCGACTGGCGCGTCGCGGTGCTGTCGCCGCTCGGCAGCCGCGTCCACGCGCCGTGGGCGATGGCGGCCACCGCGCGCATCCGCGACGAGGCCGGGCGTCGACGTCGAGGTGATGTGGTCCGACGATGGGTTCGTGGTGCAGGTATCCGGACGGCGAGCGCCCGCCGGACACCTCGCTGCTGCTGCCCGATCCCGATGAGGTCGAGCGGCTGGTCGTGCGGCAGCTCGGGATCGACCGCGATGTTCGCGGCGCGCTTCCGCGAAGCCGCCGGCCGCGCGCTGCTGCTGCCGCGCCGGCGCGCCGGCGCCGCGCGCGCCGCTGTGGCAGCTGCGCAAGCGCGCCTCGGATCTGCTCGCGGTGGCGGCGCGATTCGGATCGTTCCCGATCATTCTCGAGACCTATCGCGAGTGCCTGCGCGACATTTTCGATCTGCCGGCGCTCACCGACATCCTGCACGCGCGGTCGCAGCCGCTCGCTGCGCGTCGATCAGCGTCGAGTCGCAGAACGCCGTCGCCGTTCTCGGCGTCGCTGCTGTTCGGCTACGTCGCCAACTACATCTACGACGGCGACGCGCCGCTGGCCGAACGGCGCGCTCAGGCGCTGTCGGTCGATCAATCGCAGCTGCGCGATCTGATCGGCGACACCGAGCTGCGCGATCTGCTCGACGAAGCGCGTCGCTCGACACGCTGGAGCAGGAGCTGCAGTACCTGCCGGAGCGTTTCCACGCGCAGGTCGACCGATGCCGTCCACGATCTGCTGCTGCGGCTCGGCGATCTGTCGCGCGGCGGAGATCGCGGCGCGCTGCGATCGCCGGCGTCGCGCGCGCCGCGATCGACGAGCTCGTCAAGACCGCGCCGCGCGCTTCGACGTGCCGCATCGCCGGCGAGGAGCGCGATCATCGCGGTCGAGGACGCCGCGCGGTATCGCGACGCGATCGGCGTGCCGCTGCCGCCAGGCCTGCCCGACGCGCTGCTCGAGCCGGTGGCCGATCCGCGTCGGCGATCTCGTGCGGCGCTTCGCGCGCACGCACGGGCCGTTCACGCGGCAAGGATGTCGCGCGCGCGCTTCGGCCTCGGCGCGGCGGTCGTCGACGCGGCGCTGCCGCGGCTGGTCGCCGACCGGCCGCGTCGTCGACGGCGAGTTCCGGCCGGGCGGACGCGGCGCGCGAGTGGTGCGACGCCGACGTGCTGCGCACGATCCGCCAGCGGTCGCTCGCGCAGCTTGCGGCAGGAGGTCGAGCCGGTCGATGCCGCGGCGCTCGGCCGTTTCCTCGTCGGCTGGCATGCGCTGGCGCGGCCGCGAGCACGGGCTCGACGGCCTGCTCGACGTCGATCGAGCAGTTGCAGGGCGTGCCGCATCGCCGCATCGGTGCTCGAACGCGAGATCCTGCCCGCGCGCATCCGCGACTACTCGCCCGGCGATGCTCGACACGCTGCTGGCGCCGGCGAGGTGACGTGGATCGGCGTCGAGCCGCTCGGCGAACGTGACGGCCGCATCGCGCTCTACCTCACCGATCACCTGTCGCAGCTGCTGACGCCTGACGCGGCACTCGGCTGTGGCGCCGAAGCTTGGCGACAGACGAGGGCTGATCGGCCGCGAAGCGCAGATGGTCGCGCACCTGCATCGCCATGGCGCGTCGTTCTTGCGCCGCTGCACGAGGCAGCCGGCGGTGGATTTCCCCAGGAGACGCGTCGATGCGATCTGGGATCTGGTGTGGAAGGGCCTCGCTCACCAACGACACGCTGCACGCGTTGCGCGCCTATCATCGTCGCCGCCGGAGCGCACGCGGCGGACCGGCGAGCGCGCACGCACGTTTCGATCGCGCCGCCTGATTCCGCCGTCTGCCGAAGGGCCGCTGGACGGTGGTCCGTCAGCCCGCCGCATCGACCACAGCGTGGGCGACGGCGATGGCGCAATCAACTGCTCGTCACGCCACGGCATCGTCACCGCGACGTCACGGTCGATCGAGCAACTACCTGGCGGGTTCTCGGCAATGTATCCGGTGTTGCGGCGGTTCGGAGGAAACCGGACGCATCCGCCGCGGCTACTTCGTCGCCGGCCTCGGTGCCGGCGCAGTTTGCGCAACCGGGCGCCATCGATCTGCTGCGCGACGCCCGCGAGGATCGCAGACGAAGTCGTCGACGGTGACGATCTCGGCCACCGATCCGGCGAATCCAGCTACGGTGTGTTGATCCCAGCAATACGTAACTGAACGAAGCAA
>ERZ1370068.4797-contig-3852_pt1 | contig 19591 bp, 30 predicted proteins | sample MGYA00561227_ERZ1370068 | MGnify/ENA primary metagenome ERZ1370068 (study PRJEB38410, sample SAMEA6850437) | metagenome | study: Metagenomic assessment of the ecological functions of the soil: analysis of the soil microbiota associated with the...
CGCTACGTACATGTCTACGAGGATGCGGCCGATCGCAGCCGCCGGCGCGCGGCCATGATGGCTCGATCCGGAATGGCAGGCGTATCTCGAAAAGAACGCCGAAGCCGGCTATCTGCTCAAGCAGGAATCAAGCTGATGTCACCGGCGTCGTTCGCGCCGCTGCGGCGCTGATCGGTTGGAACCTCGCCAGCGCCACCGGATCGGCCGCGGCCGCTGGCCTGAAAAACACGGTCGGATCGACGGAGGAACAGCCTTGTTCAGAGCATTGCAGTCATCGCGCTCGGCTTCTGCCTGGTCGCCTATGGGCGTCTTGGCGGCGGCGAACGCCCAGGATTATCCGGCGCGGCCGATCAAGATCGTCGTCGGCTTCGGTCCAGGCGGCCTCGGCGACATCACCGCGCGCGCTGTCGCGCAGAAGATGTCGGATCCGTTCGGCAAGCCGGTGGTGATCGAGAACATGCCGGGCGCCGGCGGAATGAGGCGCTGCGGCGGTCGGTCGCGCGCGCGGCTCCGGACGGCCACACTCTGCTTCTGGTCAGCGGCCAGAACGCCGCAAGCCCCTCGCTGTTCAAATCGATGCCGTATGATTGGGCCAACGATTTTGTAACGGTCTCGACCATCGGGCTGTTCGATTTCATCATCGTGGTCGGCAAGGACAGCCCGCTCGAAGAATGTCGGCGATCTCATTGCAGCCGCCAAGCGCGAGCCGTCGCGCTTCAACATCGGCACAATCAGCGTCGGCAGCGTGCAGAACCTGTCCGCCCATCTGTTTGCCTCGATGGACGGGTCTGCATGTGACGACGGTGCCTTTCCGGACCACCGGGGAGATTGTGACGGCGTTGTTGTCCGACCAGGTGCAGAGTCGGCTTCGAGACGACGCCCGGCGTGCTCGGCCAGGTTCAATCGGGAAACCTGCGTGCACTCGGCGTATCGTCGGACAAGCCGCTACCGTTCCTGCCCGGCGTTCCGGCCGTCGCCGAAAGCGGTGTCCCCGGCTTCACGCTGGTGTCCTGGAACGGCTTCGTGATGCCGCCAAGACGCCGCGCGACATCGTGCTGCGGCTCAATCAAGGAGATCGGCAAGGCGCTCGAGGCGCCCGACGTCCGTGAGCGGTTCATCGGTCTCGGCATTACGCCCCGCGCGAGCACGCCGGAGGAGCTGCAGCGTATCTACGACGCGGACGTCGTGCGATGGCGTCAGGTGATCGCCGATGCTAAGATCAGCCAACAATGATGCGTCACGCGCCAGTCGACGAGGAGGAGCGATGAATACAGTTCCCAGGATCAAGCCGGCCGCCGCGCAACCCGCGGGAGCGGACCGCATCGATCCGCTGGAGTGGGAAACGCGCGTCGATCTCGCCGCCTGCTATCGGCTGGTCGATCTCTTCGGGATGTGCGACCTCCATCTCAACCACATCTCGGCGCGGGTGCCGGGTCGGGAGGAGCATTTTCTGATCAATCCATTCGGCATGATGTACGAGGAGATCACCGCGTCGTCGCTGATCAAGATCGATCTCAAGGGCAACATCATCGCCAATGCGAATCCGGACTACTCGATCAATCTTCCGGGCTACGTGATCCACAGCGCCATCCACGGCGCGCGTCCCGACGTGGCCTGTGTGCTGCACACCCACACCAATGCCGGCATGGCGGTGTCCACGCTCAAATGCGGATTGCTGCCGCTCACGCAGACCGCGATGCGCTGGTCGCGGATTGCGTATCACGATTTTGAGGGCGTGGTGGTCGATCTCGACGAGCAGAAGCGGCTGGCCGAAAACCTCGGCGACAGCGAGAGTGATGATTCTGCGCAACCATGGTCTGCTCGTCGGTCGGCCAGACCATCGGTCAGGCGTTCAACAACATCTATCGCCTGGAGCAGGCCTGCCAGACGCAGCTGCTGGCGATGGCCTGCAACGCGGAAATATCGATCCCGCCGCAGGACGTTATCGCTCGCTCGAACGCGCAGCTCGCGGTGTCGCCGTCGCCGGACGCCCAGGGCAGAAAGCGTCCGCACGGCTCGATGGAATGGCCGGCGTTGAAACGGATGCTCGACCGGCGCGACGCCTCCTACAAGAACTGAACGACGCGCGACGTCGAAACGCGGCTCGGTGGCGCGTGGGCGTCATCGCAGTCACACTCGTATGTCGCAGCAGGGCGCCGCGCAGCAGGGACATGGTGGTCACGGCCGACAACGAGCGGCGTCAGTCGACGTCCGCGCGCAGCCTGAAGGCGATCGTCGATTTCGCCGTCGGCATCGCACGCGCGCGCGGTCGCGCTGCTGCTGCGTGGTCGCGCTGCTTGAGCTTCCTGCCGGGCTTCTTCAGCATCCCGCCGATCGATCGCGACGAGGCGCGCTTCGCGCAGGCCACCAAGCAGATGGTCGAGAGCGGCGACTACATCGACATCCGCTTCCAGGACGAGGTGCGCTACAAGAAGCCGGTCGGCATCTACTGGCTGCAGGCCGGCGTGGTGAAGGCCGCGCAGCGCGCTCGGCGTTCCGCGCGCGCTCACGACGATCTGGCTCTATCGGATGCCCTCGCTGCTCGGCGCCATCGGCGCGGTGCTGCTGACCTATTGGGCGGCGCTCGCCTTCGTCTCGCGCCGCGCCGCGTGCTCGCCGGCCTGATGATGGCGAGCTGCGTGCTGCTCGGCATCGAGCGGCTCATCGCCAAGACCGACGCCATGCTGCTGCTGACCGTCGGTCGCCGCCATGGGCGCGATGGCGCGCGCCTATCTGCCGGACCAGCGCGAGCGGCTCGACCGGCCGCGCGCCTGGCCGTTGCCGGCGATGTTCTGGACCGCGCTCGCCGCCGGCGTGCTGCTCAAGGGGCCGCTGATCGTGATGATCGTCGGCGCTCGCCGTCGGCGCGCTCGATCGTCGTCGATCGCTCCGCGCGCTGGCTGCTGCGCGCTGCAGCCGCTGTCGGGCGTCGCCTGGCTCGCGCTCCTGGTGCTGCCGTGGTTCCTCGCCATCGTCGGCCGCGCCGGCGAGGCGTTCTTCGCCGAGTCGGTCGGGCAGGACCTGCTCAGCAAGGTCGTCGCGCGGCCAGGAGTCCCATGGCGCGCCGCCCGGCTACTATTTCGTGCTGTTCTGGCTGACGTTCTGGCCGGGCGCGACGCTCGGCGGCCATGGCGACGCCGGCGGTCTGGGCGGCGCGGCGCGAGCCGGCGCCAAGTTCCTGCTGGCCTGGCTGGTGCCGTCGTGGATCGTGCTCGAGCTGGTGGTCGACCAAGCTGCCGCATTACGTGCTGCCGCTCTATCCCGCGATCGCGATCCTGATTGCCGGCGCGATCGATGCGCAGCATGCTGTCGCGCCGGCCTGTGCTGGTGTGGGGCACGATCTGGTGGTTCGTGGTTCCCATGGTTGCGGCGGCATCGCCGGCATCGTCGCGCTCGCCGTCATCGGGCGGCAGTTCGGGCTGCTGGTATGGCCGTTGATCGGCGGCGCCGCCGTCATGGGCTTTCTGGCCTGGCGGCTTTATCGAAGCCGACGGCGCCGAGCACTCGCTGCTGCGCGCGGTCGCCGCCGCGGTCCTGACCGCCATTGCGATCTTCGCGCCTGATCGTTCCGTCGCTCGGCCAATTGTTCCCGAGCGCGACGCTCGCGCGCGTCCTGCGCGACAGCGGCTGCGCGCAGCCGGCCGCGGCCGCGGTCGGCTATCAGGAGCCGAGCCTGGTCTTCCTGGCCGGCACGGCGACCCGCCTCACCGATACCGCCGGGCGCCGCCGAGTTCCTGCGCGGCGGCGAGTGCCGATTCGCCTTCGTCGAGGCACGCCAGGAGACGCAGCTTCGCCCAGCGCGCCGAAGCCGATCGGGCTGCGCTACACCGCCGGGCCGCGCGTCGAGGCGATCAACATCAGCACCGGACAGCCGGTCACGATCGCGGTCTACCGCTCGGCAGGTCCGTCATGACCATGAGCGGCTGTCCGGTCGACGGCCGCCGAGCGCGATGCCGCGCGGCTGCGATGGCTGCGCGGCCAATGCGCGCGCGGTATTTCGCGTACTTTCGGCGCGAGCCGACGCCGCGGCGAGCCGCGTCATGGCGCCAGTCGCTTCGGCTCGGCGATCGGCACGGTCGTGCGATTGGCGCGATGCATCGCGGCGACGATGATCGTTCGTCGACGCCCGCGCGCGATCGCCGTGGCGCAGCGCCTGCCGGAGTGGCTGATCGCGGTCTTCGATTGCGTCGACCGACTTCGGCAAGTCGGTCTGGTTCCTGGTGCCGATCGCAGCTCGTGCTGGCCGTCGATTGCGCTGTTCGCCTCGCCGGCGCTTCCGCGCATGTCGCCAGCGCGTGCTTGCCGCGCATCGCGGTGCGGCTCGGCTTCCTGTTTCTGGCGATCGCGTCTGCCGGGCCTGGTCGTCACCGTCGCGAAGCGGCTGATCGGGCGCGCCGCGCCCGCTGGTCGAGGGCGGCGCGACCCGTTCAGCTATCTGGCCGCTGGGCTGGAGCGTCGGAATATGCCAGCCTGCCGTCCGGCCATGCCACCGACGCCTTTGCGGCTGCCATCGGCGATCGGCGCGCTGTGGCCGCGGACTGCGGCCGTTCATGTGGACCTATGCCGTCGTCATCGCGGTGAGCCGGGTCGTGCTCACGGCGCACTTTCCGAGCGACGTGCGTCGCCGGCGCCGTCGTCGGCGTGGTCGGCGCGCTGCTGGTGCGCGACTGGTTCGCGGCGCGCCGGCTCGCCTTCGTGCTCGGCGCCGATGGCACGCGTTCGGCCGCTGCCGGGGCCGTCGTTCGCGCGCATCAAAGGGTTGCCCGGCAGCTTGTCGCCCCATAAGAAGCTCGCGCCATTCGCAGCGATGCGAGCGGCCGCGCCACGGTCATATCGGGCATATCATGAGCGAAACGCCTGCAAGCGCGGCCCGCCCGCCGTTTCCGTCGTCGTTCCGGTGCGGAACGAGGCCGGCAATCATCGCGCCGCTGGTCGCCGAGATCGCCGCCGCGCTCGGCAAGCGCCGCAGCTTCGAGATCATCTACGTCAACGACGGCTCGACCGATCGCACCGAAGCCGAATTGACGCGCGCTGATGGCGAGCCGCCCGTGGCTGCGGCAGATCAAGCATCAGCGTCCTCATGCGGACAGTCGGCGGCGGTGCGCACCGGCGTAGCGCATGCGCGCGCGCCGCGTCGTCGTCACGCTCGACGGCGACGGCCAGAACGATCCCGCCTTCATTCCGGCGCTGCTCGACGGCGCTGGCGGCGGGCGCGCCGCGCGTCGGCCTGGTCGCCGGCCAGCGCGTCGGTCGCAAGGCCACCGGCTTCAAGAAGTTCCAGTCGCGCATCGCCAACGGCGTGCGCGGCGCCGTGCTGCGCGACGGCACCCGCGACACCGGCTGCGGGCTCAAGGCGTTCCGCCGCGATCTGTTTCTGGCGCTGCCCTATTTCGACGGGCTGCACCGGTTTCTGCCGGCGCTGGTGCGGCGCGAGGGCTACGACATCGGCTATGTCGACGTGGTCGACCGGCCGCGCCGCGCACGGGCGTATCGAATTACGGCATGTGGGACCGGCTGTGGGTCGGCATCCTCGATCTCGTCGGCGTGTGGTGGCTGATCCGCCGCCGGCAGCGCGTGCCGCAGGTCTTGGAGGTGAAGCGCGAATGCTGATTGATCTCTCGCAGGCGGTCGGCAGCTACCTGCACGACGTCTTCGTGGCCAAGTTCCAATGGTGGGTGCTGCTCGGCTATGTCGCGCAGGTCATGTTCACCATGCGCTTCGTGGTGCAGTGGATCGCCTCCGAGCGCGCCGGCAAGATGGTGATGCCGATCGCCTTCTGGTTCTTCTCGATCGGCGGCGGCGTGCTTGCTGTTCGGCTACGCGCTCTACATCCGCGACCCGGTCTTCATCCTGGGCCAGGGCTTCGGCGTTTTCGTCTACGCGCGCAATCTCTATTTCGAACTGCGCGATCGCCGCCACGCGGCAGCGCGTGAACGGCATGTCCGCGTAGAGCAGCGCCTGGTTGCTGCATGCGCACGTAGTGCTATGCTGCCAGCGGGAAACGGGCGCTCCTTTCTTCGTGCCACATGCGGGAGGCACCGATGACGCTGAGTGTCGCAACCACATCCGGACGCCGTGCTGCCGGCGCGATCGAGGTGATCCCGACCGGCGCCGCGCTCGGCGCCGAGGTCAGTGGCGTCGACCTCAGGCATCTCGACGACGCGGCGTTCGGCGCGCCTGATGCAGGCCTGGCACGACCATTCGGTGGTGCTGGTCCGCGATCAGCGCGCTCAGCGACCAGGACCTGATCGCGTTCAGCCGCCGCCTCGGCGATCTCGACTGGGCGCCGATCCAGGAGACCGGCCGCCGCTTCGTCGAGGGGCTGCCGGAGATCTACATCGTCTCCAACGTCAAGGTGAACGGCGAGCCGATCGGCAGCCTCGGCGACGGCGAAGCGGTGTGGCACACCGACATGTCCTATCTCGACGTGCCGCCCAAGGCGAGCATGCTCTACGCGCTCGAAGTGCCGCCCAGCGGCGGCAATACGTCGTTCTGCAGCATGTACGCGCATCTACGAGGCGCTGCCGCCGCGACTGCAAGAGCCGCATCGCCGGCCTCAAGATCAAGCACGACGGCACCTACAACAGCGGCGGCTATGTGCGCCAGGGCGTCACGCCGACCGACGATCCGCTCACCTCGCCGGGCGCCGTGCATCCGCTGGTGTGCACGCATCCGGACACCGGCCGGCGCATGCTCTATCTCGGCCGCCGCCGCAACGCCTATCTGGTCGGGCTCGAGCTCGCGGATCCGAGGCGCTGCTCGACGAGCTGTGGAGCTTCGTCGATCGGCCGGAATTCGCCTGGGAGCACGTCTGGCGCGTCGGCGATCTCGTCCTGTGGGACAATCGCTGCACCATGCACCGGCGCGACGCTTTCGACCCGAATCAGCCGCCGGATCATGCATCGCACCCAGGTCAAGGGCGAGCAGCGGCCCACCTGAACGCGCAGCGAGGCATCCATGCGGCTTCCTCGCCGGCGATTTCTCCGCCTCGCATCCGGCTGCGATGGCCGTGCATGCGGCGCCGCAGTTCGCCCGGGCGCAAGCATACCCCGACCGCCCGGTGCGCATGATCGTTCCCTTACGCGCCCGGCGGTCCGACCGACGTGATCACGCGCCTGCTCGCGCAAAGACTGGCGGAGCATCTTGGAAAGCAGTTTTTCGTCGAGAACGTGGGCGGTGGCGGCGGCAATATCGGTATGGGCCGCGCGGCCAAGGCCGCACCCGACGGCTACACCCTGCTGGTGGTCAATCCCAGCTACGTGATCAATCCCACGCTCTACGACAAAGTCCCCTATGAATTCGAAAAGGACTTCGATCCGGTCACGCTCGCGGTTGCCACCACCTTGGTGCTCACGGTCCACCCATCCGTCCCGGCGCGAACGGTCGACGAACTGGTCGCTCTGATCAAGGCACATCCCGGCAAATACAGCTACGCCTCGCCTGGGAACCGGAACGCCGGGACACCTGGTCGGCGAGCAATTTCGACTGTCGCTCGGTCTCGACCTCGTGCATGTCCCCTTCAACAGCGCAGGGTTGGCGGTCGGTGCCGCGGTGGCGGGCCATACGCCGATTTGCTTCGCTTCGCCATCACCGGCCGCGCAGCAGGTCGTTGACGGCAGGCTGCGTGGGCTCGCGGTGACGAGCAAAGCGCGCTCGCAGGCGCTGCCCGATGTGCCCACGATGGCTGAGGCCGGCTATCCGAGCATCGCGGGCGACAACTGGCAGGCCGTTGTGGTTCCGTCTGGAACGCCGCGCGAGATCGTTGCCTTCCTTCATCGCGAGATCGTCAAGATCATCGCGCTTCCGGATGTCCAGGAGCGCCTGGCCGCGCTCGGTTTCGAACCGGTCGCCAGCACGCCGGAGGAATTCGCCCGGCGCGCGCGGGCGGAATCCGAGACCTGGCGAGAGTGATCCAGGCTTCCAATATCAAGGCGCAGTGACGCCTGGCGTCGCCTGTGGCGTTGTCGCAGAAAGTTTTGATTCCCGACACTAACGCGCGGCGGCGAACGCCGCGAAGCCGCGCTCAGATCGCCGATGAGGTCGTCGACGTCCTCGAGCCCGATGTGGAATGCGCACCGTCGGGCCGCCGGGCGCCCATTTGGTCGCGCGTGCGGATCGGCGCGCAGTCGAACGGGATCGCCAGGCTCTCGAAGCCGCCCCACGATGCGCCGATGCCGAACAGCGTGAGCTCGTCGATGAAGGCGTTGACCGCGGTCTGCGCGCACCGGCTTGAACACGATGCTGAACAGGCCGCTGGCGCCGGAGAAATCGCGCTGCCAGAGCGCGTGGCCGGGACGGCTTTCGAGCGCCGGATGCAGCACGCGCGCGACCTCGGGCCGCTCGCGCGAGCCAGCGCGCGACCTTCAGCCCGGCCTGATGGTGCTGCGCGAGCCGCACGCCCATGCGTGCGCAGCCCGCGCAGCGCCGAGATAGATGTCGTCGGGGCCGACGCAGAGGCCCAGCGCGTGCACCGTATCGGCGAGGCGCGGCCAGGTCGCCTGCGTTGGCCGAGACGGTGCCGAGCATCACGTCGGAATGGCCGCCGATATATTTGGTGGCCGGCCTGGATCGAGAGGTCGACGCCCTTGTCGAAGGCGCGGAAATAGAGCGGGCTCGCCCAGGTATTGTCCATCAGCACCACGCGCGCCGCTGGCGTGGGCGGCGGCCGCGATCGCCGGCACGTCCTGCATCTCGAACGACAGCGAGCCCGGCGACTCCGACGAACACCGCGCGCGTGTTGGGCTGGATCAGCGCGGCGATGCCGCCGCCGATCAGCGGATCGTAATAGGTGGTGGCGACGCCGTAGCGCTTGAGCATGCCGTCGCAGAACTTGCGCGTCGGGCTGATAGACGCTGTCGGTCACCAGCAGGTGATCGCCGGCCTTGAGCACCGCAAGCAGCGCGGTCGAAATCGCCGCGAGCCCGGACGGCAGCAGCGCAACGCCGGCGCAATGCCGGCCCTTCGAGCTCGCGCAAGCGCGTCCTCGAGCGCCTCCGACGTCGGCGTGCCGCGGCGCCCGTATAGGTAGCGGGCGCGGCGGGCGAGAAAATCCTCGGCGGTCGGATAAAGCACGGTCGAGGCGTGATGAACCGGCGGATTGACGAAGCCGTGATTGGCGGCCGGGTCGCGGCCGCCGGTCACGAGGCGGGTTGCCGGCTTCAAGGCGGATGCGCGGGGTCCGCGTCGGTCGTCTTGGTCATGGCATCGTTCTCAGCGTCGGCTTGCAGCTCGCGCGCGCATGATGTCGGCGCAACGGCCAATGCCGCGACATTCGGGTCTTGACCGTCATGCCGCGCGAGCGTCAACCCCTTGACCGCGGTGCCCGATCGTTCTGAGATAGCGGCAGGACCACAGCGCGGCCGGCGCATGCGGTTGCACTGGGCATGCGACGCCGGCCGGGGACGCCAGCGCGCACCAAATGTGGCGTTCAAAAATACGTTCCGAATCACGCAGGTTGCGGTCGAAACTCGAAAATGACCGTCCCATGAAAGGCTGTTCCATGACACGCGCAATCCTTCTCGCTCGGTGCGACCTTCGCGCTCGGCCTTTCGCGTCGACGGCGGCCTCCGCCCAGACGCTCAAGGCGGTGAAGGATCGCGGCTCGCTCATCTGCGGCGTCAGCCAGGGACTGCCGGGATTTTCCAATCCCGACGACAAGGGCAACTGGACCGGCTTCGACGTCGATTTCTGCCGCGCGCATCGCGGCGGCGGTCTTCAACGATCCGACCAAGGTCAAGTTCACGCCGCTGTCCGCCAAGGACCGGTTCGAGCCGCTGCAAGACCGGCGATATCGACGTGCTGTCGCGCAATACGACCTGGACGCTCTCGCGCGACGCCTCGCTACGGTCAACTTCGCCGGCGTCACCTATTACGACGGCCAGGGCTTCATGGTGCGCAAGGCGCTCAAGGTCAATTCGGCGCTCGAGCTCAACGGCGCGTCGGTGTGCGCCCAGACCGGCACCACGACCGAGCTCAATCTCGCCGACTACTTCCGCGCCAACAACATGAAATACGAGGTGATCGCGTTCGGCACCGCCGACGAGACCATGAAGGCCTACGAAGCCGGCCGCTGCGACGTCTTCACCACCGACGTGTCGCAGCTCTATGCCGAGAAGCTCAAGCTCGCCAATGCCAACGACCACGTCATCCTGCCCGAGATCATCTCCAAGGAGCCGCTCGGCCCGCTGGTGCGCCATGGCGACGACCAATGGTTCGACATCGTCAAGTGGACGCACTTCGCCATGCTCAATGCCGAGGAGCTCGGCATGTCCTCCAAGAACGTCGACGAGGCGCTGAAGTCCAACCAGCCCGAGATCAGGCGGCTCGTTGGGCGTCGAGGGCAACTTCGGCGAGCAGCTCGGCCTGACCAAGGACTGGGTCGTGCGCATCGTCAAGCAGGTCGGCAATTACGGCGAAGTGTTCGAGCGCAACGTGGGAACCGGCTCGAAGCTCGGCATCAGCCGCGGCATCAACCGGCTGTGGACCAAGGGCGGCATCCAGTACGCGCCGCCGATCCGGTGAGCGATTGCAATCGGCGTGGTACGCCGCCGATTTTTGGTCATGAGGGTCTTACTCGCGAAAGCGATCGGGCCAGAAATCCGGATCGTGCACGGTGAAGGCCCCGATCGCGGTGGTTGCCGGAACACGCGACTCGGTCGATGACAGCGAGAGGAAGGGGCGATTCTCGTGTCGGTCGATGCTCAGCGCGCTTCGGGTCCGCCGCCGGTTGCCTCTCTACAACCGCCCGAAAGTCCGCGCCGCGTTCTACCAGCTCGTCTTGCTGGCGGCGGTGCTGTGGTTCGGGTACGAATTCGCGCTCAACGCCAAGGCCAATCTCGACGCGCAGAAGATCACCAGCGGCTTCGGCTTTCTCGAGAACACCGCCGGCTTCGGCATCAGCCAATCGCTGATCCCCTATAACGAGTCCGGACACCTACGGCCGCGTCTTCCTGGTGGGCCTGCTCAACACGCTGCTGGTCGCCGGCATCGGCATCGTGCTCGCGACCATCCTCGGCTTCCTCATCGGCATCGCGCGGCTGTCGCCCAACTGGCTCGTGGCGCGGCTGGCCGGCGGCTATGTCGAATTGATCCGCAACCTGCCGCTCCTGTTCCAGATCCTGTTCTGGTATCTCGCCGTGCTCGGCACGTTGCCGGGACCGCGCCAAAGCCTCTCGCTCTTCGGCGAGATTTTCCTCAACAACCGCGGAATCATCGTGCCCGCGCCGGTGTGCGGGCGAGGGCGCCGACGTGGTCTTCGCCGCCTTCGCTGCTCGGCGTGCTCGCGGCCATCGTCTTCGCGGCTTTGGGCGAAGCGCCGGCGGGTCCGCACCGGCCGCGCAGTTTCCGGTGTTGTGGATCAGCTTGGGGCTGATCATCGCGCCTGCCGCTTGCTCGTCCTCGTTGCGACGGGCGTCCCGATCGGTTTCGAGCAGCCGGAGCTGCGCGGCTTCAACTTTGTCGGCGGCATGCGGCTGATCCCTGAATTCGTGGCGCTCCTGCTCGCGCTCACGACCTACACCGCGGCCTTCATCGCCGAGGTCGTGCGCGCCGGCATTCTCGCGGTCCCGCGCGGCCAGACCGAGGCGGCGCTCGCGCTCGGCCTGCGGCGCGGGCTGACGCTGCGGCTCATCGTCGTGCCGCAGGCGCTGCGGGTGATCGTGCCGCCGCTCACCAACCAGTATCTCAACCTGACCAAGAACTCCTCGCTCGCGGTCGCCATCGGCTATCCCGACCTGTTCGCGGTCTTCGCCGGCACGACGCTCCACCAGACCGGGCAGGCGATCGAGATCATCGCCATCACCATGGCGGTCTATCTCGCGATCTCGCTGCTCACGAGCGCGACTGATGAACTGGTACAACGCCCACGTCCGGATCGCGGAGCGATGATGACGAGCGATGTCGCAACCCTCCTATGTCCGCCGCGCGCTGGTCGAACCCGAGCCGCCGCCGCTGGCCGGGCGGAGACGCTCTGACATGGACGCGCGCGCGGCTGTTCGATGGCGTGTTCAATACCGATCCTGACCATCGTCAGCGGCGTCATGCATGGCCGCTCGTGCTGTGGCCGACGGTGAAGTTTCTGCTCATCGACGCGGTCTGGACGGGCACGAGCCGCGTCGATTGCCTGCCGGAGACGGTCGGCCGCGAGGTCGGCGCCTGCTGGCCGTTCGTCAGGGCCAAGTTCACCCAGTTCATGTACGGCTTCTATCCGGCAAGCGAACAGTGGCGCGTCAACCTGACCTACGCGCTCGGCGCCATCCTGCTTGTTCCGCTGCTCATTCCGCGCGTGCCCTACAAGGCTGCTCAACGCGATCCTGTTCTTCGGGGTCTTTCCGGTCGTCGCGTTCTTCCTGCTGGTCGGCGGCGTGTTCGGGCTGCCGCATGTGGAGACCCGCCTGCTGGGGCGGGCTGCTGGTGACGCTCGTCATCTCGTTCACCGGCATCATCGTCTCGCTGCCGCTCGGCATCCTGCTCGCGCTCGGGCGCCGCTCGGAGCTGCCGATCGTCCGCACGGCCTCGCGTCGTCTTCATCGAGTTCTGGCGCGGCGTGCCGCTGATCACGGTGCTGTTCTTTGCGACCTACATGCTGCCGTTCTTCCTGCCCGGCAGCTGGAAGATCGACGGGCTGCTGCGCGTGCTGATCGGCGTCGTCCTGTTCGCCGGCAGCCTACATGGCGGAGGTCGTGCGCGGCGGGCTGCAGGCGATGCCGCGCGGCCAGTACGAGGCGGCGATGGCGCTCGGCCTCGGCTATTGGCGCATCGATGGGCTTCGTCATCCTGCCGCAGGCGCTGCGGCTGGTCATTCCCGGCATCGTCAATTCGTTCATCGCGCTGTTCAAGGACACCACGCTGGTGCTGATCGTCGCGATCTTCGACCTGCTCGGGCAGTTGCGCGCGGCCTTCTGCCGATCCGAACTGGGCGACGCCGGTGACGCTGTTCACCGGCTTCGCGTTCGCCGGGATGATCTATTTCCTCGTCAGCTTCGGCATGTCGCGCTACGCGTTGTCCATGGAGCGGCGGCTTGAACACCGAGCGGCCGCGCTGAGACAGGGTTGACAACATGGGCGACGGAGGCCAAGCACCAGCGCGGACGGTCGACCGGCACGTCGCGCTCGACATGCGCACGACCGAGAACGAGGTCGCGGTCGAGATCGTCGGCTTGAACAAGTGGTTCGGCAGCTTCCACGTGCTGCGCGACGTCGACCTCAAGGTCATGCGCGGCGAGCGCATCGTCATCTGCGGCCCGTCCGGCAGCGGCAAGTCGACGCTGCTGCGCTGCATCAACCGCATCGAGGACTGGCAGCAGCGGCCGGGTCATCGTCGACGGCATGGAGCTGACCGAGGACCTCAAGAAGATCGACGAGGTGCGCCGCGAGGTCGGCATGGTGTTTCAGCAGTTCAACCTGTTTCCGCATCTGACCGTGCTGCGAGAACTGCACGCTCGCGCCCGATCTGGGTGCCGCAAGCTGCCGAAGCAGGAGGCCGAGGAGATCGCGCCGGCACTATCTCGAGCGCGTGCGCATCCCGGAGCAGGCGGACAAATATCCGGCTCAGCTCTCCGGCGGCCAGCAGCAGCGGGTCGCGATCGCGCGCGCGCTGTGCATGCAGCCGAAGATCATGCTGTTCGACGAGCCGACCTCCGCGCTCGATCCGGAGATGGTCAAGGAGGTGCTCGACACCATGGTCGGCCTCGCGCTCGACGGCATGACCATGCTGGTGGTGAGCCACGAGATGGGCTTTGCGCGCCAGGTCGCGAACCGCATGGTGTTGATGGACGCCGGCCAGATCATCGAGATGAACGAGCCCGAGGCCTTCTTCAGCCATCCGCAGCACGAGCGCACCAAGCTGTTCCTCAGCCAGATTTTGCGCTGAGGCGTCGCCCGCGTATGCGCAGAGCGATTTCGTTTCGGCTAATGCAGGAGCGGCCCGTTCGCCTTTTTCCAGGCATCGATGCCGCCCTGGATGTGGCAGGCGGATGCGAGCCCGGCGTCCTGCGCCGCCTGCACCGCCATGGCCGAGCGCTCGCCGAAGGCGCAGTAGAACATGATGCGCTTGCCGGTGGCGCGCGGCGAGCTCGTGCAGCATGCCGCCGGACGCGACGTTGGCCGCGAGGTCGGGGTAGGGGGCGTGCAGCGAGCCCGGGATGACGCCGTGCTTCTCGCGCTCGGTCTTCTCGCGCAGATCGACGAGCGCCACGTCGGGCCGGCCGACGCAGCGCCATCGCCTCGCGCGGCGCGTCACCGCCCAGCCGCGCCGCGCGATCGCCTCCTGCGCGAGGCCGACGCGCATGTTGGCGGGCACCGCCACGTCCATCATCTTCGGATTGGGCAGGTTGAGGTTGTTCATCAGCTCGACATATTCGTCGACCGATTTCACCTGCAGGCGCGGGTTGAACGCCTTCTCCTCGCCGATGGTCGAGACCGTCTCGCCCTTGTAGTCGTGGGCCGGGATAGACCAGCGTCTCGTCGGGCAGCCTGCAGCAGCTTGTTGAAGATCGAATCGTATTGCGCGCGCGGGTCGCCGTTCTGGAAATCGGTGCGGCCGGTGCCGCGGATGAGCAGCGTGTCGCCGGTGAACACGCGGTCGCGCATCAGGAAGCTGTAGGAATCGTCGGTGTGGCCGGGCGTGTAGAGCACGTCGAGCGCGACGCCCTCGATGGTCGAGCTTGTCGCCCTCGGCAAGCCGCATCGACACCACGTCGACCTTGCTGTGCTCGCCCATCACGGTGATGCAATGGGTGCGGTCGCGCAGCGCGCCGAGCCCGGTGATGTGATCGGCATGCAGATGCGTGTCGACCGCCTTGACCAGCTTGAGGTCGAGCTCGTCGACGAGCTGGAGGTAGCGGTCGACCTTCTCCAGCACCGGATCGATGATCAGCGCCTCGCCGCCGCGCCGGCTGGCGAGGAGATAGGTGTAGGTGCCCGAGACGCTGTCGAAGAGCTGGCGGAAGATCATCACCTTGCCTCGCCGATTTGGGGATTACGAATCCCTTTGGCTGCTCCGGACAATATAAATATTCCATGCCTTTCCAAGAAGAGGCAGTCGGCTATTCCGCGTAGATCATTTTCCGCGTCATGCCGCCATCCACGACGAAATTCGCCCCGGTGATGAACCCGGCGCGTTGCCGTCGAGCAGGAATGCGACCATCTCGGCAATGTCTTGCGACCACCCGACCCGGCCGGCGGAATGCAACCGGAGCCTGGCGCGCCATGGATCAGGCCTTCGGTTCGACCGGCAAATCGTCTCGCGCTCCCCATTCCGACCATGAACCGTCGTAGAGCGCCTTGGGTTCCTTGCCGAGGGCATCGAGCGCGAGCCAGAGCGTTGCGGCGGACACGCCCGGAGCCGCAGCTGGTGATGATGGGCCGGTCGAGGTCGACGCCGCCGGCGGCAAATGCCGCTCTGAGCTTCTCCGGCGATGCGAGCGATCCGTTCTCGACCATGGCGCTGGAGGGGACGTTGAACGCGCCCGGCATGTGGCCGGAGCGCACGCCGGCGCGCGGCTCCGGCGCTGCCCCAACGAAACGGTCGGCCGGCCGCGCATCGACGACCTGCGCCGACTTGCTCTGCAAGGCTGCCCGCACGGCGTCGAGCGAAGCAACGATGTCCGCGGCTTTGCGCGCCTCGAACGTGCGCGGTGCACGCTTGACCGGCGCCGGCTTCAAGCGGGCGCCGTTCGGCCTTCCACTTCGGAAAGCCGCCATCGAGGATGAACACGTTCTCGGCGCCGAACAGACGAAATGTCCACCACACCCGCGGCGCGGAAAACATGCCCGCACCGTCATACACGACGATGGTGTCGCTATCGGCGATGCCGAGCGCGCCGACCTCGCGCGCGAACTGCTTGGCGTCCGGCAGCATATGGGGCAGGGGTTGGAGTGATCGGCGATCGCATCGATGTCGAAGCGCACCGCGCCGGGAATATGGCCGGCGAGATATTCGGCCGCGGCGTCGCGTTTCATCGCCGGCAGATAGAACGAACCGTCCACGACCACGGTCGTCGGGCGCGCCGAGTGCGTTCGGCAAGCCAGTCGGTGGTCACCAGCCAGCGGGAGGTTGGTCTTTCATTCGTCATGACGGTTCTCACCATGCTTAAGCGATATGCTGCCCGCCTTCGGCCGCCTGCGGCTGGGAGCGTGAGGATTACGCAGCGCTTTGCGCCTTCACAGAGTCGGAGGCGGAACACAGCGAACGTGTCCTGCTCATGCAAACGCAATCCGCACGCGCCGATTCTGCTTTGCCCTTCTTTTCGATCTGCGTCACGCGTACGTCGCCGATCTCGTTCGTCGTGCGCACATGGGTGCCGCCGCAAGGCTGCAGGTCATATCCGACGATCTCGATCAGCCGCACGCGGCCGGTGCCGGTCGGCGGCTTGACCGACATGGTCTTGATCAGGCCGGGCGCTGCCGCGAGCTCGGCATCCGTGATCCAGCGCGAGCGCACCTCGGCCCCGGCCGCAATCATGCTCGGCGAGCTTTGCTGGTGATCTCGTCCTTGTCGAGGCCGGCCTCGGGAATGTCGAAGTCGAGCCGCCCGTCGGCGTCGCCAACCGCGCCGCCGGTGACGGCATACGGCAGCACCGCCGAGAGCAGATGCAGCGCGGTGTGCATGCGCATGCGAGCGTAGCGCAGACTCCAGTCGATGGTGGCATGCACGGGCTCGCCGACCTTGAACCGCAGCGCCGGTCGTGGCCGCCGGCAGATGCGCGATCTCGGTCTTTTCAGGATCGGTGTAGCCTGCGTTCACGATCGGGATGGCATCGCCGGTTGCCGTGGTCAGCATGCCGCGATCGCGCGGGCTGGCCGCCGGAAGCGGCGTAGAACACGGTGCGGTCGAGCACGATGCCGCCTGCCTCGGTCATGCCCGACGACGAGTGGCGCTGCATTCTTTCAGATATGAGTCTTCGCGAAACAGGCAATCGGTCGGCCATGGCGGATCCTGACATGCAGTCAATCCGAGGTCAGACTCGTTCGTACGGCACCTTCACGCTCGCTATGCCGCTCCAGCCATTCCGGGACCGGAAGTCCTTTCTCGCGCAAGAACTCCGGATTGAACAGCTTCGACTGGTAGCGCGTGCCGTAGTCGGCGAGAATGGTGACGATGGTGTGGCCCGGGCCCAGCTCGCTTGGCGAGCCGGATCGCGCCGGCGACGTTGATGCCGGTCGAGCCGCCCATGCACAGGCCTTCGTGCTCGAGCAGGTCGAAGATGATCGGCACCGCCTCCTCGTCGGGGATCTGGTAGGCGACGTCGATCGGCGCGTCCTCGAGGTTCTTGGTGATGCGGCCCTGGCCGATGCCTTCGGTGATCGAGGAGCCCTCGGCCTTGAGCACGCCGGTGGTGTAATAGCTGTAGAGCGCCGCGCCCATCGGATCGGCGAGCGCCGATGCGCGACGTTCGTGTTGCGCTCCTTGAGCGCCATGCGCGACGCCGGCGAGCGTGCCGCCGGTGCCGACCGCGCAGATGAAGCCGTCGACCTTGCCGTCGGTCTGCTCCCAGATCTCCGGGCCGGTCGTCTCGATAGTGGCCTCGGCGGTTGGCGACGTTGTCGAACTGGTTCGCCCAGATCGCGCCGTTCGGCTCGGTCTTGCGCCAGCTCGCTCGGCCAGGCGGCCGGAGACCTTCACGTAGTTGTTCGGGATTGGTGTAGGGCACGGCCGGCACCTCGACCAGCTCGGCGCCGCAGAGCCGCAGCATGTCCTTCTTCTCCTGGCTCTGCGTCTCCGGGATCACGATCACGCGTGCGATAGCCGCAGCGCGTTGCCGACGAGCGCCAGGCCGATGCCGGTGTTGCCGGCGGTGCCTTCGACGATCACGCCGCCGGGCCTGCAGCTCGCCGCGCTTCGACCGCGTCCTCGATGATGAACAGCGCGGCGCGGTCCTTCACCGACTGGCCGGGATTCATGAACTCGGCCTTGCCGAGGATGGTGCAGCCGGTCGCCGCCGAGGCGCGCTCGAGCGCGATCAGCGGCGTGTTGCCGATGGCTCCGACGATCCCGTCGCTGGTCTGCATGTCCAGCCCTGTCCGCGTTCAAAAGGGATCGGAACCTAGATGACGAACTTCCATTCGACAAGCGCGCTCGCCCCCGCTGGAACTCATGTTTCTTCCAGCGTCCCCGCCGTCGCTAGTCGCTGATGCCCAAGGAGCGGGCGAGAACGGCCCGGAACGAGTCCGCCAACGCCAACCAGCGAAGGGCAACAGAACGCCTCCGACGCCGGTCCGGGCTGCATGGCGCGGTCGTGAAGCCTACTTGGCCTCCTCGACCAGCGTCAGAGTTCCCGGCCCTTCGCCCACGATGAGCACCCAGGCCTCTTCGTCTTTGGCGCCGTCCCAATGCACCTGCTTGCCGAAATGGGTGACGAAGCTGCCGGCCGGCATGGGCACCATATTGTTCTTGTCGGCCTTGTTGCCGGTGGCCACCCACCAAGTCCCTTTGACCACGGTGATGAAGCGATCGTTGGGATGGAAGTGCGGCTTGCTGAAATTGCCCGGCTTGAACCGGTTGAGCGCTACGTACAGGCCCGGCTTGGTCGGGTCTCCATGCAGGATAACCTGGTTCGTACCGGCGGCGCCGGTCGGATCGCGCCACTTGTACTGCTCCGGCAAGGTGTAGACGACGGCGCGCGGATCAATGCCGGACAACCGTGCCCGCGGTTTGCTCGGCCGGGGTGCTCGTCCCCGGACCGTCGCCCACGATCAGCAGTGTGGCATCCTCGTCCTGGCCCCGTCCCAGTGCACCTGCTTGCCGAAATGGGTCACGAAGGTGCCCGCCGGCATGGCAACACTGTTAGTCGGGATCGAACGTCGTTCCGCTGCCCACCCACCAGGTGCCGCCGAGCACGCTGATGAACCGATCGTTGGGATGAGAAGTGCGGCCGGCTGAAATGGTTGCCCTTCAGCCATTTGTTGAGGACGACGTAGAGACCGGGCTTCGACGGGTCGCCCACGAGCACCGGCGTTTTGCGAGCTCGCGCGGCGCTCGGCGGATTCCATTTGATCTGGTCAGGCAGTTTGTAGACGAGCGCGGACGGATCGAGCTCAGCCGCATCGCCGGCATCACTGAGCCCAAAGCAAATATCGCAGCCGTTAGCACCAGGCGCCTTCGGCTCAGGTGAGCGGGCATTTTTTCCTCCCGCTTCGTGACCTCCCAAACTGTTCCGAGCATAGTCGGTTAGGTTAGGCCGGCAAAGGCCGGATCCGAGCGCGATACCGTTGAATGGTTACTCGGCCTTCCACGGGATGATGACGCGCTCGAGTTCGTTGAGGGCGAGCGAGATCAGAAATCCGATGATCGCGATCACGAACAGACCGACATACATTTGCTCGACCGCGAACGTGCTCCAGGCGCTCCAGATCAGGTATCCGAGCCCGCTTTTGGCGCCCACCATTTCCGCCACGGCGATCAGAACGAGCCCGATGCCGATCCCGAGCTTGAAGCCGGTCATGATCACCGGCAGCGCGCCCGGCAGCGCGATCGTCCAGAATGTGTTCCAGCGGTTGGCTTTGTAGTTCTGTCCGACATCGAGATAGATCTTGTTGATCTCGAGCACGCCGGTGGTGGCATTGAAGCAATACGTAACTGGAACGAAGTACA
>ERZ1370068.3117-contig-2239_pt1 | contig 19588 bp, 38 predicted proteins | sample MGYA00561227_ERZ1370068 | MGnify/ENA primary metagenome ERZ1370068 (study PRJEB38410, sample SAMEA6850437) | metagenome | study: Metagenomic assessment of the ecological functions of the soil: analysis of the soil microbiota associated with the...
CGGCGGCGGACGAGATCATCGAAATCGGCCCCGGGCCTGGGTCTTCTAACGCGGCGTCTGCTCGAGCACGCAGGCCAAGTCTGGGCGGTCGGAAATCGATTCCTCTACTGGTCGAGCGTCTGCGCGGCAGCGCGCTCGGCGCCGATCCTGAAGCTGGACATCTGATCCATGGGCGATATTTTGCAAATTTCATTGGCGAAGATTTTTGCCAGGAAGAAAATCAAGCTCGCCGGTAATCTGCCTTACAATATTGCCACCCAGGTCTTGCTTTCCGGATCTTTGAATGGCGCGAGCATTTTTCCTCCCTGGTTCTGATGGTTCAAAAAGAGGTCGCCGATCGAATTGTCAGTGCGGCCCGGGCACTGAAAGATTGATCGGCGCGCTGCCGATTTTATGCCAGGTCTCACGGACGGATAACCGGCAAGGTTTCTGGTTTCGCCGGAGGCCTTTTTCCCGCGCCCGAAGGTGCGTTCCTGACCGTGCTCACGATCGAGCTTTTTCCCGAGGCGCGGCTTGCGATCGATCAATGGCCGGTGCTGCGCAACTTGGCGCGCTGCGTTTGCCCAGCGGCGCAAGACGCTCGGCAATGCGCTCGCGGCTTTTCTGAAGCGTACGCGGGACACGGTTGAAGATTTTCTTCGTTCGCAAGAAATAGATCCGGCGCCGGCGCGGTGAGACCCTCAGTGTCGATGAGTTCATCCGCCCCGCCCATGCGGCGCACGACCAGCTTCTCTTTCCGGCGACAACGCAAATACTGAACGCGGAACACTGACTCTATGCCCGAACTGCCCGAAGTCGAAACCGTTTGCCGCAGCCTGCGGCCGCATCTCGTGGGCCGAACCATCCGCCGGGTGCGTGTGCTGGAGCCGCGCTGTGCTGCCGGTGGACGAGAAGGGGCTTAAGGCGCTGGCGGGAACGTGATCGACGCGATCACGCGGATCGCCAAATACATCGTGTTTGATTTGTCCGGCGATACGGTTTGGGTTTTTCATCTCGGCACGTCGGGCAACTGATCCAAGCGCCGCGCTGAGCACGGCGCGAAAGAAGCACGATCATCATCATTGTTCACCTCGACGATGGCGCTGAGTTGCGCTATCACGATCCGCGCCGCTTTGGCTTGTCGCTGGTGACGAAAAAGGCGGGCTTTACACGAATTGCCACAGCTTCACCGGATCGGTCAGATCCCCTCGATCCCGCCCTAAGCGCGGATTATCTGTTTCGCTTCACGCGCTCATCCGAACGCCGCATTCGCGACCTACTTCTCGATCAACAGATCATCGCCGGCCTGGCAATATCTTTACGCCAACGAGATCCTGGCGTTGGCCGGCATCAAGCCGACCACGCGCGCGCATCGCTTAACGCGCAAGCAGAGTTCAGGTGCTCGCGCAACTCACTCCCAGCTGCTCGGCGACGCGATTCGCCGGTGCGGCACGTCGTTTTCCGACTATCGCGATGGCGACGATAAATCCGGCGAGTTTCAGAATCATTTACGGGTCTACGACCGCGACGGCGAGCGCTGCCGGGTTTGTCCGAGCGTGACTGGCTGGTGGCGATCGGCAACCGCAGCGCGTTTTATTGTCCGACATACCAAAGATAAATTCTGGTTCCAATCGTTCAAAACGTTCCGGTCGTTTCAATCGTTTCGGGCGTCCTGAGCGGCGATCTAACGTGTTTGGCATCATGAAATCACCGGCTTCAAACAAGGATCAGCTTCTTCGCCGCTCAGGCACCGGATTTTCGCCTGTTTTGGACCGGGCTGCTGCTTTCCAGCGTGGGCAGCCAGTTCACTCAAGTGGCGATGGCGTGGCAAATTTATGAGCTTACCAATTCGCCGCTGCAGATCGGTCTGATCGGCCTGGTCCGCGCCGTGCCGCAAATGATTATTCTCCTGTTCGGCGGTTTGTTCGCCGACGCGATGAACCGGCGCAAGTTGATGATGGTCACGCAAGGGAGTTTATTTTTTGTTTCAGGATCGCTGGCGTGTTGATAGCGTTGGCCGGCCGTGTGACGCCGCTAAAACTTTACGGCGTGACGGTGTTCATGGCGTTTTTCAGCTCTCTCGAGTGCGCCATCGCGCGCAGGCGATCGTCACCAACCTCGTGCTGGCGGAAGATCTCATCGCGCGCCTTGGCGATCTTTCAGCACCCAACGGCAGATCGCCACCATCGCTGGACCGTCGATCGCCGGCGTCGTCTTAGCGTTCGCCGGTCCCGCGCTCTGCTACGCCGTAGACGCGTTCTCTTGGCCGGTGATGCTGGGGGCGCTGGGATTGGATTCGCGCCCAGTTGCTCGAGCGCGTGTGGCTGGCGCACGATCAGTCTCGATTCACTGCGCGCGGGTTTTAGTTTTGTTCTGGGGCCACGCCGTCATTTTTCCGTTTCTGATGATGGATTTTGGCGCGAATATTTTCCGGCACGGTGCGCTCGCTCTTCCCCATTTATGCGCGCGATATTCTTACCGTTGGGCCGCGCGGCTTGGGCCCGCTGTATGCGGCCAGCGCGGCCGCGCTCTTGCTCGGTGCATTGGCGTTCAGCCTGTGGGGACCGGCGCGCCGGGCCGGCCGCTGGATTCTTTCGGCGTGACGATCCTACGGCGTGTGCCTGTTCTGCTTCGCCGCCAATCGCATTGGTTTTGGCTGTCGATCGCGCTTCTGATCGGCGCCGGAATCGGCGATACGATCAGCGCTGATTTTGCGCTCGACGATCAATCAGTTGAGCACGCCCGATGATTTGCGCGGGCGCATGTCTTCGATCAATAGTATCTTCACCAACAGCGGACCGCAGTTAGGCCAATTCCAACTCGGTGCTCTGGCCGCGGCGATCGGCACGGAATTCGCCGCCACCACCGGGGCCGTGGCGATTCTTTCCATCGTGGGCGCTTTTGGCCGTCCGCTTCCCCGCACGTGAGGGAATATCGGATTGGCCCGCCAAAAGCTAGCGCTGACCACGCTTGGCTAGCCGAGATAATTCGGCTGGACCGGAAAGGCGAGAGTCGCTAAGATCATGAACGGCGCCGTCGGCCGGAGCTTTGCTGCCTTGATGACGTTCATCGCCAGAGAAATCATTGAGCCGACGTCGCTCAGGTCGCCGGCAAAATTAGCGTATTGCCGGCTTGAGCCAGTTTGCCGAATTCGATGAGATAATTTTCCGCGACGCGTAGTTGCACCGCCTCGAAACCGCCAGGTTGCTGGATGGCTTCGGCGACTTTTCTGATCCCGCTGGAGGTCGCATCGGCAATCGCGAGGATCGCCGCGGCCTGTCCTTCGGCTTCGTTGATTTGCTGTTGCTTCTTTCCTTCCGAGGCTTTAATCGCCTGCTGCTTCTCGCCTTCCGCGCTGTTGATGGCGGCGTCTCTCTGGCCTTCCGAGGTCAGGATCAGCGCGCGTTTTTCGCGCTCGGCGCGCATCTGTTTTTCCATCGCGGCGAGAATATCTCGAGGCGGCGTAATATTCTTGATCTCGTAGCGCATCATTTGATGCCCCAGGGTTCCGACGGCTTTGTCCAATTCGCTGACCACCTGGGTATTGATGTTGGTGCGTTCCTCGAAGGTACGGTCGAGCTCGATCTTGCCAGAGCTCGCTGCGCAACGTGGTTTGGGCAAGCTGCGTGATGCCGGAAAATGCAGTCGCCGATGCCGTAAGAAGCCCGCTCTGGATTTAAAACTTTTTGGCAGAGCACGCCGTCGACCGAGACCTGGACATTATCGCGCGTGATGCAAACTTGCGGCGGGATATCGATCGCCTCGTTCCTTGAGTGAGTGCTTGTAACGAATCACATCGAGAAAAGGGACGAGGATATGAAACCCGGCGCCCAGGGTACCGCTATACTTACCCAAACGCTCGACGACGAAGGCGCTCTGCTGCGGCACCACGACGGCGGTCTTGGCAACGATGATGATGACGAGAAAAGCGAGAACGATAACGACGATAAATCCGCCCATACTTGTCTCCGTTTCAGTTTGATTCGGCGCGCACGAAAATCATCAGACCTTCGACGCGCTCAACTCTGCAGCGCTGACCGCGGGCTAGAGGTTGATCCCCGATATTGCGCGTGTTCCACGACGTGCCACGCATTTCCGCTTTACCCACGCTGTTCACCGAAATGTCTTCAAGGGGCACGGCGACTTCGCCCACCAGGCTGTCGACGCTTTCCGAAGGGCGACCGCGCGTCAACTGCAGCAATTTTTCACGGAAGAGCCAAAGGCAAAATACCGAGACGGCGGAGAATAGGATAAATTGAAACCAGGAGGGCCTGCGGGCTTTGAAGCCGACCAGGATGCCGACGATAACGGCGCCGATGCCGAAGAAAAGTATATAAAAGCCGCCCGAGTCGTAAGCTCCGCGAGGAAAAGTAGAAGACCCAGTGAGGATCCACAGCCACCAGTCCATAATGTATTCTCGCCGTTGCGCGAGCTGAACGTAGCCGAGGCGGAGCCCTAATTCAACCGCCGCGGTTTGGAGCGTTCGCCGATCTCATCGCGACGGATGGTTGCGAAATTTCTTTCGATGCCGAAGAGCTTGATGAATTCACCGAAGATGCGGTCGCTCAATTGATTCAAGCGCGTGATGTGGGTGGGCGTTTCCGCGTGAATCCGCTCAGGATCGATCTTGCCTCCGAGCGCGTGTGATTTCGTCTCTGTTCTCGCCGACGCGGAGCCAGCGGTGGATCATGCGCTCGTCGACTTCCAGGTGAAATTGGAAGCCATAGACATTGGCGCCGTAGCGAAAGGCTTGATTGGAGCAGAGCGACGAGAAAGCGAGGTGAAGACCGGTTCTGGGGATGTCGAAGGTCTCGCCGTGCCACTGAAAGATCTTCTCGGTCTGTTGAAACGTCATCAGTAGCGGATCGTTCTCCGCGTGATCGGTCGGCGAGACGTCGTACCAGCCGATTTCCTTTTCTTTGTTCGCGTAGACATCGGCGCCGCAGAGTTTTCGCGATCAATTGCGCGCCCAGACAGATCCCCAACACCGGCAGGTTTTTTTCATCGCATCTTCGATCAATTTCATTTCGATCGTCAGATGCGCTAGCCGCCCGGTATCGTTGACGCTCATCGGTCCGCCTAAAACGACCAGGCCGGCGTACCCATTCAGGCTCAGGCTCGGCATCCGGATGGCGCGCGAAATTCACGTAGCGGATGCGAAATCCGGCGCGCTTCAAAAGCGGATTGAGAGTGCCCAAGATCTCGTGCGGCACATGCTGAAAGACGAGGAGCTTTTTCATGGGCAATGGTTCAAGACAATTATAACGAGATGCGCAGAAAAGTTAAATGCCTCGGGCGCGAACGCATAAAACCCTAGTGGCGGATGGCTGCGAGTGATACTGTGAGCGTAGAACGGCGAGGATCACGATGAAGAATCGAGAGACCGATGCGGCTTGGCAGTACCAGTAACGGCACGAAACATTCTTACCAAAGCGTTCGAACGAGCCCGCACTATTTGGATTGGGACAACCAGCCGATTCCTTTAAAAATCTACTCGGCGCTCGAACCGATTCCTTTGCCGGAACATTTATCGTCTTCGGGAGCGCCCGCGCTTTCGGCGATAGCGAGCAACCCGGTGGAAACTGCTGTAACGCCCACGCGCCAATCACTCGCGGAAGTTCTATTTCTTCCGCCGGAGTCACCCGGCGAAGAGCTTATCCCGGCGGCGAGATGCCTTTCGCGCGGCGGCCTGCACGGGGCGCTCTATCACATCGATCTTTATCTTGTCTGCGGCGATCTCGAGATCTCGAAGCTGGCGTCTATCATTTCAGCCCGCAGGATTTCGCGCTGCGGAAATTGCGCGCCGGAGATTTTCGTTCATTGTTAGTGGATGCCAGCGGCGGAGAATCCTCAATCGTGAACGCGCCGTGCGTGATCATCATGCGCGTCCACGTTCTGGCGCAATGCCTGGAAGTACCAGGCGCGCGCTTATCGCCACTGCTACTGGGACAACGGCACGATCGTCGCCAATCTTTGGCCGCTTCTGGCGGCGCGCAAGATTCCAGCAAAGGTTGTCCTCGGCTTTGTCGATGCGATAGTGAATCAGCTTTTGGGTCTGGACAGCCGGCGCGAGGCGCCGCTGCTCGCTCGTGGCGCTGGGCCAATCATCGGCAACGAAGATCGGTCCGTTCTCGCCGATGCCGCTGCTGGTGTTGGAAACTAGCACCGCTATCGAGATCCGAGAATCGATTACCCCACGATGAGAGATATGCATGAGGCGTCGTCCTTGGAAAGCGAAGAGGAAGTTACTGCGTGGCGCGAGAAAACGAGAACGGCGGAAGGCGAAAGAATAAAGGATGAAGATGGCGACAAAGCAAATTTTCCTTTGCAGCTTTTGAGACAATCAAGACCTTCCCCAAGACACAATCGAGGAGGTGGTCGTCCGGCGCGGATCGACGCGCGAAGTTTTCCCCGCGATTCGATCAGCTTGCACAGCTCTCGACTATGCTCGGCAGCGCTACCCGTGGCATCGAGGCGGATTTTCTCGCTCCGGCAGAATCTCCTTGAACGAACTTTATCTGATCGTTCATGCGGTCGATAGTCGCCTTCCGTCCGGCGCCTGCGTGCCTTCGCCGCCAGGAGCGCGCACTGGAGTTGCTCAAAGAAGGGACTTTCGCCGCGAAGCGGGCTATCTCGGCTTGGGCCAGGAGATTCCGGCGGATTGCAGTGTCAATGTTTATTTTCTGGCGGACCTTGAAAGTATTCTTAAGCGTTTCGGCAATCGCGGCTATCGTGTGGCACAGCTCGAAGCGGCGATCATGGGCGGAAAGTTTATTTGGCTGCTCATGCCCAGCGCCTCGGCGCCTCGGGACTGACGTTCTTCGATGACGACGTCACTGAATTTTTCTCGCCCACGCCGCCGGCAAGAGCGTAATGTTTCTGGCTGCGTTGGGAAAGTCGGCAAAGCGGAAAACGGTCCATCCGTAACTGGACCACGAGTCTTCGCACGAGCACGTTCGCAACGTGCTCGGCTCACCTATAGCTCATCAGCGCCGCGCGGCAGCAGCAACATCGATCTCTGTGGGAATAGGCAGCGCACCTTTACTGACCGCCAGCGTATCCGTAGTTAAGAATCCGCGTTTTCATACCCGCGCTGAACTGTTGAATCAAATAGGGACTGTCGCGATGGTGCATCGGTACGGCGATCTTCGGTTTTAGCTGAGCAAGGACTTCCTGGCGAGATCCGGTCCCATCGTACGCCCACCGCCGATCTGGTGTGAGTGCCACGTCGACCTTGCCGAACGCTTTAATCTGTTGCTCGTTTAGTTTTTGGCTTAAGTCACCCAAATGCGCGATGCACAGTGTGCCCAGGTCGAAGACGAACGCGGAGCCTTTGATGCCTTCGACGATTTCGGCGTTTTGATGAATGGGCACGTTATAGATAAGCGTGTCTTTGACGCTCGTGCTGACTTTGTTCCAGTCCGCGCCATAATTCGTCAGGCCGCGCAGGATCACGGGGTTGCCCAGGACGATCTGGACGGCATTGTGGTTGAACATCTCTTTGCCGACCGTGACCACATCGCCGATCACGTTCGGGTTCGGATACCATCCCGGCCCCAACTGGATCGGTGACGATTCGCGTTCCTTTACTGGTGGTGATGAGCAAGAAATTGTGGCCGAAGTATTGAATCGTCGCGTCGACATTCGCCGCGTAGGCAAGCGAGCCAATCCCGCGCGCCACGTCGGGATCGCGGCAAGCCGACTGAGAGGGGAGGGTAAAGATGAGCAGCGAACTGATGAAAACTACCGAACCGAGGATTAACCGAAGTGTTCTAAATCGACGAAGACAGTTCATGAGGCTCACCGACCACCAAATACGGCTTTTGCCCCAACGCCGCATATCCATGGAAGAGCAGGCTATTGGATTGAAATGGAAAAACAATCGCGAGCGCTACTCGACGGAATGGATATTCTGTCGAGCCACGCACGATGTCCGCATGATCCTTACGGTTGTTCGGAGCCAATCCCGGCTGCGCTATTTCCCTATCTACCAGCGCGACGCGCTAACGGCTCAAATGCGGCTCGATGCCTTTGATGAGCCGGTCCATATCGCCATTAAAGTCAGGGTCGAGTCGGATTTGAATGCCGTTGCGATAGGCGAGCGACTTTAGCGAGGGAGGTAGGTCCTCTTCCAACGGCATCGACGCCTTTCGACCAGAACGGGAATCACGGGTATGTTTCGACCCAAGGCGACTTCCAGCTCGATCCTCAACTGATCGCGAGGATCGTCGATGCGCCGTTTACCTGGTGGCGCTGCCTCGCTCAATCCATTGATCCCCGATCACCGTGCGATCAACACGCGACACTGGCTGAGGGCATTTTTCTAGATGCTGTCGGAAGTCGATTCCCAGTGGAATCGAGTCCACGTCTTTGAAAACTACATCCTTGGCAAAACGTTGCAAAGTCGCTCGTGAATCCTTCCCGTAACGTCGGCGCTATCATCCCGGCGATAGGAAACAAACACGCTTCCGCGCGAATGACCTTGTGTCGATGGAAAACTCGCCGGCTTTGGTCTGCTGCGCTGGCGGCTCGCTAACACGCGGCGCTTCGCCACTCTTGTTTGTGAAGGATCTGAAAAGAAAAAATCCGACAGCCGCTATGACTATTATGCCAATGCCCCATGCGATCCATGCGACATCGGATTGGCTCTTTTCCGGCGTGTATGCCTCCCGCCCAAACGCAATCGCTGAGCCAAAACGCAAGTAGCGGCGCAAGGAAATATCCAACGGGTTTCGGCGTCATCGAGATACTCTCCAGTCTTTACGGCTTGCACGCCACTCCACTCACCTTCATGATAACACGCACGGCCCGGATCAAATGGTCCAAATCGGCTTTGATCGTTTCGAACGGGCGCGCCGGGGATAGCATCGCCTTTCTGCTCGTTCATTTCCGCAGCCGTTATCTCCGCGCTGATGTTTGTTAACTGGGGGCTAAGTCAGGCTTAACAAGCGTCTGCACATTTCGTGCAGCGATATCGCGGCGCGGTCAAGTTCCTTGATTGCCCGGTCGGTCTCCCTCATCGCTTCCGTGAACACTTCGGCATTGGCTATGTGAAATTTTACGTCAAGGAGGTCCGTCTCGGCGGGGCTCGATGCGCGCAAGAATTCCCACTGGGATGCGTTGTACTACCATCAACCATTCGTTAAAAAACTTTCCCGGCGCCAGGTATCATTGAGGAAGCGCTGCCGCGCGGCTGAACGCCGCTGGCATCCTGTGAACTCCGCGCAGATATTCACCGTCCACTGTAAAACGCATCGCTCCCATTGGTCGCGACCGGGGCCGAAAACCGTGGCTGAGTGTTGGATGCTAAGAAGGGTTATAAGGAGAAGGACAAAACACAAATTGAGAAAAGCGTATCTCCACATACAAGTCTCCTTCTATCGATACTTCACAAGGTCATCCTATTTAATGCGTATCCACCCTGAGATTCTACACCAAACAAAGTGTCGAGGTCATCTTGGGGTCGGGTCAGGCGTCTCAATGAGAGACTGAGCTGCTCCGCAATGCGTATCGCATAAGACGATCCCGTCGAGGTCGGTAAACTTCTATTGATAATGCTCCCACCGCCGTGGTGCATGGTTTCGATCCGCAGCGGGCGCGCTCGAGTTGAAGCTGCAACAAAGCCGACCGGGTTACAGTGACCTTGCCGCTTTCGCCCGATCAGCGAAGGTTACCGACAGCTCATCACAAACGGGTAAAGCCGGAAGGCGACTCCTTTGCTTCATCATCTTGTCATGGTTCCCCGGGGAGCGGGCCGAACGCCGCCGGCGGCCGTCGGTGTGCTTGGTCACCGCTTCGTATGCCGAAGCGGCTTTTAAGATCGTCGATTCCTCCCCGGGCCGGCCCAGAACGACAAGCCGACCGGCAAGCCCGGCGCATCGAGCAAGGTCCGTTCGGTGCCCGAAACACCCGATAGCTTCTGGTGTCGGAGCTGAGCGCGAACTTGGGCTCGTAGACCACGCGATTGAAACCGGCCGGCACGACGATTTCCGGGATACCTGCGTCGGCGGTGAACGCGTAACGGTTGCTCGGCCGGCTGTTGATCTCGGGTTCGTACCGGCCCGCCGATCTTCGGGATCGGAATGGTGGTCAGTGGATTTGCCGGGACATCGAGATTGTTTCTCGCGCATCACTTGAGCACCACCCGTTGCATCACTCTCGCGCATTTTGATGCGTTCGGTGAGTCCGTCGGAGCGAATGTCGTTAAGATTCTGCCAATTGATGAACGCCGCCAGCTTATCGCCGGAATAGTAAGTCGCATTAGCGTTGAGTGTGGGCCAGTCTTTGACCTTGAGCGTCGCCGCGGCGCAACAAGTATTGGCTGAGATGAAATCTGAAGCTCGACGTGCGCGGAAAATTTGTAATGCGGCGTAGATTGAGATTGGGTGGGAAGGGCTCCCAGCCCCTCGGCGGCGCGGGCCATATTCCCGCCGGTGAAAGTGCTGCCGCCGCCGGGCGTTTTGCCGACGTTGACATTGATCTTGCTCGCGAAGAGGGGAAACTCCGCTCTCGCCGGTGCTGTTCGTCTTGAACAGATATTCGGGCATATGGAACGGCAAGATTTCCGCGAGCGCTTCTGAAAGCTCGGTTTCAGATTGGGGGATCGTCGGATCGTCCGGGATAGAGCGGATCGACGGACTCAAATAATTGGGCGCCCAACTTGTCGCGCAGGATGCTCTTGATCTCTTTATCGATCTGATCGCTGATCGCGGCGTCGTTGGGCGTGTGCTTGACCATGAATTCGCGCGACGATGCCGATGCGCATGCCGGCCAGGCTCTTCTGCTGGGCAAAACTGGCGTAGGGTTTTTGCGCGATCAACGCCTTGGGCAGCGCGGTATAAATATCGCGGGGGTCGTAGTAGCCGCGCTTTGGATCCTGCAAGGCGTCGAGGACGATCGCGGTGTCTTTGACCGTGCGGCAGTGAATCCCGGCCTCGATCGATAAACGGGTCGGCGCCGATACCGCCGCCGAGGATGAGATGATCGCTTTGCCGGTATTCAAGTTGGCGAGACCGTTATACGCCGCGGGAACGCGGCAGGAGCCGCCGGTTTCTTCGCAAATCGAGCAGGTGACCAGATTGGCTGCCACCAGACACACCTGAACCCGAGGCTTGAGGCCGCTTGCGCAGGAGCGCGCTCGGTATCGTACGGGTTACAGGATTGCTGGCCCAGGTGCTGCGGAATTGCCCGCGCCGAGTACGACGGCATCGGCCTTGGCCGCGCCGCGCCGGATCGCCGCTGGCGCCGTTGTATTCGCTCAAGTTGGCCTTGGCGAGAATGATCGCGCCTTGGCGCGAAGCTGCGCCACAATCGTCGAGTCCGCCGGAGCCGCGTCCATGCCGCAGGCAACGTCCGCACCGCCCGTCGAGCGCATATCCTTGGTGTCGAAAATGTCTTTGATCGAAAACGGCGTGCAGTAAAGCGGCAGCGCGGCGAGATTCGGATTGGCGCCGAACTGGCGGTCCAACTCCCGCGCCCGTTCAAGTCCGTCGGGCTGCGCGGAATGCCTCGCAGCTCTGACTGCAAGTGTTCGGCAGCGCGCCTTTCGACGGATGCAGGTCGCACGTGGCTTTACAGGTCGCGGAGCGTTCGCCGCGGATGCTGACGGTGCTCGAGCGAGCGCAGCTTGCCCGCATTTTTCACGCCGCGAATGTAGCCGTAGGTTTGCAGCTTTGCCGGATCGGAAATCGTCGCCTGCATGACGCCGGGTTGCAGCGGCGTTCCCGTGTACTTGGCGACGTCGGGAAGAAATTCTTCGGATCGCCGGCGTCATTGGGATTCACGGGCGCGGACGCACATGCCGTCGTAGGCGCGGATTCGGTTGAGGTAGGCTTGCACCACCTGCTCGCAGGTGATTTGCCGCGACTTGATCGCGCGCGTGGATATCTTCCGATCCTTGCTTCTTCGAGATGAAACTTCGATGGTGCCCGGCGCCTTGGCGGCCGACGGCGGCTTGGCGACTTGTGCGTAGATTATCGCCGGCACAATGTTCAACAGGCTGATTGCCGCGACCCAGATCGTTAAACAGCGCTTCAAAGCGCTCCCGACGTTCGCAATGTCCTCCATACATGGCTGCCTCCTGGGATATAAATTCGAACTTCTTCTATCATGTTTTGTCGTCCATCGGGAGAAATTTTCGCAGCAACACCCTTGTCTCACCCCTTGGTTAATTTTCCGGCCTTTGGTACGTTCCGAAGGACCTGGCTGATCGGAGGTGCGCGATGAAAAACATTCTTGTGGGCCGCGTTGACGATTCTATTGTCTCGTCAGCCGGCGCCGTCCGCCGCCGCAGATAAGATTAGAATCGGAGTACCGCAACGGGTCGTGCATTGGATGGTTTTTCCTTTGGCGCAACAAAGGGCTTTTTCAAAGAGGAAGGATTCGACGCGGAAATCGTTCGCATCACCGGTCCGTCCGGCAGATCGGCTCTGATGAGCGGCGATATCATTATTATACGACCATCGCTTTCATCGTTCAATCGGCGATCTTAGGTTTGCCGGTCAAAGTCGTCGCCGCTTATGTGACCTGTCCGCCGTTCGTGCTGATGTCGCGCCCCGAGTTCAAGTCGGCGCAGGATCTGAAAGGCAGAACCATGGGCATCGGCGCGCCGCCTGGCAGCTCGCCGGACGTGATCGCCAAGCTTCGCGCTCAGGCACCTTGGCTTGAATCCGGATAGGGACGTGAAGTTCGTCTGCTTGAACTCGCACGAGCGGACGTTTCTCGCTCTCGAACAGGGACTCTATGCCGCAGGCTTGATACCGCGCCGCCCTTCGATTTTCAGGGGAAAAAGCTTCGGCTTCAACTCGCTCGCTCGAGCTCGACGAAATTCTCACCTACCCGAAGACGGATTGATCGCCACCGTGAAAAAATCAAAGAGCAAGCCTGACGAAGTAAAGCGCGTGATTCGCGCCGGCATCAAGGCCAATCGGTATATCCGGACGCACGCGAGGGAACGATCAATTTTTGATGGAATGGCAGGAAAGTCAATCGGAAACGGCGAGCGCCAACTACGACAGCGCCGTGCGGGTTTTCAACGACGACGGCGCGCTGCCGGAAGATCGGCTCAGCGACTGATCATCGACAGAACCGAAAAAACCGCCAAAGTGGAGCGCGAAATACCCCTCAAGCGAATCGCCGATCTCGATCCCGAAGAGAAGCACAAAAGGAGCTGGGAATTAAGCCGAAATAATCGCAACCATCGCGCGCCGCCAATGGGAGGCGGTCACGGGTTTGCGTACGTAATGGCCGAAATCACCGCGCCTTGCGGGTCCTGGATCACGCAGAAGCGACCGACGGTGGGGATATCCCTGTGGTCCCATCAGATCTTTCCCCCAAGTTGCTGCGCGTTTTGGCGACTGCATCGACGTCAGTGACGGTAACATAGCATGACCCAGTGCGGAGGCATGCCTGGCGCTGCGACGGCATCGCATGGCTAATTCCACCGATGCCCTTTCCACCGACTTTGACGACCGTGTAAGTCATGCCAGGCGTGACACTCATCTCTTCAGTTGTCCAAGCGAACAGCTTTGTGCAAAGTCCTTGGCCGCATTGGCATCGGTGGTCATCAATTCGCACCAACTGAAAGCACCGTGGGTTTTAGTTGTTCATCCACCTTTGTGTCCTCGGTGCTCTTGACTCTAGCACTCGGCGCAACCGCCGACAAGGGCTGGGGCTGATCGATATGAAGTTCAAAGGCAGCTTGGAAGTTTGTTCGGAACGGCAGCAAATTCCTGCCAGCTTTTCGTAATAAGAGGATGCGCAAGCCGATCGTGCGGGCGGTCTGGTATTTCAAGATTGATCGTGGAAACATATATTTATCCCCGAAGTTTCCGGAAGTTTCGTCGCGCTGATTCTCCGAGTCCGGAGCCAGGCGTTCCGGCTGGGGTCAGCCGATGCCGCCCCAAGATTCTTCCAACGATTCTATCAAACGACTTTTGCCGTGGTTGGTCAGCCATAGCCGTCTTCATGGAGGCGCTCGACACGACCATCCTGAACACGGCGGTGCCGGCGATCGCGGAGGCGCTCAAGGTGGCGCCTCTCAGCATGAAGGCGGTTCTCTCCAGCTACACCTTGAGCCTCGCAGTCTTCATTCCCGTGAGCGGCTGGATGGCGGATCGATATGGAACCCGGCGGGTGTTTTCCTCCGCCATTGCCATTTTCACCATCGGATCGGTCCTTTGCGGAATCTCGAATAGCATCCACATGCTCGTCATCTGCCGTATTCTTCAAGGCTGCGGCGGGGCGATGATGGTGCCGGTCGGTCGCCTAACCATGGTTCGAACATTCGCCAAATCCGAACTCATCCGCGCCATGAGCTTCGTCGCCGTCCCGGCACTCATCGGCCCGATGCTGGGACCTGTCGCCGGCGGCGTCATCGTAGGATTCCTTCACTGGCGGATGATCTTCTTCATCAACCTGCCGATCGGTCTCCTCGGCCTGTATTTCATTTATCGCCACCTTCCGGACTATCGCGAAGACGCATCGATCCGCTCGATATTACCGGCCTGATTCTCTTTGGCGCCGGCGTCGCCCTGCTCTCCTACGTCCTGGAAGTTTCGGCGAGCACACTCTGGGCGGCCGCGAAGTTCTGGGTCTCTTGGCGCTTTCCATCGTGCTGCTCTTGGGCTATGGGCGCCACGCCGCCTCGACACCGCACCCTCTGCTGCGTTTAGGCCTGTTTCGCATCCGAACCTTCCGCGCCGCAGTCACCGGCGGCTTCATCACCCGTCTGGGCGTGGGCGGAATGCCGTTTCTTCTTCCGCTGCTTTACCAGGTCGGACTGGGCTACACGCCGGTCCAATCCGGCTTCCTGATTATGCCCTCAAGCCCTCGCAGCAATGAGCTTGAAAATGTCCATGCCTCTCGTGCTCACGCGCTTTGGCTACCGCCGGGTGCTGATCTACAACACGGTGATCATTGGCGTCGATCCTCGTGCTGTTCGCCACCATCGGGCCGGGCACGCCGGTCTGGCTCATCGTGCTTCAAGCCTTCTGCTTTCGGATTCTTTTCCTCGCTGCAATACACGAGTATGAACACGCTCGTGTACGCCGACGTCACTGAAAGCGACACCAGCATGGCAAGCACCATCGCAAGCACCGTTCAACAGATGTCGATCAGCTTCGGCGTTGCAGTGGCCTCGCTGGTAGCGGCGCTCTTCATCCCCGATCGGTTTAACTCCGACGCCGCGCAGATGATCCACGGCGTGCACCAGGCTTTCATCGGTGCTCGGCGGGCTAACCGTTCTTTCCACCATTGTCTTCCGCGAGTTGAAAACCAACGATGGCGACAGCGTCAGCCAGCACAACGTCATCGTCCCGCAAGGCCCACAGGAAATCGCCGTCACACCAGCGGCCGCAAGACCTCTGATCCTCAATGATCGAAGCGCGGACCGCGAGTCAGTTTGAATTTAATTTGGGCAATCCCAACAATATCTTCATTTCCCTGTATATAATTGAGCTTGCCAAAAATCAGCACGAGCATTCAAAAGGGGAGCATGAAAATTCGGATGAGACTCGGCGTGAAGTTCAGCGCGGCTAGGACAGCTTGATTCGAGCAGGGCCATTTGTTCGCAGCCGATGATGACGCGGGTGACCGGTTGACTGGAGTTAGAATTGCAAAACCTCGGGCGGGAGGCGCGGCCGGCGTACTACAACGACAGAGGTGAGAAGCTGAGAAAGAAAGGCCGCTGTTAGCGCTAGACAAAAATCGCCTTGGGAATCATTCCGGTGGATCCCTTTTGTACCGTTCTACCGCTTGAGTTACGTGATAATCCACCGCAACACTGGCGATCATGTAGGCCTCTTCTCTTGTCAGATGCGGAAATCGCTCTACAATAAAGTCGATAGTTTCGCGCACGGCCATCTTCATCGCCTCATCAAAGTTCGAATTTAGCCCCATAACGATCCAGTGGGTGGCGGTTTCCGCGCGGGGCCACCTGAGTTGCATATCCTTGCGGACAAAAAACTGGAATCGGCCTCTAAGCCCGGTCTCAATCGCATTCAGATCAACTTCACCGTGGCCTTGGGCGGCGTGACCGTCTCCAGCTGAAAAGAGCCCGCCTCGAACATGGATTGGCATCATAGAGAACGGTGCCCGTGCCGAGGTCTTTGATGTCGATATTCCCAGTATGCACGCCAGGGGAGCGGTGCTTACGTCCCATGCTGGGATGAGGGGCTACGCCCATCGTGCCAAAGAACAGTTTGTTCACGGGGACAACAACCCCTTTAGCCACGTCAGCTGTCTTCTTGTGCCGGTCGATGGGAATGACTCGTTGCCAGAAGCGAGAGTGAAATCATCGGGCAAAGCACCCGTAGAAGGGCGCTGCCTGTTGTAACCGTAGCTGTACGCTAGCTCGACCTCCAAAATCTGCACCTCAAGCACGTCGCCAGGCTCGGCTCCGTTGACGTAAACCGGCGCCCACCATAATGTGAGGCCCCGGACCGCGGTCCTTTACCTCCCGATAGATCGCACGGTAGTCCTCCGGGATCTCGCTCGCCGCGAAGCCGGCGCGCTCGGCTTCCGACGGGTCTAACCTCGGCACGTCTTCAATAATGACGACATCCACCGGAATCGACGGTTAGCGCCGGCTTGACCGCGGCGCTGAAATAGCCCCAGTGCACATTCGTCGGATTGGCTTTAATCTCATAGATGTTGTGTGGCTGAATCTGAGCTTCACTTCGGGCCATCTAATCCTCCTGGGGACTTTACAGCATCTAGCGCATCACGATGATTGTTTTCGGGCTCGACAAACTCGCTTTTTCAATTTCAATACGGCTGGGAATGGCTGATGTCAGACTCAATTTTTCCCTCAGCGAGGCGCCGCTAGGAGATCCGCTTTGTTCAAGAGTCCTTGGGCACCAAAAGTTCTCTTAATTTTCCTACCAGAGTTGGGCTGAGAGTGAAAAAGTCCCGTACAATGTTTTCGAGTTCCCTGGCATATATAGGGTTGATTGCCAAGTTGGATTTCTTTGCCTCGGACAAGAAGTCCGGATCTTTCATAGTTGCGACAAAGGCATCCTGTAGCAGTTTGACTCGATCCTTTGGCGTCCCTGGTGGGAGCGAATAGGGTTGAGTGATCACAGCGGGATCGATGATCCCCGTCTTGATCAATTGACGGGCTTCATCGTTTTTGGCTAAGTCGAGAGCATTGGGCACGCCCAACAGCTCAGTATGCTTTTGCGCTGCTGCTTGTATTACGACTTTCACGTCTCCGGAAGCTAACTGTTGGCTCCAATTTACTTTCATCGTCTCCCAGGGCCAGCCAGCCGCCTGCTACCTCGCGGGCGTTCTGCCGCCAAATCGGATCTCAGCGGTGCCTTTATATCCTTCAACGAGTTGTATAGGGAGATTTAGAACCTGCCTTCAGGACTCTGGGAATATCCGAGGTGGAAGCCCCAGGGGCAATGCCGCCTATTTTGACGGGCGTCGTCGTCCACAAGCCAACTGTCGACGCTCGTGATACCGCTTGCCTTGGTCAAGGCATCAGACGGGACTGTCGGGTTTTGGGGTTCCGATCCATTCAAATCTTCGGGCGTCGAACTCAATACCCTTCGTGCCAGAGGACTTGCTGCAAGACCAGCAACTCAATCCAGTTGCCGATAGTCAGGCCATCGGGCTTAGCGATGTTGCAGAGGTAGTTGGCCGCAATCATCATTCCGGCTCCGGGCACGTAGTCAATATTAATCGTAGGGTTGCCAGGGATGTGTTTCCCCATGTGGCGCGAGATCGCACGAGAATAAGCGTCGAAGCCTCCTCTGGTGGAGTACCAAGGACAAAGGCGAATGACTTTGTCCTTAAAGAATTCTTGGGCTGTTGCCGTCGATGTAAAGAAGGCAAAGCACAAGATACTCATACTGCGCAATGGGCGTCGGCAGATCATGACGTTTCCCCTTAGGATTCAAGCGAATTAGTTGGCGCCAGCATGAACGCGCTGCAGCTTAGATAAAATAAAAATATTCAGACAATAGCAACTGGCGTTATTTCTCTGAGGATTATTCTCTTAGGAGGAATCTCCCGAGCGCGGTCTTTACCTAGAATCGACTGAAGCCTCAGGAGGAAATTCCAGCGGGCACAAAGCTAACTATCTTTTGCGTGAGCGTTTCGTCCCCTTCACACTGTTACGGAGTCTCGTGCGATCTCAAAAATTCTCCCACGCGGAACGTGACGGGGCGACTTTTCCTGCTGGCTTCTGCTTGCCGCCTTCCGCTCATTGGTGTGAAGTTGAGCGCCGCTTGGACGTTTTATTTCCAGGCAGCACAGTTCATAATAGTGATAATACTGATCAGTTTGATCAGTCGAACTTCTAAAAGCTCTGGCGGGAAGCGATAACTTTACCATACCATGTGGCATCACCTTCAAACTATGACTCATCAACAGGATGCCCCATGTTTTACAGCGCCTGGCAAGCCCAGCGGGTTGGTGTCGAAGGCGAGGATGGTTCATTTTGCGCTGGGCGGCGGTTGGATTGGGCGGTCAAACGACATCGAACGATATCAAAGTCGTGTGGCGCAAAATAAACCGTAGCGCCATCGTTCGTAGCCGATGATACCAGTGAGCGGATAACTCTCTTTCATTCTGCGTACCGCAAGCCACCGTCAGATGCGACCGTTCAAGTCATCAGTTGCTCAAACGATAACATGATCGATCGTGACACGTAATCGTTTGCAGAGCAGACTCGAACGCCCACCAGACAGACGCCATTACGATCGATAGGGTCTGATCCAGGTGGCGAAAAAATCTTCTTTGCTGCACTGTTTGAGTCAACCGGCGTTTCTCAGCTCAAGCGTGTTCCATTGGACCAATATTCTTTGAATATACGATCAGAATCATTGGTCACCCAAGTCAGCCACTTTCTCCAGCCTGACGGCGTCACTGGTTTCGATCGTGAACAGAAGCGCAAGCTGATAAGCTAATGAAATATCGCCAATTACTGGGCGTTTTCGGCGATGACTCTTGCCTTACTGATTTATTCCTGCGCCAGCAGCATGTTGGCGACAGTGGTTTCAAATTCACGGCCCGGGGATTACGCGCTGGTTCGCGAGGAGATCTTTTCTGATGTTCGGCAGAAGTTTTATCACGTATCTGCTTCAGAGTACGGCGGAACGTGTGCGACCCACGACCACGTTCGTCGATCGATCTCTGTCGGGCTGGAAACTGGCCGTGAAAATGATACCAGAGACGGCGATGGCGATCGATCACTGGGTGCTGGCTTTGTTACCGTAAAAGCAATGGTTCGAAAGAAGGCGGCGAAAAAATTACTCGGTGTCCGATCCCCGGAGGTCTCTGGCATAAAGACATGATCATTCTCATGCTCGACTGATCATGCTGCCAGCGTCAAATCGGCCTGGTGACATATCCGTCAGGCGGTTACCAGATCGACAAAAGCAAGCGGCGTGGTTCGATATAACGCCTTACATTCTATCGCCCAGCCAAAGACAAAAATATGAATTATTTTCATTGTTCCCGGATGATGCTAATGGGAGGATCTCAAATATTTACAAGTACTCCATTCTTTACGAAACGTATCGCAGATGGTCTGAAGATGAAGCAAGAACTCTAACGCGATACTACAGGTCGCGTGCCTCAAACTTCCATTCTCAGAATAATGTCA
>ERZ1370068.5935-contig-4939_pt1 | contig 19581 bp, 13 predicted proteins | sample MGYA00561227_ERZ1370068 | MGnify/ENA primary metagenome ERZ1370068 (study PRJEB38410, sample SAMEA6850437) | metagenome | study: Metagenomic assessment of the ecological functions of the soil: analysis of the soil microbiota associated with the...
CTACCTGCTCGCCAGTTCTTCGCGATGTTGGGGGATTGGCCGGCAGCGGCGCCTGCCGACCAGAGTGCGTTGCCAGGTACTCTAGCGTGGGTCCGGGCGGTCGGGGCGAAGGCGGAGCCGCGCACGGGAGCGAGCGCACTCTTGAAAGTGCGTGACATCCCGCGCTAGCACGACAACGCCCGGCCCCGGCCGTCCGGGACCGCGCTACTTGATCGACTTGGCGCCCTGCTCTTCGAGGGCGACGCCTTGATCTTCTCGGCCTCGTCCTTGGTGACGCCTTCCTTGACGGCCTTCGGCGTCGCGTCGACGAGGTCCTTGGCCTCCTTGAGGCCGAGACCGGTGAGCTCGCGGACGACCTTGATCACGGGGATCTTGTTCGGGCCGATCTCGGTGAGCGTCGCGGTGAACTCGGTCTGCTCCTCGGCGGCCGGGGCCGCCTCGGCGGCAGCGCCGCCGCCGGCAGCCGGCCGCGGCGCATCGCCATCGGCGGCGGCGGCGGTGCACGCCGAAGCTGCTCTTCGAACTTCTTGTTGAACTCGGAGAGCTCGAGGACGGTCATCTTCTCGAACGCGTCGAGCAGCTGGTCGGCGGTCATGGTGGCCATGGGATCGGTCTCCTGTCGTGGATCGGTGCTGGGTGGGTCGTGTTGAGGCGGGGTTACGCGCCGGCGGCGGCCTGCTGCTCGGCGACGCCTGGCACGAGCGCCAGCGATGTCGCGCAGCGGCGCGTCGAAGAGGCCGGCGGTCGTGGCCAGCGGGCGCCGCGATGGCACCGGCCAGCTGCGCCAGCAGGACCTCGCGCGACGGCAGCGCGGCCAGCCGGGTGACGGCGTCGGCGTCGATCGACCGCGTCGCCGAGCAGCGGCGCCGGTGATCCGGACGCTGCTTGTACGGACGGATGCGCGTCGAGGACGGCCTTGGCGGTCGCGGCCTCGTCGTTCGCCGAAGGCGATCGCGGTCGGGCCGATCGAGCGGCGCGTCGAGCGCCGATCCGACCGGAGTCCGCGGCGGCGATCTGCATCAGCCGGTTCTTGACGACGCGGTAGCTCACGTCCTGCTTGCGCAGGCAGCGGCGGATCTCGGCGATCTCGCTGGACCGTGAGGCCGCGGTACTCCGAGACGATCAGCGTGCGGCTGCCGGCCAGCTGCTCGCGCAGCTCGGCGACGACCTGGCTGCTTGGCCTCGGTTGGCATGGTGGCCCTCCATCGTTCGGCGCGCAGCCGGCGTGCGGCGGTGGGCGCGCGGCCTGGTCGGCCGATGGTCACCCTGCGACGGGCCGCCCCGAGGCGCGAGCCTCGACTCGCAGGGGCGGCGCCCACCGCGAGGGCGAGCGATCCGATTCCTGCCTCGGCGTGCTCGCCGGCGTCCCCGGGCGCCCTGCGGCGCTCGCGATCCGTTCCGGCGGATCAAGCCCCGACCCGTCACGCGGCGTCGCGGTCCGCGGGCGCAGGCTGTCTTCAGCGGTGTCCGTCTATCTGATCAGGTGCACCGGCCTCTCGGCCGTCGGCGCGTCTGGCGGCAGGCATCGCCCGATCCGGCGAGCGGGCGTCAGGCCGCGGCGGCGGCGGCGAGGACGCCCGGGATGTCGACCCGGATGCCGGGCCCATCGTGCTGGCGATCGTGAGGGTGCGTGAGGTACTGTGCCCTTGGCGCCGGCGGGCTTGGCGCGGTTGATCGCGTCGACGAGGGCGGCGAGGTTGGCGACGAGCGCCGTCGGCCTCGAAGCTCGCCTTGCCGACCGGCACGTGGACGATCGCGGCCTTGTCGACCTTGAACTCGACGCGGCCGCCCTTGACCTCGCGGATCGCCCGCTCGAGATCGAAGGTGATCGTCCCGGCCTTGGGGTTCGGCATGAGGCCGCGGCGGCCGAGGATCTTGCCGAGGCGGCCGACCTGGCCCATCGAGGTCCGGCGTCGCGAGCGCGACGTCGAACTCGAGCCAGCCGGCCTCGATCTTCTTGACGAGGTCCTCGCCGCCGACCTCGTCGGCGCCGGCGCGGAGGGCCTCCTGGGCCTTCTCGCCCTGGGCGAAGACCGCGACGCGGACGACCTTGCCGGTGCCGCTGCGGCAGGACGACCGTGCCGCGGACCATCTGGTCGGCGTGGCGGGGTCGACCCCGAGGCGGAGGTGGGCCTCGACGGTCGCGTCGAACGCGACGGTCGTCGTCTCCTTGGCGAGCTCGCCGCCTCGTCGGGCGTAGAGCGTCCGTGGTCGACGAGCTTCGCCGCCTCGAGGTACTTCTTGCCGTGTGCCATGTCGATCCTCCTGCGGCCGGGCTGACCGGCCTCCCGCTGTACGCGGGGTGAGCGTCCGACGGGTTGCTCGCCGTCGCGCGTGGCTGCGTCAGCGCTAGCTGACGACCTCGATGCCCATGCTTCGGGCCGTGCCCTCGATCATCCGGGCGGCGGCCTCGATGTCGTTGGCCGACGAGGTCGGCCATCTTGATCGCGGCGATCTCGCGGACCTGGTCGCGGGTCACCCGGCCGACGGTCTCGCGCTTGGCGTCGCCGCGCCCTTGTCGATCCCGGCCGCCTTGCGGAGCAGGTCCGCGGCGGGCGGGGTCTTGAGGATGAACGTGAACGAGCGGTCCTCGAAGATCGTGATCTGGGCCGGGATGATCTGGCCCGGCCTTGTCGGCGGTCTTCTCGTTGTAGGACTTCGTGAACTCGACGATGTTGATGCCGTGCGGGCCCGAGCGCCGTGCCGACGGGCGGGGCGGGCGTCGCCTTGCCGGCCGGCAGCTGGAGGCGTCAGGACGATGCGGATCTTCTTGGCCACGGAGCTCGCGGCTTCCTTCCTAGAGTTTCTCGACTTGCAGGAAGTCGAGCTCGACCGGGGTCTCGCGGCCGAAGATGCTGACCAGGACCTTGACCTTGTTGCGCTCGGGGTTGACCTCGTCGACCGTGCCGATGAACTCGGCGAACGGCCCGTCGGTGACCCGGACGCTCTGGCCCTTGGTGAAGGCGACGCGGTACTTCGGCGTCTCGACGCCCATGTGCCGCGAGGATCTGCTTGACCTCGGTCTCGTCGAGCGGGACGGGCTCGCTGCGGACGCCCGGGATGTTCGGCGCCGCCGACGAAGCTCGGTGACGCCCGGCGTGTTGCGGACGACGAACCAGCTGTCGGGGTCGAGGATCATCTCGACGAGGACGTAGCCCGGGTAGACCTTCTTCTGGACGGTGTGGCGCTGGCCCTGGCGGATCTCGATCTCGTCCTCCATCGGGCACGAGGACCTGGAAGATCTTGTCCTCCATGCCCATCGACTCGATGCGGTGCTCGAGGTTGGCCTTGACCTTGTTCTCGTAGCCCGAGTACGTGTGGATCGACGTACCAGCGCTTCTCCGGGCGCTGCGCGCCTCGATCGTCGACCGGTCGCGATCCGCTCATGCGCCGAACTCGCCTGGAGGAAGCCGATGATGCGCTGGAAGATCTGGTCGAAGAACGGCGACGTAGACGCCCGACGGCGAAGCTGACCGCGAAGACGAGCACGGTCAGGTTGCGGGTCTGCTCGACGCGTCGGCCAGGAGACCTTGCGGAGCTCGGAGACCGACTTCGTCGAGGAATCGGCGGATCCGCTTCACGTCGGTCGTTCTCTACCTTGCTCAGACGGGGTGGCAGGGGCGATAGGACTCGAACCTACAACCGCTGGTTTTGGAGACCAGTGCTCTGCCAATTGAGCTACACCCCTGCGGTGGCCGGATGCTACTTGGCCTCCCGGTGCAGGGTGTGCCGTGCGGCAGCGTGGGCAGTACTTGCTGAGCTCGATCCGGTTCGGATCGTTCTTCTTGTTCTTGCGCGTCGTGTACGTCCGCTCCTTGCACTCGGTGCAGGCGAGCTGGATCGTGGGACGGGCTTCGACTCTGTGCCATCGTCGTTACTCGGTGATGCTGGTGATGGCGCCGGCGCCGACGGTCCGGCCGCCCTCGCGGATGGCGAAGCGCTGGCCGACCTCGAGGGCGATCGGGGTGATCAGCTCGACGCTCATCTCGACGTTGTCGCCGGGCATGATCATCTCGGCCCCGTCGGGCAGGCTGATGGCGCCGGTGACGTCGGTCGTGCGCAGGTAGAACTGCGGCCGGTAGCCGTTGTAGAACGGGGTGTGCCGGCCGCCCTCCTCCTTGGTCAGGACGTAGACCTGGGCGCTGAACTTCGTGTGCGGCTTGACCGAGCCGGCCTTGGCCATGACCTGGCCGCGCTCGATCTCCTCGCGCTCGATGCCCCGCATGAGGCAGCCGACGTTGTCGCCGGCGCGGCCCTCGTCGAGCAGCTTCTTGAACATCTCGACGCCGGTGACGACGACCTTGCGGGTCGGCCTTGACGCCGACGAGCTCGACCTCGTCGCCGACCTTGACGATGCCGCGCTCGATGCGCCCGGTGGCGACGGTGCCCCGGCCCTTGATGCCGAAGACGTCCTCGACCGGCATGAGGAACGGCTTGTCGATCGCCCGCTCGGGGGTCGGGATGTAGGCGTCGACCGCGTCCATCAGCTCCTGGATCGGGCGCGTAGGCCGGGTCGGCCGCGTCGTCGCCGGCCTCGAGCGCCTTGAGCGCGCTAGCCGCGGATGACCGGCGATGTCGTCGCCCGGGAAGTTGTACTTGCTGAGCAGCTCGCGGACCTCGAGCTCGACGAGGTCGAGGAGCTCGGGATCGTCGACCATGTCGACCTTGTTGAGGAAGACGACGATGTAGGGCACCTCGACCTGGCGGGCCAGCAGGATGTGCTCGCGGGTCTGGGGCATCGGGCCGTCGGTCGCGGCGACGACGAGGATCGCGCCGTCCATCTGGGCGGCGCCGGTGATCATGTTCTTGATGTAGTCGGCGTGGCCCGGGCAGTCGACGTGGGCGTAGTGGCGGGCGTCGGTCTCGTACTCGACGTGGGCGATGGCGATGGTGATCCCGCGCTCGCGCTCCTCGGGCGCGTTGTCGATCGAGTCGAAGGCGCGGTACTCGGCCTCGCCCTTCAGGGCGAGGTACTTGGTGATCGCCGCGGTCAGGCGTCGTCTTGCCGTGGTCGATGTGGCCGATCGTGCCGATGTTGACGTGCGGCTTGGTGCGCTCGAACTTCTTCTTGGCCACGTGACCGTGTCACTCCATCTCTTGGTCGTCCGCGTCACGGGCACGCTTCGACCGGTGACTCATCGCTTCCGGCGGAGCCGACAGAGGTCGTGGAGCCCACAATCGGACTTCGAACCGATGACCTCTTCCTTACCAAGGAAGTGCTCTGCCAGACTGAGCTATGTGGGCCCGGGAGCTAGCGCGAGAGATATCGAAGTGGTGGGCCGGGAGGGATTCGAACCCCCATGCCTTTCGGACCTGGTCTACAGCCAGGCGAGCCGCCGTTGCTCAACCGACCCACTGTGGCGACGGCGCCGGATCGGAGCTGCGGCCCGTGGTGGATCCGGCCACCGAATGGATGTGCGCTGGAGCCGACGACGGGACTCGAACCCGGAACCTGCGGTTTACAAAACCGCTGCTCTACCAATTGAGCTACGTCGGCGCGACGGGCAGGGCCATACCGCAGAGGACCGGTTCCGGCGCCGAGGGAATGATATGGCCCGCCGCAGGGACCGGTCAAGCGCGCGGGGTCCGGGGCTTGCGGGCCTTGGGCGCTGGACTGGACGATGGCTTGGACGACGGCTCGCCCGGGAGCAGGGCGTCGTCGGGCGCCGCGCGTCCGTGGCGGTCGCGCGCGGCCTGTCCACGCGGGCGGACGCGGCGCCTGGTCAGTGCCTTCGTGCGCCGTTCGCCGGGGTCGCCGGCGCGGCCCGGCCGGCTCGGCCGGCCGTCGACGACCGCCGCGGTCGAGCGCTTCGCCGTCACGGCGAAGCGGTCGCCTTGGCCGAGCTTGGTCGCCTTGGCGACGGCATGCGCTGGCGGCGGCTTCGCCAGCTTGGCGGGCTTCGGTCTTCGCGGCGCTTCGTCGGCTTGGCGGGCTTGGCCGCCGTGGGCCGCAAGGACGGGCATGACCGCTCGCCGGTTCGTCGTGTCGCGCTCGGCTGCTGTGCCGGCGTGGTCTTCGCCGGTTTCGTGTCTTGCTCGGCTTGGCGGTCTTGGCTCGGCTTGGCCAGCTGGCACTTGTTCAGCTCGGCGTGTCGCTTCGGCGTCCGACTTCGGTGCGGCGGTCGCGACGCGGCCTCCCGGCGAGGGATCGCCGTCGACCGCCGGTCCCCGGATCGCGCCGGCGCCAGCTCGTCGGGCTGCAGGCGCCCGCGGGCGCGTCGAACGCGGGCGGCTGGCGTCGAGCGGCCCGTCCGGATCGCGCTGGGCGAGCGCCTCGAAGAGCAGGATGGACCCGGCCACCGGCGGCGTTGAGCGAGCCCGATGGCGCCGCGCATCGGGATCGCGCATGAAGAGGTCGCACCGCCGTCGCACGGCCGGACCGGAGGCCCTGGCCCTCGCTGCCGACGACGAGCGCGAGCGGTCACGCGCAGGTCGGTCTGGCGGACGGTGAGCGGCGCGTCGGCCTCGGCGCCGGCCACGCGCGGGCCGCGGACGTGGAGGTCCCGCGAGCCCGCCCGGGAGGTCGTCGACCGGGCACAGCGAGGAGGTGCTCGGTCGCCCCGCCGGACGCGCCTGACCGCCGGACGGGCGTGAGCGGGCGCCTGGCGGTGGGTCGGGAAGAGCACGCCGTGGATCGCCGCGCGGCCTCCGCGCTCCGCAGCAGGGTCCCGACGTTCTGCGGATCCTCGAGCGAGATCCAGGACCAGCACGAACGGCGGCTCACCGCGCTCGACGGCGCCGGGCGAGGGATGTCCTCGATGGTGGCCCAGCGACGCGGCGCGACGACGAGAGCCCGATGCCCTGGTGGCCGTCGAACGCCCGCGAGGGCGGTCAGCGACCCGCCCTCGAGCTCGACGCATCGGGATCCGCAGCGAGCGTGGCGTGGAGGACCAGGCGCTCGAGCGCCTGGCGTCGCTGCGGGCACGACGAGCAGGCGGCGCGCCTCGCGGCGGCCGCGAACGCCTCCTCGACCGGTCGCCGACCGGCGATCAGCTCCTCGTCGTCGCCGATGAGGTCGGGCGGCGGCAGCGCCGGGGACGGCGCTGGTACGGCCGGTCGGGCACGGCGCCGGGCGCGACCCGGATAGGGCGGGCGGGCGTCGCGTCCCACGGCGCGGGTCGGCCGGGTCCACGGGGCCGGTCGTAGCCGGGCGGGCGAGCGACCTGGCGGGCGGCGCGACGCGACCGCGGTCGTACGGCGCGGTCGCGGTCGGGCGGCCGCGGCCGGTCGTCGGGGCGGAACCGCGCCGGTCGTATGTGGGGCCGGTCGCCGCCGTGGATCCGGGCGGTCTGATGGCCGCGATGGTCCGGTGCTCCGGTCCGGCGGCGCCGCCGGCGGCGCTGGGGCGGTGCGACGGTCGGCTGGCGGTGCGGTGACGCGCCGGTCGGCGTCGTGGCGAGTAGCCGGGCGGTCGTGCGCGCCCGGCGGGCCGTCGGCGGGGGCGGCCGTCGTGGCGAGGCGGGCCGTCGTGTCGGGCCGTGGCCCGCCTCGTGCCGGGGCGGGCCGTCGCCGACGGGGCGCTGAGCGCCGCCATCGGTGGCGGCCGACGGTCGGACCGGTACGGGCCCGGCGGGCGACCAGGGGACCGGATCGTGGCGGACCCGGACGGCCGACCGCGGGCCGGACGCGCGGCGGACCCGGCGGGCGGACCGCGGCGGGCCGCCGTGGCCCTTGCCCCCGCCGCTCGGTCGCGGGCGGCGATCGGGATCGTCGTTGCGCGGCCGGTCAGCCACGGCCGACCTCCGCGAGCCGCCGCCAGCGCTGGCCGTCGCGCGTGTCCTCGACCGCGACCCCGCGGTCGGCCAGCGCGTCGCGCAGGCGGTCCGAGCCGCCCAGTCCTTCGCGGCGCGCGCGCGGCCGCCCGGGCGTCGAGCAGCCGGCGCTCTCCGGCGTCGAGCTCGTCGTGCCGCATCGGGCAGGACGCCGAGCACCTGGTCGAGGTCGCGCAGGCCGGTCCAGCGCGTGGCCGCGGCGTCGGCGCGTCGAGATCGACCGCGCCTCGATCCGCCGGTTCGACTCGCGGACGAGGTCGAACACGCGCGCCAGCGCGGCCGAGATGTTGAGGTCGTCGTCGAGCGCTTCGCCGAACGCGGCCGGTGCGCCTGCGCAGCTCGGCGGACCGGTCGCGGTCGTCGGGCCGGTCCTCGCGGTACGCCTCGAGCGCGGCGCGAGCGCCGCGTCGAGCCGGTCGAGCGCCGCGCTCGCCGCGGCGAGCGATGCGCGTCCGAGTAGTCGAGCCTCGCGCGGTAGTGGACCGCGATCAGCGCGTAGCGCAGCGCGCGCGGGGAGACCGCCCGCCGTCGAGGAGGTCGCCGACCCGGGCGATGTTGCCCGGTCGACTTGGCCATCTTCGGCGCCGCTCATCTGGAGGTGGGCGCAGTGCAGCCACGTCGCGACGAACGGCTGGCCGGTCGCCGCCTCGCTCTGGGCGATCTCGTCCTCGTGGTGCGGGAAGATCGAGGTCGACGCCGCCGGTGTGGATGTCGAACGACGGCCCGAGGTGGGCCATGCTCATCGCCGAGCATTCGATGTGCCAGCCCGGCCGGCCCGGGCCGATCGCCGTGTCCCAGCGACGGCTCGCCAGGCTTCGGCCCCTTCCAGAGCGCGAAGTCGCGGACGTCGTCCTTGCGCGTACTCGTCGGCCTCGACGCGCTCGCCGACCCGCAGCTGCTCCGGGATCGAGCCGGGCCAGCCGGCCGTACGCCGGCCACGAGGCGATCCGGAAGAAGATCGAGCCGTCGTCGGTGCGGTAGGCGTGGCCGCCCTCGAGCAGGTCTCGAGATGAGCGTCGACGATCGCGTCGATGTGCGTCGGTCGCCCGCGGCAGCACGTCGGGCGTGCGTCATCCGCAGCGCGTCGGCGTCGGCGAGGAACACGGTCGAGGTAGCGGTCGGCGAGCTCGCCGATCGAGCTCGCCGGCCGCGGCGGCGCCGCGGATGATCTTGTCGTCGATGTCGGTGATGTTCATCACCCAGCGGACGCGCTGGCCGCGCCAGCGCAGGTGGCGGACGAGCAGGTCGGCGAACAGGAACGAGCGGAAGTTGCCGATGTGGGCGGGCCGTAGACCGTCGGGCCGCAGGAGTAGATCCGGACCGTCGCCGGCTCGAGCGGCGTCGAGCGGTCGGGTCTCGCCCGACAGCGTGTCGTGGAGGCGGATGCGTCATCGAGCCGGCTCGCGGCGAGTCGCCGCGCAGCGTGCGAGCGCCAGCGATCGAACCGCGGCCGGCGCCCTCCGACCCGTCGAGGTTGCCGGTCGAGGCCTTGACGTTGACCGCGTCGGCGTCGAGCCCGAGCAGGCCGGCGATGGCCGCGCGCATCGCGCCGAGTGCGGCGCCGAGCCGCGGGCGCGCGGCGACGATCGTGACGTCGATCGACTCGACGCGCCAGCCGGCGCGCGGCCGGCCGGGCGACCGACCTCCGCCGAGCAGCTCGCCGCTGTCGATGCCGCGCGGCGTCGACGGGCCGGCCGGGAAGATCGACCGAGGTCGCCGAGGCCGGCCGCGCCGAGGATCGCATCGGCGACCGCGTGGCAGCGCCACGTCGCCGTCGGAATGGCCGTGCAGGCCGGGGTGCGCCGGCGATCGCGATGCCGCCGAGGCGCGAGCGGCTCGCCCGGACCGAACGGATGGACGTCGTGGCCGATGCCGGTCGCGGCCGCGCCGGCGTCGCGGCCGAGCGCCAGCGTCGACCCGCTCGAGGTCGGCGGGCACGCGTCACCTTGAGGTTGGCTCGGGTCGCCGGGGACGACATGGACCGCGATGCTACAGGCCTCGAGCAGGGCGGCCTCGTCGGTCCAGGTCCGGGTCCGCGTCGGCCGGGTAGCGTTCGAGCGCCGCCCGAAGCAGCTCTCGCCGGATCCCCTGCGGCGTCTGCGCCGCTGCCAGCCCGGCGCGGTCGACGGTGCCCGCGACCCGGTCGCCGTCGATCCGCTTCAGGGTCTCGGCGACCGGCACGACCGGGATCGCGGCGCCGTGCTCGGCGGTGGCCGCGGACGACCGCGCGCACGAGCGTCCGGCGAGACGAGCGGCCGCGCGCCGTCGTGGACGAGCACGACCCGCTCGCCGTCGGCGTCGGCGCCGCCGTCGAGCGCCGCGAAGCCCGCGGCGACCGAGTCCTGGCGGCGCGTCGCCGCCATCGACGACGGCGACCACCGATCGGCCGGCAGCCAGCGCGGCCGCGACGATCTCGGCGATCGCGCTCCGGCGGCCGTCGACGACGACGATCCGACTCGACCTCGGCGACGGCGGCGAGCGCGGCGAGCGTCCAGGCGAGCAGCGGCCGACCGGCGACCGGCTCGACGAGCTTGTCGGTCCCGTCCATCCGCGTCGAGCGCGCCGGCGGCGACGACGATGGCGTCGCGCCACGGCGCCCGGGCCGGCGCGGCCACGCGGCGCGTGCGGCGCTCAATCGAGTCGCGGCTGGGCGAAGATCATCCGGCCGGCCACCGTCTGGAGGCACGCGGGTCACCGACGACGTCGAGGTCGTGGTCGATGTGCCGCGCGCCGCCCTCGACGACGATCATCGTGCCGTCGTCGAGGAAGCCGACGCCCTGGCCGGCCTCCTTGCCCTCCTGGATGACCCGGACCCGGAGCTCCTCGCCGGGCAGGACGGCGGGCTTGACCGCGTTGGCCAGCGAGTTGATGTTCATGACCCGGACGCCCTGCAGCTCGGCGACCCGGTTCAGGTTGTAGTCGTTGGTCAGGATCGACGCCGACTGCGCGCCCGGGCGAGCGCGACGAGCTTGGCGTCGACCTCGGTCACGTCCGGGACGTCGTCCTCGACGATCTCGACCGGCGTGCCGGGCTCCTTCTGCATCCGGGACGAGGATCTCGAGGCCGCGCCGGCCGCGGTTGCGGCGGAGCGTGTCGGAGCTGTCGGCGATGTGCTGGAGCTCGTCGAGCACGAACCGCGGGACGACGAGCGTCCCGTAGATGAAGCCCGACTCGACGATCTCGGCGATCCGGCCGTCGATGATCGCGCTCGTGTCGACGACGATGTGCGGCTCGCCCGGCCTGGCTGCCGTCTCGCCCGTCCGGCGGCCGGCCGACGGACGAGGCCGATCGGCCTCGCGCGGCGATGAGCGAGGTCCTGCCGCTTCGCGACGGTCAGGCCGAGCATGCCGAGCCCGAGGAAGATCGAGACGCCGAGCGGCAGCCACGTCCCGAGCGGATCGGGGCAGGCTGCGACAGCGGCAGGCCGAGCAGCAGGCCCATCAGGAGGCCGATGAGCAGGCCGACGACCGCGGTGACGAACTCGGCGGTCGAGAGCGCCTCGACCTGGCGGATCAGCCACGTGGCGGGGACGACCGTGAGATACGGCAGGATCGCCGAAGCCGACGACGATCCAGGCGACGACCCACAGCGCGACAGAGCCACCGGCAGGCGTCGTAGTCGCGTGAACAGCCCATCGCCCGGTCGTCGCCAGGCACGAGCCCGACGAGACCGCCGAGCGCGGCGCCAAGGACGCGGATGTAGCGGATCAACGACTGCCACTCTCGGAGTCGTTCCGGCGGTCGCCGCACCTCGGATACGGCCGCGGACGGGGCGTCAGCCTAGCATCGCCCGGCACAGCGCTCGCCACGCGCGCGACGGCGCCGCGCCGAGCGCCGTCTGCGATCGCGTCCGGCAGGTCGCGACCGCGACGATCTCGAGCCCGTCGACGCGGCGCGGCCGACGCCGGACCCGGCGCGCGCGGGCACGATCGCCCGGCTGAAGCCGAGCCGGGCCGCCTCGCGCAGCCGCCGCTCGAGGCCCGGCACCGGCGCGCAGCTCGCCGAGCAGGCCGACCTCGCCGATCGGCGACGGTGCCGGCCGGCGACCGGCCGGTCGCGCGAGCGACGAGGCGAGCGCGAGCGCGCAGCGGCAGGTCGAGGCCGGGCTCGCTCGACGGTCAGCCCGCCGGCGAGGTTGGCGTACACGTCGTGGCTCGCGCGAGGCCGATGCCGGCCCGGCGGCCGAGGACCGCGACGCAGCAGGCTCGAGCCGGTTCGGGTCGAGGCCGCTGGCCCGCCGGCGCGGGCGTCGCCGTAGCGCGCCGGTGCGACCAGCGCCTGGACCTCGACGAGCAGCGGCCGGCTGCCCTCGAGGGTCGGCGCGACGACGCTGCCCGGGCGCCGGCTCGTCGTGGTCGGCGAGGAACGCGCGGGCCGGGTCGGCGACCTCGCGGCAGGCCGCGCTCGCGCCATCTCGAACACGCCGACCTCGTCGGTCGAGCCGAAGCGGTTCTTCGTGGCGCGCAGCAGGCGCAGCGGCGGCGTACCGCTCGCCCTCGAGGCTCGAGGACCGCGTCGACGAGGTGCTCGAGCGTCTTCGGGCCCGGCGATCGAGCCGTCCTTCGTGACGTGCCCGACGAGGACGACCGCGATCCCGTCGCCCTTGCGCGAACTCCATCAGCCGGAGCGTCGACTCGCGGACCTGGCCGACGCTGCCGGCCGGCGCCGTCGAGCTCGTCGACCGTCGCGGTCTGGATCGGAGTCGACGACGAGCGACGGCCGGCGGGTCGGCATCGGCGCCGCCTCGACGATCCGGTCGATCGTCGTGCTCGGCGAGGATCTGGATCGCGTCCGCCGGCCGGCCGTCGAGCAGGCCGAGGCGTGCGGCCCGCAGGCGGACCTGCGCCGGCCGACTCCTCGCCGGTGGCGTACAGGACGCACGCCGGTCCGACGCGCCGGCGACGCCGGCCGCGGCCTGGAGCAGGAGCGTCGACTTGCCGATCCCCGGCTCGCCGCCGAGCAGGACGACCGAGCCCGGCACCGAGCCCGCCGCCGAGGACCCGGTCCAGCTCGCCGATCCCGATCGGCAGGCGCGGGACCGATCGGCCTCGCCGATCGTCGCCGAGGGCGTGGCGGCTCGGCGGCCGGTCGGCCGGTGACCGGACGCCGGCGCGCGCGGCCCGCGCGGCTCGCCCGGACGACCGTCTCGACGAGGCTGTTCCACGCCGCCGCAGGCGCGGCACTGGCCCTCCCAGCGGAGGAAGGCCTCGCCGCAGGTCTGGCAGACGTAGCGGCTCCGCGATCGCGCCATCGTCAGCGGTCCGGGCGCGGCGACGCGCGCTCAGCGCGCCTCGACCGGCGTCAGCGGCTCGGCGGCGTGGATGTCGAGGCCGGCTTCCGGGTCGCGTGTCGACGACGATCGTCGTGCCCGGCTCGTACCGGCCGAGCAGCAGGTGCTCGGCGAGGACGTCCTCGACCATGTTCTGGATGACCCGGCGGAGCGGCCGGGCGCCGTAGGCCACGTCGTAGCCGAGCTTGATGATGTGCTCCTTGGCCGCCTGGGTGACCTCGAGCGTGCATCTGCTGGGCCCGCAGCTGGTCGCGCACGCGGGCGAGCATCAGGTCGACGATCTGCGGTGATCTCCTCGACCGTCAGCGAGCGGAAGACGACCGTCGCGTCGATGCGGTTGAGGAACTCGGGCCGGAAGCTCTGCTTCAGCTCCGCGGCGACCTTCTCCTTCATGAGCTCGTACGAGCTCTCGCGCCGCGACTCGCGTCGGTGTCGCCCTGGCCCGGAAGCCGAGGCTCGAGTTCGTCTGGAGCTGCTTCGCGCCGAGGTTCGAGGTCATGATGATGATGCAGTTGCGGAAGTCGACCCGGCGGCCCTTGGCGTCCGACAGGTGCCCGTCCTCGAGGATCTGGAGGAGGATGTTGAAGACCTCCGGGTGGGCCTTCTCGACCTCGTCGAGCAGCACGACCGCGTAGCTCTTGCGGCGGACCGCCTCGGTCAGCTGGCCGCCCTCGTCGAAGCCGACGTAGCCGGGAGGCGCGCCGACGAGCCGGCTGACGTTGTGGCGCTCCATGAACTCGCTCATGTCGATCTTGATGAGCGCGTCCTCGCTGCCGAACATGAACTCGGCGAGCGCCTTGGCGAGCTCGGTCTTCCCGACGCCGGTCGGGCCGAGGAAGATGAACGAGCCGATCGGGCGCTTCGGGTCCTTGAGGCCGGCCCGGGCGCGGCGGACCGCCTTCGAGACGATCTCGATCGCCTCCTGCTGGCCGATGACCCGGTTGTGGAGCGCCTCCTCCATGTGGAGCAGCCGCTCGGACTCCTCCTGGGCGATCCGCGTGACCGGGATGCCGGTCCACATCGCGACGACCTGGGCGATCTCCTCCTCGTCGACCGGTCGGCTGGTCGCCCGACACCTGGCGCCTGCCACTCGGCGCGGAGCGCGTCGACCGTCTCGCGCGCGGTCGCCTCGGCCTCGCGCAGGCGTCGCCGCCTCCTCGTACTCCTGGTTGTTGATCGCCGCGTCCTTCTCCTTGGTGATGCGGTCGAGGTCCTTCTGCGCCTCGCGCAGGGCGGGCGGCGCCGAGGCGTGGCGCAGGCGGACGCGCGAGGCGGCCTCGTCGATCAGGTCGATCGCCTTGTCCGGCAGGTGGCGGTCGGTGATGTAGCGGATCGACAGGTCCGCCGGCGGCCTTGACGGCCTCGTCGGTGATCGTGACCTTGTGGTGCTGCTCGTAGCGCTCGCGGATGCCCATCAGGATGTCGACGGTCTGCTCGAGCGTCGGCTCCTCGACCATGACCGGCTGGAAGCGGCGCTCGAGCGCGGCGTCGCGCTCGATGTACTTGCGGTACTCGTCGAGCGTCGTCGCGCCGATGCACTGGAGCTCGCCGCGGGACAGCGGCGGCTTCAGGATGTTGGCGGCGTCGATCGCGCCCTCGGCGCGCGCCGGCCCCGACGAGCGTGTGCAGCTCGTCGATGAAGCAGGACCGCGTCGTTCGTGTTGCGGAGCTCCTCGATGATCTTCTTGAGCCGCTCCTCGAACTCGCCGCGGTACTTCGTGCCGGCGACGAGCGACCCGATGTCGAGCGTCAGGACGCGCTTGTTCAGCAGCGTCTCCGGGACGTCGCCGGCGACGATCCGGTGGGCGAGGCCCTCGGCGATCGCCGTCTTGCCGACGCCCGGCTCGCCGATGCAGGGCCGGGTTGTTCTTCGTCCGTCGCGACAGGATCTGGATGACCCGCTCGATCTCCTTCTCGCGGCCGATGACCGGATCGAGCTTGCCGGCCCGGGCGGCGTCGGTCAGGTTGATGCCGAGCTGGTCGACGGTCGGGCGTCTTGCTGGCGCCGCTTCGTCTCCTGGGCGCGGGCCCGGCCGACGAGCTCTGCGACAGGACGCCGGATGACCTCGTGGCGGACCTTGTCGAGGTTGACGCCGAGCGACTCGAGGACGCCGGCGGCGATCCCCTCGCCCTCGCGGACGAGGCCGAGCAGCAGGTGCTCCGTGCCGATGTAGTTGTGGCCGAGCCGGCGGGCCTCGTCGATGGCGAGCTCGATGACGCGCTTCGCGCGCGGCGTCAGGCCGACCTCGCCGACGACCGGTCGATCGCCGCGCCCGATGATGAACTCGACCGCCGTCCGGACCTTGGCGCAGCTCGACGTTCATGTTCTCGAGGACGCGCGCGGCGACGCCCTCGCCCTCGCGGACGAGGCCGAGGAGCAGATGCTCCGTGCCGATGTAGTTGTGGTTGAACCGCTGCGCCTCGTCCTGCGCCAGCGTCAGGACCTTGCGCGCGCGATCCGTGAACTTGTCGAAGCGGTCCATATCTGCGGGCATGCTAGCACCGTCCCCTGTCAAGGTCTTGGCGCGAGGCCGGCCGGGGATCACGACGACCCGCCGGGGGACCGGCGGGTCGATTTAATGTGCGGCCCGATGGGGTCAGCCCTTGGTGTTGGCCTCCATGGTCTCCCGAGGCGATCTCCTCGACTCGGCAGCCTTTTTCCTCGACCGCCTGGCCTCGTCGGCGGCGACCGTCTCGACGATCTCCTCGATCGCGTCGACGGCCTCGGATTCCTCGGCGGCTTCGCGTCGGCGGCGACCGTCTCGACGATCTCCTCGATCGCGTCGGCGGCGGCAGCTATCCTCGGCCTCGGTCGCGACGACCTCGTCGATGAGGAGGCCGAAACCGCCTTCAGATCGTCAGCTGTCACACGGCTATCGTCGGCCGGCTAAATGGAACATTACCATTACAACCGCGATCTTTACGATCGCCAGTGGGCTTGGCCGCAAACTCCGTTACGACATATGTTCGACCTCATAAGACAGTGAGGACGACAACGATCGCCTGCTTTCATTCAGATCAATTCCACGCTATGCGCGTATTCCACAACTGACCTGCTTCAGCTGAGCGTGCTCGAGGAAGGCGGCCCATCGGCTTCACGTTACAATCGGCCATCAATCAATCAGGCGACCTTTGAGCGCTGTCATCGTACTGACTCAGCAGACACCATGTTCCTCGTCCACGGTAGAGTCTGCTGATAGCGAGAATCTCATCAACACAGATCCACCACGGTCGTCAGTCTGTCGCGAGAATCCGCCGGCCGTCAACGTCTGAACGCCAGTTGATCCATTATCGATCGATCCTGGATGTGAGCCCTCGACGAACGGGCGTCATAGATCAATCACGCCGCTCTATGTTCGCTAACCGGGATAATACCGCACGACATCGGGAGCGACTCAACTGCTGTGGCAGCTGCGGCTATAAGTCAGTTACCAGTCTCCCAACAAGCGCTCGTGTGCGGCCTTTTCGCCCATGACCGTGAACAGCGTATTGGCTTATTGCTGGTTTCTCCGTTAATCGTTTCACCGCTGCGCGAACGGGATTTCGGCGGGAAGGTTTTGGCGCTGATGGCGGTCTCGTCGGGCGACGGCCGATCGTCGACCAGGTATCGCCTATGCTGATATCCCAGACTGACACACTGGTAGCGACATCGGGTCAGGCACCACAAGTCTTCCCGATCGTCGCCGGCTACGACCAGCTCGCGAGGCTATCACTGGCATTCCTCCAAACGATGTCGAGCGTCAGATAGTGGCAGCTGATGGGGATAAGCGGAACATGTCTCTGCTGCTGATCATCATGACCATGACCTGGGCATGGCCTCCAATTTGGCTCAGCCTCGGCTCACGGGCAGACCAAGGCCCAGTGCAGACGTGAGAACTCAGCATGACTGGCATTGGCTGCCTCAACCGTCACGATATTTCTTCAGCGACGATCTCCCAGGCTGTCCAGAGTCACCGATACAAGGCCAATCAGCGATTACCAGGACGTCTCGCCAGGCACCAGTCGATCGTGGCCTCACACTGGCTCCTTCCAGCGTGACTGTGGCCATGCCAGTGAAAGTGCCTGCAGGCTGGGGCCTCGTCAGCACGTAGCACTTCGTTGAATCACGCTGGAATTGTTTGTTGTGCCGCCTCGGTTGTCATTGCTCTTCTGTGCCTGCGGCTGAAGCGGGGCGCCTCACGCCGACGGCGTCGACATCCCTGCCTCAGGATATGGCTGACCTCTCACCAGCGTCGGAGGCGACAGTCACTTCCAGAGAAGTCGCGATCATCGCCGGGCACATGGGAGCATGACTGACTGGGCCTGAGGCAGCGACTGGTTTCAGTCGTGTTGGCTGCGGCACGGCCAGATGCCGACCTGCCACAGCCATGATCTTCAGTCTGCGCTGACTTTCTGGCCTGGCACGTCAGTCACGATAATTCACTTCATAAGTCACAGCCATGTTGGCTGGCCGAGATCCGCCTGGCCTGGTGACCGACTTACCGTGTGCCTTCAGTGCGGCTCAGCACTATCGTGGCTGCTGTCGGGCACCAGGGATCCTGTAATCCTTGGTCTGAATTTGCGTCATTGCATGTCTTCACGTAGTGGCAATGTATTCTTCTTCTGTCAACCATGCCTGGCGTTTTCAAATACTCGACCGCGACCGATCATAGCCAGCTCTCGATGAACCTCGGCATCTCCTGACATTCAACGGCACAGAGACTGATCTTACTTCACGGGAGGGCGATGATACCCCGTGATTCAGCGATGGCTACTCGCGGCTCGATGATCGCATGCCTGGCGCTCGTCGTTACCGCGCCGACAGCGTCATCGACACTCCGATGTTGATCTGCGCCGATCGTCCCCGGGCGATGACCAGCGGCGAAACAAGCCTCGCTGGCGTCCCGACGACACAACGAACTGCGCGTCCGGAAATGATATTAATCCTCTGACGACAGCCACTGTGCTGCGGCAAACCCTCGTCATCAGAATCGGTTATTTGAACCGCTGACGCTGTGTCCGTATTTGCGTCGCTCATTTGCAGCAAGTGATCTTTCTGCGTCTTACGAAACCACCTAACACGTTCGGCTATGCGCCATGGTTGCCGTTCGCACGAGTCGCTGATCGTCGCGTCGTGACCACCACCAGCTGAAAGACCGCCAGTCCGCACCGCCGCCGCGTACAGTGTTTTTCATCGACGGACGGCATCGATCTGAAACTCGGCCATTTGGTGGCTTTGATCTCGAACCGCCGGCCTGTCGCCGGGGACATAATCGATGGCATTTCCAGCTGTCGACTGACCACCGGGCGGCTGAGCATCAGCAGTTTGGACCACCTACGCTCGGCGTTTACCTCTTGCGCAACGTCCCGTAGGTATTGCCCGCCATTTCTCTCCCGACGACTGTCGGCCACGCAGCAATCGACCACGACCTCACACCGTTCACTCGCCCAGGCGCCAGCTACGCAATCCGTGGAATTTCAATGTCTCGCCGTTTACCTCGCCCGGCAGCGTCAGCCACGTCAACGCGCCGCCAGCTGGGTCGACACCTCACGTATCGCCGCTCGGCATCTCATCGCATTCACCGATAATCACCGGCCCCACGATCTGAGAACGGTCAGGCACTCGATCGGGGCTGATATCGGCCGTGCGGTTGTCGCTGACACATTACCGCTTTATCGGGAAGTTGCGACCCTTCGATGTGAACTGCATCCGACACCGCCTCCGATCGTTCACAACTCAGCGCTGTGATCCGCTACGGCGCGTCCGATGGGTGATGTGGCGGATTTGTGATCGCGCGATGTTTGACCGATAGTTCATCACGATGATAAATCTCCGACCTGGGCATTTACCCGTCTTCCGGATTGATTCGATTGATCGTCAGTGTGTGAAATCCGCTCTCTGGGAGACCGGTAACATTACGTCGGCCCGGCTTTGTGCATCAATAGCGATGGCTTTCATTGGCTGCACTCATTCCTGATCTTCCCACGCCGAGTTGTCTTAGAGGCACCGGCCGAGTGCGAGCCGCCCATGAACACCCAGGAGTGGCGAGTCGCCCTGCACCGATCTCACCCAGGCATCCCTCATCGGCGTCGGCGGCTGATGCGACCTCTGAAATTTCAGCTGTCAGCCACCTGCACGAGCGACTTCACCGGGCGCTGTGTTATCAGCAGGCTGCTGCAGTCTTCAGCCTAAGATCAATTATGCGATTATATATCATTTGAAGAAGACACCGAATTTGTTTGGCTGACGCTGCGTGGGCGTCACTACGCGTACCGCGGCCTGGAATACGTGAATTCCGCGTACTGGCTGGCGAAACTTCGGCTGATCGGCCGTCAGCTACTGCCATGGCCCTCTTATCCGCGCGCGGCCACCACCGACCGACAAAGCGGCTCTGCCGGACTGCCTGGGGCATTGTTCGCGGCGCCGCCTCCGCCACCGACTGCCGGCGGGCAGGCGGCTGCCGTCTGCCGCCGTGCGTGACTGCAGATCGATGCCACCGCCATCCTCATGCTGAGATGCTCTAGATACCGCCATATCATA
>ERZ1370068.8133-contig-7011_pt1 | contig 19577 bp, 30 predicted proteins | sample MGYA00561227_ERZ1370068 | MGnify/ENA primary metagenome ERZ1370068 (study PRJEB38410, sample SAMEA6850437) | metagenome | study: Metagenomic assessment of the ecological functions of the soil: analysis of the soil microbiota associated with the...
TCCCACTAAAGGCAGATTCCCATGTATTACGCACCCGTTCGCCGCTCGTCAGCACGTATTGCTACGCCTGTTACCGCTCGACTTGCATGTGTTAAGCACGCCGCCAGCGTTCAATCTGAGCCAGGATCAAACTCTTCAGTTCAATGGTTTGAGCTGAAGCGAGATCCAAACTCCAAACATGTCCGGTTTGACCCGGACGGCTGGACGCACGGTTACTCGCAGTGGCGCCCATTGCTGGACAACCTGACGCGAGTCCCCACACAAATTACCTGCAAATTTTTAAAGAACTCCCTGCCGGCAAGCGTCAGGGACGACCTCGTATTCTGCCCCTGGTCAGGGGGCCGCGCAACATAAATGCCACGCCGCACGAACCCGCCCGGGCTGTCTCTTCTTCAGGACCGCCCGAGATCGGAGACCGCGCAGTATATCCGCCCATCGGCGGGAGTCAACGGTTCCGGAGGGGTCAGGACCTTTTAATCGTGACCCTGGCAATGCCCCGCTTGCCAGCCTGCAAAAGGTAGGTTGAACCGGCCTCGAGAACGGCGTCCCGGCTGCCGACCCGCTCGCCATCCACCCGCACGGCGCCCTGTTCGATGAGCCGGTAGGCCGCGGTCGCGCTGGCCGCGAGGCCCGCCTCTTTGAGGACGTTTGCGAGCTTCGCGGAACCGCCTGGCAGGGCAGCGATTTCTCGGGAATCGACTCCGGAAGGCGCTCCGTCGCGGAAGCGCGCGATGAAGCGTTCGCGCTCGGCTTCCCGGCGCCGCGGCCGTGATAGGTGTCCACGATCTCGGCCGCCAGCTCGAACTTCACGTCGCGCGGGATTTCTCCCCTCTTCCACGGACTTACGCAGTTTCCGGATGTCTGTCGAGCGGCCGTGCAGACAGCAATTCGAAGTAGCGCCACATGAGTTCGTCGGAGATCGACATGAGCTTGCCGAACATCTCGGGAGCCGGCTCGTGGATGCCGATGTAATTGCCGAGCGACTTGGACATCTTCTGCACGCCATCCAGTCCCCTCGAGCAGCGGCATGGTCAGCACGACCTGGGGTTCCTGGCCGTAGTCCGCCTGCAGCGTCGCGCCCCACCAGCAGGTTGAACTTCTGGTCCGTGCCGCCGAGCTCGACGTCCGCCTTGAGCGCGACCGAGTCATAGCCCTGCACCAGCGGATACAGGAATTCATGCACCGCGATCGGCTGCTTCGACTTGTAGCGCTTGTCGAAATCGTCGCGCTCGAGCATGCGGGCGACCGTGTATTTCGCGGCGAGCTCGATCATCCCGGACGCGCCCATGGCGCCAAACCAGCGGAGTTGAAGTCAATGACCGGTCTTGTCGGGGTCAGGATCCTTGAAGATCTGTTCCTGGTAGGTGCGCGCGTTCGCCTGCACTTCCTCAGGCGTCAGGCGGGGCCGGGTCGTGTTCTTGCCGGAGGGGTCGCCGATCATCCCCGTGAAATCGCCGATCAGGAAGATCGCGACGTGCCCGAGCTGCTGGAACTGGCGCATCTTGTTGATGAGCACGGTGTGGCCGAGGTGCAGGTCAGGTGCAGTCGGGTCGAAGCCCGCCTTCACGCGCAGGGCTTGCCGCGCGCGAGCTTCTTCGTGAGGTCGGCCTCGGTCGGGAGTTCGGACGCGCCGCGGCATGATTCTTCGAGTTGTTAGTGCAGGCGCCAGCATCGGTTCCCCTTGGCCTGCGCAACTGCGCGGCAGGGCTGCAATTCTGTGAGCCGCGCCCCGCCTTGGCAATCGCCGTTTCGCCGGCCCGGACCCCTTTCTGTGACGGAGTACAAAGGCCGCTCGATCAATGGGTTGACCTTGATTCCTCCAATGAATTACCGTCCGCCCTCTGTCCTTCCGGAATCACCCCTGGTGACACGACCCTTCTTTGCGAAGGCCGCTGCCTCCGCCGCTGCCGCTGCGGAGCCGCACAAGTTCGGCATCATCGCTTCCTGCGTCGTTGCGGGCGCAATCCTGACGGCGGTGGGCGCGCAGCTGCGCAATCCGCTGCTCGAAGAGACGATCCTGCCGGCCGCCGCCGCAAGCGGCTCCCGGTCGAGACGCTCGCGCGCGCCGCGCCCTTCAGAGTTCGTCGCCGTCACGATCGGCCGCAACGACACGCTCGACCAGGTGTTCCGCGGCCTGCAGACTGAAACTCTCCGGACCTCGCGGAGCTGCGAAGCCTGCCGGACGTGCGCAAGAGCCTCGACATGATCCGTCCGGGCGACGTCATCCAGCTCACGCACCTGAACGGCGAGGATCAAGTCGCTCACGCGGCGCATCAACGACACGGCGCACGCTCTCGGTGACGCGCGCCGACGACGGCTTCAGCGCGAACATCCTCGAGACCCGCTCGAGACCGAGGGCGCACGCTCGCGCGGCACCGTGGACAGTTCCCCTGTACGTCGCCGTCAATTCCGCGGGCGGCACCGACCGGCTCGCGGTCGAACTGGCCGACGTCTTCAAGTACGACATCGACTTCGTCAATTCCGTGCAGCCGGGCGACAGTTTCGTCGTCGCGCATGAACGGGATTACCAGGACGGCGTGTTCGTGCGCGACGGCGATCATCCTCGCCGCCGAGTTCGTCAACGCCGGCAAGGCTTACCGCGCGGTGCGCTACGTCGGGCCGAACGGGCGCGCAGACTACTACACGCCGGATGGCCGCCCGGTGCGAAAGGCGTTCCTGCGCTACCCGGTGGACTACGCGCGCATCAGCTCCGGCTTCAGCACGGCGCGCCGCCATCCGGTCCTGACCGCGTGCGCGCCCACAAGGGCATCGACTTCGCGGCGCCGACGGGCACGCCGATCAAGGCGGCCGGCGCCGGGCGCATCGTCAGCCGCGCGCCGCAGCGGCGGCTATGCGGCAACGTAATCGTGCTCGCGCACAGCGGCAGGCGTGACGACGCTGTACGGCCACATGTCGCGCTTCGCGAAGGGCCTGTCGGTCGGATCCCGGGTCGCACAGGGCCAGGTGATCGGCTATGTCGGCATGACCGGCCTCGCGACCGGACCGCACGTGCATTACGAATACCGCGTGAACGGCGTGCACAGAACCCGGCGAAGGTGACCGTCGCAAAGCCGGATCCGATCCCGGCAAGCCTCATGGCCGACTTCAAGGCCCAGACCACGCCGCTGCTCGCGCGGCTGGATGCGAACGCCCCCGCGCCCGTGCAGGTGCGCGCGCTCCTGATCAGCGCCGGCGGTTCCGCCGGCCGCTAAGCAAAAAGGTGACGCTCACCTTTTCTAAAGGTGACTGTCGCATTTAGAAAGAGGTGAGCGTCACCTTTTCCTACCTCAGGTGGAGAACGACGACCCGCAGCCGCAGGTCGTGGTCGCGTTCGGGTTGCGTGATGACGAACTGGGCGCCCTCGAGGTCTTCGCGGTAATCGATCTCCGCGCCTGCGAGGTACTGGAACGAAAGCGGGTCGACCAGGAGCGTCACGCCCTGGTTCGGGAATTCCGCATCGCCTTCCTCGATCTTCTCGTCGAACGTGAAGCCGTACTGGAATCCCGAGCAGCCGCCGCCCGAGACGAACACGCGCAGCTTCAATTTCGGATTGCCCTCCTCACGGATCAGCTCGCCCACCTTGCGGGCTGCAGCGTCCGTGAAGACGAGGTTATCGCTTCGCTCTGCGGCTTCGGTCACGCGTGATCCTTGGCCGGTGAAAACCAGGCGAGTTCATTGTCAGGACCCGGCCATCAGGGGGTCAAAGCGACGGCGTCTCGCCGCCTTCCACCCGCCATTCGAAGGTCTGCCTGGATGGCTCGGGATTGCGCCCGAGCTGGTATTCGACATGGAGGCGCCCGGGCCTGAAATCCAGCGGCAGCACGATCGGAACCTCGATCTGCTGGAAAAAGCGCAGCGAGAACGGGGAACTGCTTGCGCTTGTCGATCTCGATCTCGGACAGCGGCAGCACGGGCGGCGCCTTGCCCTGCTGTCCCTCGACCTTGAAAGTGACGGTGCCGTTCGCCACGGTGTCACGCGTCGCCGCCTGCACGAGCGTGATCATCACGCGGTAGTGCGCGGTCTTCCTCGTCGTCGCAACGACGCGCAGTTCCTGCACGCGCAGCGTCCCGAGCCGTACTGGCGCACGACAGAGGCCGCGGTAGAACTGGAGCTCACTGTTTCTGGCGCGCGGTCTCGGACTGCAGGTCGCCCATCATGCGCTGTGCGTCGGTCTGCGCCTGGCGGTCCACCTGCTGCCCGACTTCGGCCACCGCCACCCGGTGCCGCAACTTCTCGTTCTCGTCGCTGAGCGCCTGGTTGCGCTTCGCGAGGTCGAGCCGCTCGAGCATCGAGCTCACGACGAAGTAGCCCGCGCTCGTGCGCCCCAGCTCGAAGGCGCCGTAGGCCGAGGGCGAGAACCGCGACGACGACGAGTGCCGCCTGCCACGCGCGCCTGTCGATTTTCTCGCTCAATGCCGGCAGCCGTCGCTAGAATCGCGGGAGGAACGGGAGTGCGCTTCGATGCCCTGGATCAAGGCCTGGCACGTGATCTTCATGGTGACCTGGTTCGCGGGCCTGTTCTACACTGCCGCGGCTGTTCGTATACCACGCCTCGGCGACCGATGCCGCCGGTATCGAGCGGTTCCGCGTGATGGAGGCGCGCCTGTTCGCGATCATGACGATCGGGGCGATCCTGACCGCGGCGTTCGGCATCTGGCTGCTCGCGAGGAATCCAGCCCCTGCTCGAGATCCGGGTGGCTGCGCGCGAAGCTTGCGCTCGTGCTGATGCTCAGTCGGTTATCACGCCTGGTGCGGCCAGCTGGTGCGAGGACTTCGCCGCTGGAAAGAGCGTCCACAGCGCGCGGTGGTATCGCTGGTTCAACGAGGTCCCTCGCTCCTGCTCATCGGCATCGTGCTGCTCGCCGTCGCGCGCCCGTTCTGAGTCAGCTGTCCGCATCGCGTGAGCTTGCGGCCCATCCGCTCGCGCCACCAGGGCGGATAAGGCGGCAGGCCCTCCGGGAATGCGTGCGCGCCGAGCTCGTGCAGCGCCCGCGAATAGACGAAGCGCTTGAAATAGATGACGTCGTGCACGGCGTCCCGCCAGTCCACCCAGCGCCAGCGGTCGAACTCCGGCGGTTGTTCCGTTGCGTCGAATCGCAGCGCCGATTCCGACGCGCCGAGCTTCAGCAGGTACCAGCGCTGCTTCTGGCCGATGCAGAGCGGGCTCGAGTCGCGGCGCACGAACTGCGGCGGCAGGCGGTAGCGCAGCCAGCCCTGCGTGCGGGCGATGACTTCCACCTGGTCAGGGCGCAGGCCCACCTCTTCCGTGAGCTCGCGGTACAGCGCTCCTCGGCCCGCTCGCCGCGGCGGATCCCGCCCTGCGGGAACTGCCAGCCGCGCGCGCGCCACGCGCCCGCCAATGAAGACCTGGCGGTCGTCATTCATCAGGATGATGCCGACGTTCGCGCGGTAGCCGTCGGTATCGATGTCGTCCGCTTCCCGGTCCATGGCCGTGATTTTAATCGGCTAGAGTGCGCGCATGGGAAGGATGCGCGCGGCGCCGTTGATCCTGCTGCTCCTCGCCGCCTCGCTCGCGGCGATCGCCGCCTCGCTCGCGCTCGGCAGCTCCGGCATCGACGCTCCTGGGAGCGGCTTGCAGCCGGCGATCCGCTCATGCGCACGATTCTCTGGGAGCTGCGCCTGCCGCGGGCGCTCGCGGCGTTCGGCGCCGGCGTCGTGCTCTCGCTCGCGGGCGTCCTGATGCAGGCGCTCCTGCGCAACCCGCTTGCCGATCCCTACGTTGCTCGGCGTCTCGGGCGGCGCTGCGGTCGGCGCGCTGGGCCTCATGCTGGCGGGTGCCGCGGGGTTTCGCCGTCGACGTCGGGGCCGCGACCAGGCGCTTTCGCTGCGATGCTGCTCGTATTCGCGGTCGCGCACGGTGCCGGCGGCTGGACCACGACGCGGCTGCTGTTGACGGGCGTCGTCGTCGCGGCCGGCTGCGGCGCCATCGTGAGCCTGCTGCTGTCTTTTCTCGGATGACCTGCGCCTGCGCGGCATGCTGTTCTGGCTGCTCGGCGACTTCAGCTACGTGCAAACGCCCTGGTGGCTGCTCGCGCTCGCGCTCGCCGCAATCCCGGCCTGCCTGCTCGCCGCGCGGCCGCTCGATGCGCTCGCGCGCGGCGAAATGCAGGCTCGGTTGCTCGGGAGTGCCCGTGCGCGGCCTTCGCATCGCGATCTACGTTGCGGCTTCGGTCCTCACGGCCGCCGCGGTCACGACCGCCGGCAGCATCGGCTTCGTCGGACTCGTGACGCCGCACCTCGTGCGGCTGCCTGGTCGGTTCCTCGCACCGCGCCGTGATTCCCGCGGCCGCGCTCGCCGGCGGCGCGCTGCTCGTCGTTGCCGCGATCTCCTCGCCCGCACGATCGTGGCGCCGCGGCAGCTGCCGGTCGGCGCGCTGACCGCGCTGATCGGAGTGCCGCTGTTCCTGCTCCTGATGCGGCGCCAGAGCGTGTCCTGACAACCGCCTTCGCTCGCGTGGATCGTGCTGGCGATCCCGCCGTCTGGCTGGATTTCCGCGATCCCCGGTGCAGAGTGCGTCGATCTCCGTCCGTCCCTGAAATCAAGGCAGGTGAAGCAGTGGCCGCAAAAACAAGATTGGTCAACCAGAACTGGTGGTTCACCACCCTGATGGTCAATGCGCACAAGTATTGCCCACCGCTGACGAAGGACATCAAGTGCGACGTGCTCATCGTCGGCGGCGGATTCAGCGGCATCAGTGCGGCCGCGGAATTCCTGCGCAAGGGCCTGAGCGTCGTGCTGATCGAGAAGAACATCATCGGCGGCAGTTCCTCCGGCCGCAGCGCCGGCATGTCTGACTCCCGACAGCGAACTCGAACTGCATCAACTCGTGCGCCGCTACGGCGCCAAGGCTGCCGGCGAAATCTGGGATGCGCCGTGCCGCGGCATCGAGCGCATCGTCGGCACCATCAAGCAGCACGACATCGAATGCGGATTGCTGCAAGCAGGATTCCCTGTTCCTCGGGCTCGGAAAAGGCGGCAGTCATGCGGTGGAAGAAGAACGTGAATGCCGCGAGAGCGTCGGATTCACCGACCAGCGCGTCTACGACGAGAAGCCAGCTGAAGGGAATCCTCGGCGCGCAGGAATACACGGCCGGCATCCGCTATGGCGGAACCTACGGGATCAATCCGCTGGCGTGCCTGCAGGGGCTTGAAGGACCTGCTGATCGAGAACGGCATGCAGGTCTACGAAAGCACCGAGATGGAAAGGCTCGAGGATCACACGGCCTATACGCACGCCGGCAGCGTGACGGCGGACCACATCATCGTCGCCGTCGACAAGATGAGCCCGTCGATCAGCCCGCTGGCCGACGAGAGCCTTTCACGCGCAGACATTCCTGAGCGTGACCGAGCCGCTGACCGACCGCGAGCTGCGGATCCTGTTTCCGTCCGGCGAGCAGATGCAGTGCTGGGACTCGAAGCTGGTGTATTCGTATTTCCGGCTGACCGGGGACAACCGCCTGCTCCTGGGCGGCGGCACGCCGATCGCCACTTATCTCAAGGATGCCTACAACAATCCGCGCGTCATCCGGAAGATCATCGAGGATTTCCAGAGTCACTTCCCGGAGCTGCGCGATCTTTCCTTCATGCAGTTCTGGCCGGGCCAGATCGACGCGACGCGCGACCTGTTGCCGGTCATCGAGAAGCCGCGCGAGCTTCCGCACATGCCGCTTCATTCTCGGCTGCGTCGGGATTCCGTGGGCGACGTTCTGCGGAAGCTTCGCGGCGAGGAACGTGCTCGGCGAGGCGGACGAGGACTACAAGAAGTACTTCAACTATTTCTCGAACCGGCGTTCCTTCGCGCTGCCGAGCAGCCTCGGCAAGGTCATCGGCAAACCCATCCTGTTCTCGCTCTCGAACGCCTGGGCCAAGTTCCGCCAGGTCGACACGCTGCGCACGCAGGCGGAGACTGAGCAAGGAGTTCTGAACCGTGGCGGGCTACCCGGTCTCGCGACGCCGCGGTGGATAGACGCCGGCGAGCCGCGCGATCAGGATCGCGACGAACAGTCCGCCGGTCACCTGCTCGACGATGCAGACTGCCTGCACCTGCCGCGTGAGCGGCGCGATATCGCCGAAACCCGTGCTGGTCAGGACCGTCATGCTGAAGTAGAGCGCCTCATAGACGCTGAGTGATGCCGGCTCGCCCCTGACCAGATACGACAGCGGATAAAAATGGCCGACCAGCACATAGAGGTAGGCCCACAGGATGCCCAGCATCAGGTAACTCGCCGCTGCCGCCGAACAGCTTGTCGGTCGTCATCACTTCCGGCCGGAACACGTAGCGAAGCAAGATACGTCGTCGTCGCCAGGTAGAGCGCGGTTCCGAAAATCCACGAATTGAGCAACGAGCGCCTCATCGCCATCAACCAGTCCCAACCACTGGAATGCAATCGTCGGTACTGCGAGCAGCAGCACGATGACGAACGACAAGAGCGTGCGGCCGACGGCCGCGACGGTCGCTATCAGGACAAAGGCGTTGATCCAGTTGCAGGCGATGCGGCCGTGCATCGTCGCCGGCAGGAATGGGGCAACCGCGATCAGCGCCAGCAGCATTACGAACAGCCAGAAGCAGCGCTGGTAGAAGAAGCGCGACAGGGCGTCGCGTGCGGTACGCAGGGCCATGGGCGTCCTTGCAGGTCGAAGAAGTCTAGCCGATCTCCTCGATCGAGGCCGCAGTCCGGCTGCGCCGCGCGCCCGGCGCGGGATTTCGTGGACCGCGCCGCACCTACGCTATACGATTCCCGATGCCAGCTTCGGCCAGTCGCTTTGGATCAGCCTCGTCCGACCTTCGGAAACGAACCATGACAGTCGAAAGAAGAGCTTCCTGATGCCGGCCTCCCGCGGAGCGCCTTCCAACAAGCAAAGGCTGTTCCTCCGGTACTTCACCGGGATCCTGATCGACCTCACGGTGCTGAACCTGTTCGTCGAATACTCCAAGAACGTCGTCATCGACTCGTTCACGATCTCGCTGCTCGCCGCCGTGTTGTTGCAGGTGCTGCTGAAGGCGACGATTGCGCTCGAGCATCGTCGTCGCGTCCTATTTCAAAGCCAAGCCGGGCGGCTTTGCGAAGTTCCTGCGTTTCTTCACGGCGTGGGCTCATCCTGTTCGGCTCGAAGTTCGTCATCCTCGAGGCGCTTCGCGTTTGCGTTCGGCGACGACGTCTATTTCGGCGGGCCGTTCCACGGAATCGTGGTCCTGATCGTCGTCGTCATCGTGATGCTCGTCGCCGAAGAAGCCGATCGTTCAGCTCTATCGCCGCTTGTCTGACGACAGGAAACCGCGAAGGAGTAGTCAGCCATGTCGACCGACTGAAGCGACGCTTCGAAGAATCCTGTCCAAGGACCTGCTCGAAACCCTGTTCCGGTTCGGCCTGATCGTTTTTCTCGCCATCATGTGCGCACGCGTGTTTGCGCCGTTCGCGAGCCTCATGATCTGGGGCCTGATCCTGGCGGTCGCGCTCGAACCGCTGAACGCCGAAGCTGGCCAAGCACATGGGCGGACGGCGGTGGCTTGCCGCGACCGTGCTGACGCTCGTGGGACTCCTGTTGCTGGGCGTGCCCACCGTCATGCTGGGAAACTCGTTCGCGACCACGTGCAGGAAGTCGCGCGTCGCCGCCCAGGACGGCAAATTGCGCATACCGGCGCCCAGCCCGAGCGTCGCCGGATGGCCGATCGTCGGCAAGAAGATCGATGCGGCCTGGGATTCCGCAGCCACCAACCTGCCGGCGTTCGTCAGCCAGAACCAGGAGCAGCTGAAGGACCTCTCCCGGAAGGCCTTGCGGCAGCCGCCAGCACGGCGATCGCCGTCCTGCTGTTCCTCGGCGCGCTGGTCATCGCCGCGATCATGCTGGCTACGCGCAGAATCCGGGCAGCCGCGCGATGCGGCGCATCTTCAGCCGGCTGACCGACCCGGTGCGCGGTCCAGAATCCAGAAACTCGCAGACCGCGACCGGTGCGCTCGGTCGCAGCCGGCGTCATCGGCGTCGCCTTCATCACAGGCCCTTCTGCTCGGCATGGGATTCATGTTCGCCGGGCATCCCGGCGGCGGGCGTGCTCGGCCCTGCTCGTGATGTTCCTCGGCATCCTCCAGGTGCCGGCCCTGATCGTGACCATTGCCGGCGATCGCCTGGCTCTGGATGTCCGGGGACGGTCTCCACGACGAGCAACATCGTGTGGACGATCTATCTGGGAATCGCGGGCATGGCCGACAACGTGCTCAAACCGCTCCTGCTCGGCCGTGGTGTCGATGCGCCCATGCCGGTGATCCTGATCGGCGCCCTCGGCGGGATGGTCGCGGGCGGAATCATCGGCCTCTTCGTCGGCGGCGTACTCCTCGCCGTCGGCTACCAGTTGTTCATGGAGTGGGTCGACGAGCCTGGAATCCGTGAAGGCGCCGAGTGAGTCGAAGCTGCAGCCGCGGATAAGCCGCGCGCACGCATAGTCGCTCGCCGGCGAATACGGCCTCTGATGAAACGCGTCGTCGGACCTTTCCTGTTCGCGGCCGTGCTGGCACTCTCGCATGCGTCACGCTCGGCCCCGACTACCAGGAGCCGGATGTCGCGTGGCTCAACGACTGGCATTCCGACCTGTACGGCCAGATCGGGCAACCTGAGCAACAGACCGAGACCGACCTGCGCTTCTGGACGCAACTGTTCAACGAACCGGTGTTGAACGGACTCGTCGAGACGGCGCGACGCGAGAATCCGACGCTGCGCATCGCGGGCCTGCGCATCCTGGAGAGCCGTGCCCTGCTCGGCATTGCCGGCAGCAACCGCTATCCACAGCTGAACCAGGTCAGCGGCTCCGCGGCCCACGTCGAGCAGCACGAGGGCGGCTGGGCAGGATCTCAGCTTCGAGAGCTACCAGGCCGGCTTCGACATGGGCTGGGAACTGCGATTTCTGGGGACGATTCCGGCGCGGCATCGAGTCGGCCAACGCCGCGTATTTTGCGTCCATCACGAGCCAGCACGACGTGCAGGTGCTGCTGAGCGCGCAGGTGGCGGACCTGTACTTCGGCTACCGGACGACACTGCTTCGCATCGACATCGCCGAGCAGCAATGCGGCCATCCAGAAACGCAGCCTCGAGATCACCGAGAAGATATTCAAGGCAGGCCAGGACTCGGAACTGGACGTGCAGCAGGCCAAGACGCAGTACCTCGCCACGCTGTCGACGATCCCGGACCTTCAGGCGACGCTCGTGAGGCAGCGCAACGCACTCGCCGCCCTGCTCGGCCGCAAGCCGGGCGAGGTGCCGGAACTCGCGTCCGGTCAAGGGGCCGCTGCCGGCCGTCAGAGCCGCTGGTCGTCAGGGAATTCCGCCGAGCTGCTGCTGCGCCGGCCGGACATCCGCACGGCCGCCTGGCAGGTCGCCGCGCAGTCGGCGCAGATCGGCGTTGCAAAGCCGACTACTTCCCGGCCATCACGCTGTTCGGCAGCATCGGCTGGAGCGCGAACTCGCTGGCGAACAGCCCTGACACGAGCAGCTCTCGTCGCCGGCCCGGCGCTGACGCTGGAACGTGTTCGACTTCGGGCGGATTCGCGGCAACGTGCGCCTGCAGGACGCCCGCCTGCAGCAATCGATCGAGCTATTCCAGGACAACGTGCTCCAGGCTGCGCGTGAAATCGACGATTCCGCAATCGGCGTCGTGAAGACCGCCGAGCAGCAGCTAATTTCTCGACGGAGCGTTCGACGCCGCGAAGCGATCGCTCGATCTTGCGGATACGCTCTACCAGGAAGGTTATGCGGATTTCCAGCGCGTGCTGGATGCGCAGCGCGCCCTGTTCGCGCAGGAGGAGCAGCAGCTGCTCAATCACAGCGCCCACATCAGCGCCATCGTCGCGCTCTACAAGTCCATCGGCGGCGGCTGGACGGACATGACGCTGGAACAGATGATTCCCGAATCCACGCGCGAGACGATGCAGGACCGGACGAACTGGGGCGACCTGCTGACCGAGCCGGTGCCGGCTGACGCAGGATCCGTGAGACGCAGCGGTCGAACACCATGAGTGGCGGGCAAAGCGAGGACAACGTGGCGGAAGAGAAGCAGAAGGAAGCCAAGTCAGGCCGTCAAGAAGGGCGGTATTCGGCGTCGTCGCTGGCGATCGTCCTCAGCCTCACCTGGTACCTGCTCGCCGATCGCTACACGCCCTACACGTCGCAGGCGCGGATCGAGGGATACGTCGTCGGCGTCGCGCCGGAGGTCGCCGGAACGGTGACGCGCGTCTGGGCCAGGAACGACCAGGAGGTCGAGAAAGGCCAGCCGCTGTTCGAGATCGACCCTTCGCAGTACCAGATCGCACTGGACCGGGCGCGGTCCGACCTCGAGAGCGCCGGCCGGCAGGTCGGCGCCGGCAGCGAAGCCGTCAATGCGGCTCGCGCCAACCTGCTCGCCGCGCGGCGAATGAACGCAAAGGCGCGGCAGGATGCCGATCGGCTCGAACGACTGCACACAGGAAGACCGGGCACCATCTCGGTGCGCCGCGTCGAAGGTTCCCAGGCCAACCTGGAGCAGGCGCGGGCACAGGTCACCGCCGCCCAGGCCGACATCCAGCGAGCCATCGAGCAGATGGGCGGTGAGCGATGCCGACGAACAACACGATCCTCAAAGACGGCGCTGACTGCGGTGGCCAGAGCCGAGCTCGACCTCGCCAATACGCTGGTCAGGGCGCCTTCGCGCGGCGTGGTCACGGACCTCACCGACCGACGTGGGTCGGTACGCCGGCACCGGCAGCCCGGTGCTGACGCTGATCGTGATCCACGACGTCTGGATCAACGCCGAGTTCACCGAGAACAACCTGGGCCACGTGGCAGTCGGCACGCCCGTCGAAATCCTGTTCGACGTGCTGCCTGGACGCGTGTATCAAGGGCGAGGTCCGCAGCATCGGCCTCGGAACCAGCCCGGGTAGCGAGCAGCACCGGCAGGAACCCTGCCGACGATCCAGAACAATCGCGACTGGCTGCGGCAATCCCAGCGCTTCCCGGTCATCATCGGCTTCGACACGCAGCAGGACGCGGCATTGCGCCGCAACCTGCGCATCGGCGGACAGGCGATCCGTCATGGCCTATAGCGAAGGCACCAGCGTCCTCAAGCTGCTGGGCAAGGCCTACCTCCGCCTTGCGAGCGTCCTCTCCTATGCTCTATTGAGGCGATCTGACCGTGATGCCGCTTTCGCCGCGCGGCGCAGCGTTCCGCCTCGCCTCGGTCATCGCGCTGTCGCTCGCGCTCGGCTACGGCTTGTGATGCCGATGCCGCCGTTTTCGCTCCAGTTTTCGGGGCCCTGCTACGACGCCGCGCCTGCGCCGCCGATGGGATTGAAGGCGCATGCTGAGCCTGTGCCCGTCGTCGTCATCGCGCTGGGCGTGGGATTGATGCTGACACCCTCGCTGGGCAAATTGCCCGGCGTCTGCGCTTCTGCTCATCGCCACTGGCCTGTACCTCGGCACGATCATCAGCTCATCGGCCGTCGCCAGGCGCTCGTCGGTACGCTGGTGGCGGTCGGTTGCGCGTTTGTCCCCGGCGCGGGCCAGGTGGATCTTTTCGCTTGCCGTCACCGTGTTGAAGGCGCTGCCGCTCGGCATCACGTTTGCGATCGCCAGCCAGCGGATCGTCTATCCCCTCTTTCCGGAGGACCCGCCGGGCGCCGCGCCGCCGGCAGCGCCTCCGCCTGCCCGATGCAGTCGGGAAACACGTTGGATTGCCTCGGCGATCCACGCTGATCGTGCTGGTGCCCGTGACGATGGCGTTTGTCAATCCCGCGATGTTCCTTTCCGTCATCATGAAATCGGTGACGTTGTCGCAGCAGGCTTCGCGTCGTCAGCGCGCGGTCTGCGGGGCGCGCAGATAGCTCGGCGCCACGTTTGTCGGCGGGCTGTGCAGCGATCCCTGTTCCCGGTTCGGGCTGAAGCTCTGGCCAAGCCTGTGGATATTGTTCTTCCTGCCGATGCTGCTGCTCAGCCTCTTCATGCGCGGCTAAGAGCCTGCGGTGCCGGCCAGCCGTCGTCCATCACGGCGGCCTTCTGGCAGGACGCGATATTCAATTTCCTGTTCATGTTCTGTCCGGCTGTCGACGACAGCGCGAACGGAAAAGACCCGTACATGGCGTTCGCAGTCCGCTTCAGCCTCTTCGTCATCGTCACCCTTGTGGCCATGGGGCGCGATCGCCGCACTGGAGATGGCTGCGCGGGCGCCGCCTTGCGGTCGCAAGCCGATGCCGGCGGCCGCCGGCTAGCCGCATGCGGAAGAGCCGACGGCGAGAGTGCTGCGTCGTCGAGGCGGATGCCGATGCGCTCGCCGATCGCGTGGTCGTGGTGGCTCCGGCTTTACGAATGAGGAGTGCCGTCCGCGCCTGACGGCAATCGAAGCGCCCGTATCGAGCTGCGCGCCGCGGAACTGGCGCTCCGACGACTTCCGCGCGCATTTCACTCACGTCGTCAGCGGATGACATCGTCGGGCCGAAGCAGCGTGTCCGATGAGCGTGCCCGGCGCTTGTTCGAGAGACGTGAGCTGGCCCTCGATGACGCCGAGCTCGTGGCTGGTGAGCGCGGCCCAGACCGACGCACCGTTCCCGGAGTGAAGGAGCCCTCTGCCGACGAAATCCGCGACGAAGCGCACTGTCGCCTGGCGAGTGGTAAGGCTTCACGGCGCATCCCATTGTTCGAGTCGCCCGCGCGCAGCACGCCTCTCGTCGTCGGCAATCGCGAAGGCCTTCTCGCTGGTCATGCGTCCCCAGCGGTGCCGTCGCGCCCTCGGCAACGTGAGTGCGGCGCGCACCGCTGCGCGAGGCTCCATGCGCACGTCGGCATCGAGTGGTTCGAGAACGGCTCATCCAGAAGCACGAGCCGCGGCCTTGGCGCGAGAGGCGCGCCGCGCAAGCGCGACGCGCTGCCGCTGCCCGCCCGACAGTTCGTTGCGGATAGCGCCCCGCCTCGGCGAAGCGGCGGCCGACCCGCTCGAGAAACAATGAGCCCGATCGCGCGGCTGGCGGCGCCGCACGGTCAGCATCGCGCAGGCCGCTGAACGCGACGTTTGCCATCGCATCGAGGGTGGGGGAACAGCGCGAAGTCCTGGGAACACCATGCCGATGCGGCGGCGCGCGGCCTGCCAATGCCGGAATCCCGACATGAGTTTCGTCGCCCGCGAGCACCGCCGGGCGCGTCCGGCCGCTTTCGAAGCCCGCGATCGTCCGGGCAGCATGCGCGTGCTCTGCCCGAGACCTGAAGGACCGAGCAGGCGGCCGATGCGTGACCCCCGCCGACCGCCAGCGACAGCCGGTCGACTCGCCGCGACGCACGGGAAAGGAACGCGAAACTTCACGCAGCTCGAGCCGCACGCTGCATCCTCCAGGTCAGCAAGGCGACGGGCAGGACGCCCACGCAGCCACGATCACGAGCGCGTAGGCAGCGCGGCCCGCTGCCACTCCCTTCCGCCGTCATCTCACCCAGAACACCGAACGGCGAGAGTGTGTCCCAGCCGAAGCGGCCGGGTCATCAGCGTGATCAGCATTTCCCTTCATCGCGTCCACAGAATCTACGAGCAGCAGCGCCGTGCCGATGCCGGCGCCCAGCAAACGGGCAGGTGCAGGCGCAAGGTCAGCTCGCGCGTTGCGAGGCCGAGCGAGCGCGCCGCTGCCTCGAGCGAGGGGCCGGATGCGCGTGAATCCGCCCTGCACCGGGCCGTTCGCGACGGCGAGGAAGCGCGCCACGTAGCCGAGGAGGAGCGCGCGAATACCGTGCCCTGGAGCAACAGCCCCTCGCCGCCGGCGAACGCGCGGAACCGCGCGGTCGATGCCCCCGAGCGCCGTGTGACGACGTGCCGACCGCAGAAGCACCGGTCCCGGAGGTCGCGTAGCCGAGCGTCGCGGGATGCGCGAGGCGGCCACGCGAACTGCAGTGGGCCCGGGTTCAGCCGCGTGGGTACCCGAGCGTCAGCGCGAGCGCGGGGCAGGCGACCGCCGCCATGCCGGAAAGTGCGAGAGTACGGACGATGTAAGTCACGTAGCGCGCGTCAAGGTCGAGCGGTGCGACGCGTCGATCGCCCAACTTGCGGGAGCGCGAGCGCCGGCAGCACGAAGGCGTGATTGCGAACACGCTGGCGGCATATGCGAAGGCGATCCACCCGCGCGGGCCCGGGAGCGCAAGGCGCGTTGTTGCGGCGCGCACGCCCGAGTCGGCCGCCGTGAAGCGGCCACGCGGCCGCCATGCACGAACTGCTCGGCCTGGCGAGCGCGATGCGCGACGAAGGCGAGCAGGAGGGAGCGCGAGCCCGAGCGCAGTCTCGCTCGAGCGAGAAGAGCCCGTACCAGGACTTGTAGATCGTGCGGTCGTGAAGGTGTCGCAGTTGAAGACCGACACGGCCCCGAAATCGGCCAGCGTTTCCATCGCGACGAGTGCTGCGCCGCCCGCGAGGCCAGGGCCTCGCGAGAGGGATCGCGACACGCAGGAGCCCCGCCCAGGGCCCGAGTCCGAGCGACTGCGCCGCTTCCAGCGCGCGTGCGCCGTGCGTCAGGAAGTGCGCCGCGCGCCATGCGGGGTAAACGTACGGATAACTCACGCAAGGCCCAGCGCGGCGATCACGCCGCGCCGGTCGACCGGATCGGCCCGGCACCGCGAAGCTCGGCGCTGAGCCAGGCCCGGAGCGCGATCTGGCACGGCGCCCGCGTAGTCGAGTGTCGCGACGGCAACGAACGCCAGCACACAGGCCGGCATCGCCATCGGCAGGAGCAGCGCCCAGGAGAAGAACCCGGGCGGCCGGGAAACCCGGGCAGGCCGCCGTGAGCCAGGCGAGCGAGGTCCCGGAGCAGGGTGGCGATGGCGACGACGCCGACGACGAGCAGCACGGCGTTCGAGACCACGCGAACGAGCACGTACTCACGCGGTGTTGGCCCAGAGCGCCGGGTCGGCGCCGACAATGCGCGCCGTGCACCACGGTAACCACAAGCACCGCGTGAGCATCGGCAGCGCGACCTCCAGGATCGCGCGGCGATCGCGAGACCGCGCGCTGCGGACAGTGGCGGCCAGCTTGTTCAGGACCTTGTCAGCGAATCAATGCCACCTGGCCGGCGCGGTCGATCAGCATCACGGCGCTTCGGGCTGGGTCTTGCCGATCAGGCCGACGTTGACCGCAGTTTGGCTTGAACGGGCCCTCGGGCCTCCACCTCCGGCAGCGGGTCCACGCTCGAATTGGCGGGAACTCGAAGTTGACCGCCGCGAAGCGCTGCTGGATCGGCAGGCGAGGCGAGCCACTCGCGGAAACGGACCGCCTCGGCGCGGTTCTGGCGCATGCTTCTCGTGACGCCGCCGCCCGAGATGTTGACGTGCGCGCCCTTGCTCGGCCTGGCTGTCCGCCCAGAAAAGCTGCACCGGGAGGTCCTTGCTGCTCGTGTCTGCAGGCGGCCTGAGGTAGTAGCTGTTGGTGATGCCGACGTCGCACTGGCCGGCGGCGATCGCCTTCGAGCATGAGGGTGTCGTTCGCGAACGGCTCGGCGGCGGGGTTCGCGACTCCAGGACGCGGACGACGCGTCTCGGTGGCCTACAGCATGCTGCCCATGCCGCCGATGATCATCGCGACGAGCGACTGGTTGTAGACCGCCTTGCCGCTGCGCAGGCACAGCTTGCCCTTCCAGCGCGCATCGCCGAGGGCGGCGTAGGTCGAGAGATCGGCGGGCTTCACGCCGCGATCGCAGTGACGCGATCGTGCGGGCGCGCACGGCAGAGGCCGGAAACCAATGGCCCTCGGGGTCAGCGCATAGGTGCGCGGGTATCGCCGCCTCGAGCGTCGGCGGACTTGACCGGGCTGCAGGAGGCCTGCCTGCGTCGCGCGCCAGAGGTCGCCGGCATCGACCGAGATGAAGAGCGTCCGCCGGGCTTGCCTGCGCCCTCCGCGGTCAGCCGCTGGATGAGCGGCGCGCCGCCATCCGTGAGACGGACTTCACCTCGATGCCGCGTCATCGCGGCCGTACTCCTGGAACAGCTCGTCCACGAGCCGGTACTTGCGCGCGGTATAGACGACGAGGGGGCTCAGCCGGCGGCCTGGGCCGTGGCCGAGAGACGATGCCTGCCAGGATGGCTAAGCGCGCCAGGCGGCACCGCAGGGCGATGCGGATGCGCTCATGAGGTGCCTCATTGGCGGGTTAATGAGAATGACTCTCATTAAAGCTATATCAGGTCTGGCGGGCGGCGGCTCTGATCCTGCAGGTAGGTCTCTGCCCGCGGCGCATCAGGCGGGCGAGGCCGGCGGCGTCCTGGTTCGCAACCGGCGTCCTCGCGGCCGGGTACGACGGCCTCGACCAGGGCGGCCAGCGAATCGCCGCCGTACTGGTTGAGCGCCTGGATCTCGAAGCTACAGCGCCGGGCTCGCCGGCGACCAGCGGATGCGACGGCGACTGGGCTGTCGAAGGTCGTGCTGGAGAGCCGCGCGAGGCGCGGCGCGGCCTCCCGCTCTCGGCCAGGCGCGGTGAAGAACGCGCGATGTTGATGCCGCGTGCGACAGGCCGAGCACGTAGGCGACTGCAAGCCGGTCGTGGTCGTCGAGGGTCGGCGGCGACCTGGCTCGACCATGGCGGATGCGAACAGCGCGCCTGCGCGTCGGCGATCGCGTCGGGCCGGCCGACTTGTCCACGTGGATGATGTGACGGCCCGACAGCATCGGTGTCGGGCCCGAACATCGGGATGCAGCGACGCCACCCGCACGCCGGCCGGCGCGCAGCGCCTCCGAGGCCCTGGCGCAGCGGCGTTCCTCAGCGAGACCGATGTCGAACACGAGGCTCGGGCGGCCGGTGGCGCAGCGAGCCGCTTTCGGCGGATGGAGGCCGTGATGCCGAGGGGCGTCGCGGCGACGATCGCCTCGTGCGAAAGCTCGTCAGGTCTGCCAGTCGGCGCGGTGCGCGCGCGTCCCGAGCGGGGCTGACCGGGTCCGCGACCTCGACTTCGCACGCCTTGGGAGTCGAGGAACTCGGGACGAACCAGCGGCCCATCTTGCCGCGCCTGCCGATCACGAGCGCGCGCCGTCCCGCGCCCCTGCCCCTGGGCTGCGACCTGTGCCTGCTCCTGCGTTGCGAGGGAGCCGGATCAGGAGCCGCAGCAGGTTGTCGGCGAGAGTGGAGGCGGACAGGCCGAGCTTCTCAGCGGCATTGCGCGCGTTCATGAGCACGCATCGCGCTCGCGCTGGAACGCGAGGTCGGGTGGCCGGTGGCGCGTTTTGCGCGCGCCACCTCCTGGACAGGCGCTGGCGCTCGGCGATGAGCGCGAGCAGCTCGCGGTCGAGCTTCGTCAGCCGCTCACGGAGTGCGGCAAGATCCATGTCGGAGTATTCCGTCAGGGACCCCGCCCTGTGTACCGGCCCGCCTGCGATCGCGCAAGCGGGCGGTGATCGGCGCATCAGCCTTCGATGCGAGAAACCGAAGTACCAGCCGCCCTGCGGGTCGAAGGACCAGTAGTCCGGGCGATAGCCGCGGCCAGTAATTGGCGGCGTCGCGCCAGCCGGCGTCGTAGCCGGACCGATAGGTAGCCGCCGACGCCAAACCTGTAGAAAGCCCGGTAATACGTAACTGAACGAAG
>ERZ1370068.6206-contig-5204_pt1 | contig 19571 bp, 30 predicted proteins | sample MGYA00561227_ERZ1370068 | MGnify/ENA primary metagenome ERZ1370068 (study PRJEB38410, sample SAMEA6850437) | metagenome | study: Metagenomic assessment of the ecological functions of the soil: analysis of the soil microbiota associated with the...
GTGGTCTCGCGGGTGGTTGCCCTTGTTTCCGTGGATCGAGGTGAAGCGATCCGCTCCCTGTGATCCACTACAATTGCCGGACCAAGACAAAAGGGAGAGAAGCATGCGGACCGAATCAGGGGCCGCTTTCCCACGACCCCTACTGGTGGGACGCCGCGCCGCGCGAATCGCCGATCGAAGTCGCGCTGCCGAAACAGTTGCGACGTCGCGATCATTGGCGCAGGGTATGCGGGGTTGTCGGCGGCGCTGACGCTTGCCCGGGCCGGCCGAGTCGGTCGTCGTGCTCGACGCTCTTGCGCCGGGAGAGGGCGCCTCGAGCCGATCGGGAGGCATGATCGGTCATGGCCACCGGCTGTCGTACACGCAAACTCATCGAGCGATTCGGCCCGCAAAGGCCAGGGATCTGATTCGTGAGGGCGTCGCGTCCCTCGAATTTGCGAAAGCGCTGATCTTTGACGAGAAGATCGACGCGCAACTGCAGGTAGAGCGGGCGGATGCGCGGCGACATGGACGGAGGCGGATTACGCGACGATGACGCGCGACGCGCAGGCGCCTGCAGCGCGATCTCGGCATGGCGGTCGACGTGTTGAGCAAGGCCGATGTCCGCCGCGAAATTGCAGCGGATTGCTATCAAGGTGGCCTGCTATTTCACGCGCACGGCGGCGTGCATCCGGCATTGTTCCACCTAGGGCTTCTGCAACGGGCGCGGACCGCGGGAGCGTTCGTCGCGGGCCACACGCCGGTGGCCGCGGTCGAGACGCGAAGCGACCAAATTCATCGTTGAGACGGCGCGCGGAAAATCGACGCGACTGCGGTCATTGCCACCACCAACGGTTACACGGGTCGGACCATGCCGACACTCGCCCGCCGTCTCGTCGCGCTACCGAGCTTCATCATCGCCACCGAATCAGTGGGAACGGATCGCGTTCGCAGCCTGATCCCGAATGGCCGGATGATCGTCGAGACCCGGGAGAAGCACCTGTACTATCGCCCGTCCCCCGACGGCACGCGCATCGTGCTGGGCGGCCGTGCCGCGCTACCCGATTCCGCTTGACGAGGCCGCCGAATGGCTGATGAAGGAATTGCGCAATTTTCCCACGCTAGCCGGTACTCGCGTCAGCCATGTCTGGACCGGCAATGTCGCAATGACGCGCAGCGATTTGCCCGGGATCGGCCAGCGCGACGGCATCTGGTTTGCGCTCGGCTGCAACGGGTCGGGGATGGCGCTGATGCCCCTACCTCGGCCACAAGCTCGCGCTGAAAGTGCTCGGCCAGCACGATGGAAAGACGGCATTTGATGACATATCCTTTGCCGCGGTGCCCTTCTACAACGGTACGGCCTGGTTCCGGCCACTGATGACATGGTGGTTCCGTGCTCGCGACCGGCTGCGCGGCAGCTGAAACCGAGGGCGTCCACGAAACACGCTGGTTGGATTGCACGGTCATCTAGATCAACAGCGGGACAGAGCGCGTCGGATCATGCGATGACGCGGTCGAATCGCGCGCGCGGCCCAATGCGATATCCGTCCGTTTCGGCCGATACACACAGTTCGCGCCAGGCAGTCGACGGCGAAACTGCACGCTACGACAACGATGAACTCCGGCCGCTTCTCGGGGTCGGTACAACAACGCGTTGATGTGGCCAAGAGTGCTTTGCGCGCACGAGCCGGCAAAAACGTGCGCGGATGAAAGTCCAGCGGACAACTTCGATTCAAGACGCGCGCGGCGCCCGGTCCCGACACTTTCAAGCGACGTAGCTTGCGGACATGTCGAACAGCGCGCCACCCACCACGTTCAACGCCGCGCGCGCCGCGTCGAAATCATTGCGCATCGCCTCGGTTCCCGCAACGAGGAGCCATGACCGCGGGCCGACCACAGCGCTGCTGCGCCGGCGCGATGCGCGGTGGTATTGGGTTCGAGCGGCAACGCGACGCCGAGCAGCCGCTCGGCCTCCACGGCGAACGCGGATTGCGCCGGATCGCCGCGCACGTTCCACACGAGCGTCCATTCAAGCTCGCATAACGTGATGCGCTCGTCAGACACGCAGGCGCTCGCCGTCAGGATCCACGAAGCACGATGCGCCAACCCTGACCCTCGTCTTCTCATCGGCGAGTGGCGAAACGCCCCATAAGGTCTCGCCATGACGCGAACGACGCCGCCTGCGAGCAGCGCAAAGAGCGATCCACACATTCAAATTCGGGCTGAAGCACCACGATGCGACATGCGAGCATCGGGTCAGGCGTGGCGCGTTCGGGATCCGCCACGATCTTCGCGCCGCTGCGGGATGGAACCGCGCTTCCTGTGCGGAGAGACCCGCCAGTTGCCAGCGATCAGCGGCGGTCAACGCGGCGCGTCCGAGCAGCGCGTTTTGCTCATGCACACGTTGTTCGCGCCTGACAAGCTTTTTCCATCCCGAGATCGGCAGCGGTTGTGCGTCCGTCGGTCTCCGCTCCGACGCGACCACGTGACCTTTCTCGACGCGAAGCGTGTTCATCGCTTCGGTGGCCGTGGGGCATGATTCCAGACGCGGCTGACCCGCGACGAGCAGCGCTACCCACATCTCGCGACCGCGGTTGGCCGATACATGCAATTCTCATAGGCACAGCTCGCCGGAATAAGCTGATTCGAAATACCCGCGCCGGAATGGGTTCACCTGCAACGCGCAAACGACAACGCTGCACCTAAAAGCGGAAACGCGTCGTTCGATACGTCGACGTCGACCAACTCCGCGAGCACATGCCTGGATTTGGGCCCCGGAGCATCGCGACAGCCGACCAGTTCTCCGTCACCGACGTCGCGTAGACATCCAGCTCCGGCCAGTCGATCTGCAGCAGATGATCGATGTGCTGCATGATCTCGGCCGAGTTCGTCCGTCGTCGTCGTCATCAGATAATCGCGTTTTATCGAGACGCGACGTCGTCCCAGTCATCGCGCACGATCGCCGTCCTCGCGGAGCATCACGCCGTAGCGGCAGCGTCCGATGGACAGCGTGTCCCAGCGGTTGATATAGATACTGGTTGGGAATTCGGCGACATCGCGGCCTTGCAATTCGATCTTGCCCAGCGTCGAAACGTCGACGATGCCGACCCACATTTTCTCTCGGACGTTGCGCGCCTCTCGGTTTGCGGCGTCATCTCCGGACTCGCCGCTCCGCGTGATACGAATGAGGACGCTTCCACAATCCCGAGTTCACAAAGCGTGCGCCATTCGCTTCGTGCCATCGCGTGCATCGCGGTGTAGCGCGTCGGCTTGACGTGAGAACCGTGCGCGTGTCCGGGCAAAGGCGCCGAACGTTACCGGCGTGTAAGGCGGACGAAACGTCGTCGTGCCAACTTCAGGAATCGACACTCAAGATGGTCGGCCATCAGCGCGAGGCCGGCGACATTGCTCGTCTTGCCCTGGTCGGTTCCCATGCCGAAGGGTCGTGTGCGCTTCAGGTGTTCGACCGCCTCGTAACCTTCGCGCGCCGCCAACGCAATGTCGGCAACCGTCGCATCGTTCTGCAAGTCGACCAATGCCTTCCCGCGGCGATGCGCAGAGCGCACACTCTAAAGTGGATCCACGCGCAGGCGACCATGAGTCTCCATCGCGCCGACGGAGGGCGGAAGCCGATTCCGGCACGCCGGGCCGCGGTCGCACCTGCCGCTGCTCCATCGGCGATCGCCTGCGAAGACGTCATATACCCATATTTCGCTGCACCAGCGGCAACGATTGGCAACGCGTGACACGTTCAGGCAAAAAGCTCGCCGTCGTATCATCGAATTCGAGCGAGCCGCGCGCCTGCGAGAAAAGATGCACCGCGGGATTGTAGCCGCCTGATAGCGCGACGAGATCGCAGGCGATCGATGTCGAAGCGCCTCCGGCAAAGCGACACGATTTCGACGCCGGACACGCGCCGCCGACCCCGCGCGCACGTGATGACCAGAACCGTCACGGAGCGCAAGACCTGCCGCGCGGGCGCGTTCGACCACCGCGCTGTCGAGTTTTCGACTCCGGCGCGCGGATCGACGATCGCAGCGATCGGAATGCCAGCCTCGCGAAACGCAAGCTGCAGCAAGGTACGTGCGCTGTCGTTGTTCGCAAACACCACCGCCGCGCGTTCAGGACGCACGCCATAACGCGTGATGTAGGTCAGCGCGGCGCCGGCGAGCATCGTCCCCGGGAGATCATTGTTCGCATAGGCGACCCTCGCTCGATGGTGCCGCTTCGCAAGCACGACAGCTTTCGTGCGAATCATCCACATTCGCTGGCGCGGAATGCATGCGCGGGCGGCTGCGACAGATGATCGGTCACGCGTTCGATCGCGCCGACGAGATTCCCGTCGTAGTAACCGAATGCCGTCGTGCGGGGCAGCAGCGTGACGTCGCTTCGCTCGGAAAGTGCGGCAATCGTTTCGGCGCGCCAATCGGCTGCCGCATTTCCGCCGAAGCGATGGGTTTGTTGGCATACGATAACGCGCGCGCCGGTTGCGGCGCAACGCGCGCCGCAGCCAAGCCGGCGGAACCGCCGCCGATCACCAGTACGTCGCAGTGCGCGTACTGATGTTCGTAACGATCCGGGGTCCGGGTGATACGACGCGCGTCCCATGCCCGCTGCACGCCGGATCAGATGCTCGATAGCCAGCGCCACCACTTCGGCGTCGGCGGCCACATGAACGTCTTGTGGTAGAAGCCCGCCGGCAACAGTGGCGACAACGCATTCGCGATCGCGCCCGCATCGAGAGTTGACCGATGGCCAGCAGTTCTGGCTGCGCGCCACCAGACCCTCGTACAGCTCGAGCGTCGTTGCGCGCGTATTCCGGCTCGCTGCGCGCGCCGCTTCCGAGCTGCACCAACGCATTCGGCTCCTCAGCGCCGGCGCTATAGATGCCGCGCGGCCGGTGATATTTGAAGCTGCGCGCAACAAGATGAATGCCGTTGGCGAGTAGCGCCGACGCGAGGCGTGTCGCCCTCGTACCCCTCGAAGTGTTTGCCGTCATAGGTGAATGCAACCGGGCGCGAACGGTCGATCTCGCCGCCCGAAGCCAAGCGCCACCGCTGAGTCAAGCGCTATCTCCGGAAAACGGCCGATCGATCGCGCGCCGGCGAGGATGTCATGCGTACGCGTATCGCGCCGAACCTTGAACCAGCTTCGGCATCCCCGCCCCGTGGTACCAAAGCTCGTCGTGGGTCCGCAGGGATTGTCGCGCAGGTAGACGTAGTCGACCCATGCCGGACACCGGAGCATCGGGTCGAGGCCGGCAGCAACGTCGCATCGCCGCCGTACGTGAATTCGGTCTGGTTGCGCTGCCCGCACCACGGGCAGGGAATCAGCATCATCTGCATCGCATCTCCACTTTCAATGCGCCCATGGATAGGGGCCAGCGCCCTTTCGTCGATTGTCCGGCCCTGCGCAAACCGTTCGAGCGTAAACGCGGCATTCAGCGGATGCGGCTCGTCGTTTGCGATCGTCCACGCATGCACATAACCCGAAGCCGGCGTCGCCTTGAAGCCGCCGTAGCACCAGCCGCCCGTCATGTAGAGGCCTTCGACCGGCAGCTTGCCGATGATCGGACTGCCGTCCATCGTCATGTCCACGATGCCGCCCCACGCGCGCATCAGCCGCAGTCGCCCGAAGCTCGGAAACAACGCGAGACATGCGGAGACGACGTTCTGGATCATCGGCAAATTGCCGCGCTGCGCGTACGAGTTGTAGAAATCGAGATCGCCGCCCATCACCAGCTCTCCCCTATCGGATTGGCTGATGTAGAAATGCACGGCACCGGACGTGACGACCGTATCGAGCACCGGCTTCACAGGCTCGGATACCATCGCCTGCAGCACATGCGATTCGATCGGCAGCTTGATGCCGGCCATCGAAGCGACTTGGCTCGAATGTCCGGCGACCGCGATGGCGATTTTCGCCGTCCCGATATCGCCCAACGTCGTTCGGACGCCGGTCGCCGCACCTCGTTCAACGCGAGATACCTGTGACTTCGCAACGCTGGATGATGTCGACGCCGAGTGCGTCGGCCGAGCGCGCATAGCCCCAGGCGACCGCATCGTGGCGCACCGTGCCTCCGCGCGGCTGCAGCAAGCCGCCCAGAATCGGGAAGCGCGCGTTCGGCGAGCAATCGAGATTCGGAATGCGTGCAGCGATTTGGTCGCGCCGCAGAAACTGCGCGTCGATTCCATTGAGGCGCATCGCATTGCCGCGGCGCATGGCGGCGTCCATTTCCGCCGGCGTATGAACGAGGTTGAGAACGCCGCGCGCACTGTACATGACGTTGAAGTTGAGCTCCTGCGAAAGCCGCTCCCACAGCTTGAGCGAGAGCTCGTAGAAATGGGCGTTCGCATCGAGATGGTAGTTGGACCGGACGATCGTCGTGTTGCGGCCGGTATTGCCGCCACCGAGCCATCCCTTCTCGAGCACCGCGACGTTCCGGATCCCGTGTTCCTTCGCGAGGTAGTACGCGGTCGCGAGCCCGTGGCCGCCGCCTCCGATGATCACCACGTCGTAATGCTTCTTAGGCGATGGACTGCGCCACGCGCGCAGCCAATTCGCGTGACCATGGAGCGCGCCGCCGATGAGCGATAAGATCGAATAGCGCTTCATCTGGGTCATTCGCCCGCCAACGCTCGCAGAGTCTGCGACAGGAATGTGCGAGTGCGGTCTCTTTGCGGATGGTCGAAAAGCTCCCCGGCGGCCCCGACTCCACGACCAATCCTCCATCCGTGAAATGCGCCGCGGTCACCCCATCGAACAACATCACTTCGGATGCTCGAAGCGCCGCGCAAGCACGCCGTGGTGCGCGAGGAACGATGCAAGATCCATCGCCGTCGAGTCCGTCGGCATCAGCTCCACGGAAAAGGACTGTTCGATGCCGGGTGAAGCTTCCTGCGGCGTATCGCGAAAACCGGAACGGTGCGAGCAGCGCGCGACGGGTCGCCAACAGCTCGCCGGCGACCAACTCGCCGACGCCGATCATCTTGAAGCCGTGATTCGAATCGGCGATCACGTATACATTTTCGCGAAAGCGATCGAACACCGGAAAACTGTCGGGCGTGAAGCAGCCGATGCCGCCGGATGGCTCTTGCCGATACAAGGCGTGCTTGCCTTCGAAGCGCTTCTGGCAGAACGCGAGCGCAGATGTCCACATGTCGGCGAAGTTATCGGTGACGACGAATTCCGGTGATTTCGGTCCGTACGGATCGACGCGCACGTCGTCGGCATCGCGCTCGACATTCCCCGGCATCGCGCCGCCCTGCACACCATTGAAATGGAAATCAGGTTTGTAGTAGAGGCCCCACAACTTGCCGGTGATGAGCTTTCCGTCGCGATCGGAATGAAGCGGCGCGTCCGTGTCGACGTGAATGACCGGTGGCATGCGACCGTCGTTCGTCTTCTGGAAGTCGGGGTCGACGCCGAGCGTGCCCTCCTGCAGCGCCATGTAATGCCACATGCGAACGTCGCTGTGCATTTTGCCGTCACGGCCCTTCACGCTGATCGTCTTCGGTAGATCGAGCATGTTCCAGATCGCATTAATCCAGGGACCGGCCGCGACGATCACGTATTCGGATCCGATCGCACCGGCGCTCGTCTCAACGGCGGAGATCGCCCCGCCGCCGTTGCTCGACTGGAACCCGTTGACTTCGACCCCGGCGACGATCTCGACGCCGAGCGCTGTCGCCTTTCTTGCGAGACCTCGCACGGCCGCGAGGTTGTTGGCGTAACCGCCGCGCTTCTCGTGTAAAACCGATGTGATGTTGCGGGCCTGCCAATCGCTGAACAGACTCTTCATGTAATCGAGCGATTCGCGCTCGCCTTCGACGAAAACCGATTCGTAGCCGATCAATTTCTGCTGCTCGTAGATCGAACCCACTTGCGCGTGCATTACTTCCAGGGCTGATCTGCATGTAGCCGACGGAGTGATAGCTGTAAGCTTCGGGGTCGCGCTCCCATACCGACACCGAATGCGCCATCAGCTCGCGCATCGCCGGCTGGTAATAGTTGTTGCGCACGACGCCGCACGCGATCCCCGAGGCGCCCGCGCCGACGCCCGATTTGTCGAGCACGACGATCCGCGTCCGCTTTCGCGTCAACGGCCCTGCCCTTTGCGCGCAAACGCTGCGCGCAGATGCACGGCGGTCGACAGTCCATGAATGCCGGCGCCGATGATCACGTAGGTCGATCTGGAAGGCAGTGACGACATGAATTTGGCCAATCGAGGCTAAGCGACAGGCTCCAGTAGCGCGTCCGAGCAACACATGAAGTGTAGGGCCTTCGGATAACGCGCTGACGGCTTGTTCGATTCGCTGCGCTTTCGCGGTCCAAGCACCGGTTCGGCGAGCGAGAAAAACTTTTCGCGCAATTCGGCGTCCGAAAGCGGCCTTTCGGGATCCCCGCGGGCCTGCGCAGGCTCCGAACGAAGCAAGCGTCCATCGTGCAAGCGAATTTCCACGCGGGCCCAGCGTTCGGCCGGGAAGCGCTCGAAAATGCTCGATCGTCGCTTAGCGTCATCACGCGAAGCAACCGTTGCACGCGGCCATCGGCAAGCGCCGGTAGATTTATTTCGCCTACGCCGAGCCTTCCGAACACGAGCGCCGCCGCGACCGGATAAGGCAAACTGTAGCTGCGCATCCTCGGTCGTCCGGGGAACCGGGCAATCGGCCCCCAGCGCGACGCGCCTCGCGAAACGCTCTCGATGGCGATACCCGCGATGTCGCGCTCGGCGAACCGATGCATCCGTTGCAGCGCAAGCGTCGCTTCGATCGCCGGCTGCGCCCACCGGCAGACGGGATACGGCTTGAAGTACTGCTCGCGAATCCGCCAATGCGACCCGAGATCGGTCCCACAACGCTCGTTGCCCGTCACTCTCGATCGTCGTGGCCGGCGCGCCGGTGAAGCCCTCGCGAGCGAGCCAAGCAGCCGAGACGCCGGCGTGCGCGCCCCAGCCGGATCCGTCCTTCACCATGCTGGGCTGCGCGCAGGTGCGCAGTATCTGTCCGCGTGGACCGAAATATTCGGCGACGCCGAGCGCCTCACGCGTTTGCGTACTATAGAGAGCGCAGGAGCCGCGCACCGACGGCGGCGCAACCGATCGCGCTCCATGCTCCGGAGCAATGGTAGTCGGGCACGCTCGCGTGCAAGGCAATCGCCGGCACGGGTGGCAATCTCGTAGCCGAGGACCAGGCACGTAGAAACTCGCGGGCATCGATCGGCGCGGTTGTCGTTCGCGCGCACATCGGCCAATGCGAGCAGCGCCGGGAAGATCGCGACACCGGCGTGACCTTTGGTGAACGGATGGCCGTCGTGCGCATCGAGTCGCAGTCGATTGTCGTCGCGCCGGCGAACGCAGCACCGGCGCTGCCTCGAACGCGCGACCGTCGAACAAGATTCGCGACGACCGGTCGCCACCACAAAGATGCGTCGCAGCATAGTCACGCGCGATCGCGGACATCGCTCGTCGTCGTACCCGCCCCGGCGACACCGATCAGGTCGAGCAAGCAACGTTGCGCCTGCCTCGACGACATCGTGCGGCAGCGCATCGAACGTCAGCGCGTCTACGAAGTCCGCGACTTGCGCGTCTGCCGCGACAGCGGATTTCGCGCGAGCATCCATCAGGCATCAGATCAGCCCCTTCGCCTTCAGGAATCCTTCGGCGACGACGTCTTCGATCGACTTCTTGTCGACGTCGACGCTCGCGTTGAGCTTCGCCATCGTCTCGTCGTTGAGCTTGGCCGCGAGCGCGTTCAGCGCGTCGGCGATCTTCGGATTCTTGTCGAGGATCTCCTTGCGCACGACCGGCGTCAGGTTGTAGGGCGCCGCATAGTTCTTGTCGTCCCTCAGCACGACGAAGTTGAACGCGGGAATGCGCCCGTCGGTCGCGAACACGACCGCCGTGTCGACCTGCCGGTCCTTGAGCGCCGAGTACGTGAGGCCCGTATCCATCCGCTTCACGTTGTCGCGGCTCGAACTCGAAGCCGTACGCGTTCTGCCAGCCCGGCAGGCCGTCCGGACGCGCGTAGAACTCCGGCGTTCGACGCGAACGTGAGCTTGGCGCCGCCCTTGATCGCTTTCGCGAGGTCGCTCATCGTGACGATGCCGCGCTTCTGCGCATCGTCACTTGTTCATCGCGAACGCCGTAGGTGTTGTTGACCGGCGACATGTTGAGCCAGACGATCCCTTTCGCGGCGTCGACTTCCTTGATCTTCCGGTACGCATCTTCGGCCGAGTGCGAACTTGTCGGTGATCTTGTTGAACACCGCCGAGCGCGGTGCCCGTGTATTCCCAGTAGACGTCGATCTGGCCGTTCTCGAGCGCCGAGCGCACCGCGGCGCTACCCATGCCCGCCTTGCGCTCGGGCGTGAAGCCCTTGGCCTTCAGCAGCGCGACGGTCATCGCCGTCATGATCTGCTGCTCGGTGAACGCCTTGCCGCCGACCACGATCGTCTGCGCAGCTACGCCGCTGCGCCGACCACGGCCGAGCGCAACGCACGGTCACGAGTGCCTGCAACCAGGTACTTTCATTGTTCTGCCTCCTCCTCCTGATCGCGTTATGAATTCCGCAGCGGATTGACCCCGCGCGGCACCAGCCAATACTGCGCCTGCCCGAACAGCGAAATCCACCGCGACCGCCAGCAGCGCGGTCGGGATCGCGCCCGCCAGCATCATCGCCGTGCTCCTGCAGATCGATGCCGGTGAAGATCAGCTCGCCCAGGCCGCCGCCGCCGATCAGAAACGCGATCGGCGCGGTGCCGACGTTGACCGCCATTGCCGTGCGTACGCCGGCGAACATCACGAACAGCGCGTTCGGCAGCTCCACGCGGCGCAGGATCGCGCTCGGACTCATTCCCATGCCGCGCGCTGCGTCGATGAGGTGCTCCGGCACCGCGCGGATGCCGTCGTACGTGTTGCGAATGATCGGCAGCAGCGTCGCGATCCACAGTCCGACGATCGCGGGAAACGCGCCGATGCCGAGGAAGCTCATCATCAGCGCGAGTTTGCCCAGCGTTGGGAATCGACGTCGCCATGTTGACTGCTTGAATCGTCGCCTTCCGCCGCAGCGCGCCATCCAAGGCCGCGACAGCCAGATGCCGATGCGCGATGCCGGTGACGATCGACAAGCGATCCCGGATACGCCCACGAGCAACAGATGCTGCTTGGTACAGGTACACGACGTCCTTGCTTGATAGCCGCAAGCATGTCGGTCCACATCCCGCTCGCGACAGCGCCCACAGGCAATCGCGACGGCGATGCGCGGCGAGAACGACGTAAGGCAGCCTCGACCGCTGCGGACGGTCGCGGTCGTCATTGCTCGGTCCCTCGCACGTCGCTCGGGTCGCGAGACGCGCGGCGACATCGCCGCGGCGTGATGCGCCCAACGACGCGCCCTCGCGCGTCGAGACACGGCAGCGAATCCGTCGCCATGCTCGAGGAACGTGCGTCGCGACCCGGCGCAGGTCGTCGTCGATGCGCACCGCCGGCGCGCCGCGTCAGCGCCGCACGGCGCCAGACGCACTGGCCGTCGTCATCACGTCGGCCACGCAGAATACGCCGCAGCCGTTTGAGCGTGCGGTCGCTGCCCGACGAAGCCGGCGACGAAATCGTTGACGGGCCGCGCGAGCAACTCGTCCGGTGCCGCGTACTGCACGAGCTGGCCCGGCGCGGAAGATCGCGATGCGGTCGGCCATCTTCACCGCCTCGTCGATGTCGTGGCTCACGAACAGGATCGGTCTTGCGCAGCGACTTCTGCATGCGCAGGAACTCGTCCTGGATCACTTCGCGATTGACCGGGTCGAGGCGCGCGAACGGCTCGTCCATCAACAGCACCGGCGGATCGGCGGCGAGCGCGCGCGCGACGCCGACCCGTTGCGCCTGTCCGCCGGACAGCTCGTTCGGATAGCGGTCGAGAAAACTGCGCGGGCTCCAGCGCCAGCAGCGCCAGCAACTCTTCGGCGCGCCGGCGCCATTGCGCGCCGCATCCCAGCCGAGCAGCCGCGGCACGACGCCGATGTTCTCGCGCGACGGTCATGTTGGGGAACAGCCCGATCTGCTGGATCACGTAGCCGATGCGTGCGCCGCAGCGCGACCGGGTCCGATCGCGTCGGTGTCGCGTCCGGCGATGAAGCATCTTGCCCGACGTCGGCGCGACCAGCCGGTTGATCATCCGCAGCGTGGTGGTCTTGCCGCACCCGGACGGGCCCGAGCAGCACGCACGTCTCGCCTGCGGCGACCTCGAAGCTCACGCTGATCGACGGCCGCGGCTGCCCGCGTGCGACGACGGATAGATCTTGGTGAGCGCTTCGAGGCTGATCATGGCATGCGGCGCATGCGGCGGCAACCATGCCCTTCGGCGTCAGCCAGCCGCTGAAAGCCACAGCAGCGCGTAGTCGGCGGCGATCGCGAGCAGTCCGAGCGCCAGCGCGCCGGTGATGCAGCTGCCGGATGTCCGTCTGCGAGATGCCGCGCGAGATGAACGTGCCGAGTCCGCCGGCGCCGATGTACGGCGGCAATCGCGGTGACGCCGATGTTGATGACGACCGCGATGCGGACGCCGGCGATGATGACCGGCAGCGCGATCGGGATCTCGACGCGCGCGAGGCGCTGCGGACGGCGACATGCCCATGCCGATCGCGGCCGAGCGCAGCGCCGGGTCGACGTTGCGGATCGCCGTGTACGTGTTGCGCATGATCGGCAGCTGCGCATAGAGCATCGCCGCGATCACCGCAGGCAGGTAGCCGATGCCTTGGCCGATCTTCGACAGCAGCGGAATCAACACGCCGAAGAGCGCGATCGACGGGATCGTCATCACGATCGAGCCGAGGTAGAGGACGGTGTCGGCGGCGCGCTGGCTTTGCGTGATCGCGATGCCCAGCGGCACGCCGGTCAGGATCGCGAAGCCGACCGCGACGCTGACGATCGAGACATGCTCGAGCGTCCGCTCGCCGATGGCCGGCAGGTTGTGCAGGATGAACGCCAGCGTTTCCATCGCGTTCATTCGCTGCGGACTAGAGTCCGTTACCGGCGACATCCTGACGACGCACTGCGCCACTGGTCACCACGCCGCGAAAGTGCGATAGTCGAATGCCTTTCTCCCCGCGACCAGTCCCGCCATGATCCGCATCGCACCGCGCAACGCCCCGTCGCTCCTGCAGCAGCTCGACCCGCGGCCCGGTCATCTGCGCCGAGGGCTACGTACGTCTTCGAGCTCGAGCGCCGCGGCTATCTGCAGGCCGGCGCCGTTCGTGCCCGAGGTCGTGCTCGAGCATCCCGAAGTCGGTGACGCAGCTGCATCGCGATTTCGTCCACGCGGGCTCCGACGTCGTCGAGGCGCTCACCTATTACGCGCACCGCGAGAAGCTGCGCGATCATCGGCCGCGAGCAGGACCTCGAGCCGATCAACCGCCGCGCGCTCGCGATCGCCAAGGCCGTCGCCGACGGAGAGCGGGCGCGCTCTTCGCCGGCGACATCTGCAACACCAACATCTACGACCCGGCGGACCCGGCGTCGCACAAGGCGGTGCGCGCGATGTTCGAGGAGCAGGTCGGCTGGGCGGTCGACGCCGGCGTCGATTTCGTCGTCGGCGAGACCTTTTCCTGGGCGCAGGAGGCGCTGATCGCGCTCGACGTGATCAAGCAGGCGAAGCAGATCGCGGTGATCACGCTCGCGATGCACCAGGCCGACGTCACGCGCGAGAACTGGACCGTCGCCGATGCGTGCAAGCGGCTCGCGGATGCCGGCGCGGACGTCGTCGGGCTGAACTGCATCCGCGGTCCGGCGACGATGATGCCGCTGCTGCGCGAGATCCGCGCCGCAGTGTCAAGACGCCGATGGCGGCGCTGCCGGTGCCGTATCGCACGAGCGAAGCAGCGAGCCGTCGTTCCAGTCGCTGCGCGACACGCACTGGCATTTCGAGCGAAGGCGACGCGGCCGTTCCCGATCGGCGCTCGATCCGTTCACCTGCAATCGTTTCGAGATCGCCGATTTCGCGCAAGGCAGGCCATCGCGCTCGACATCCGCTACCTCGGCGTGTGCTGCGGCGCGGGTCCGCATCACATCCGCGCGCTCGCGGAAGCCGTGGGCAAGCATCCGCCGGCGAGCAAGTACTCGGCCGACATGTCGAAGCACGCGTTCCTCGGCTCGCGACGAGCAGCATCAAGAAGGTGCAGAAGGACTACGCGGACAAGCTCTGGCGTCCATCGCGGCGGATCTCAATTCTTCTCTAATGTCCCCGGGTCCGGGACGGTTACGTCCACATCCAGTGCCGCAAAAGCCATTCGCGGCAATCACCGCGGCTGGCTGACAGCGAAAAGCAGATCGGCGGCCGGCAAGAGACGGCCTTCGACTTCTTCATTTGCTACAGGAATTCGACGGCGAGCTCCAGCAGCGTGAACATCGGCGAGGTGATGCGCTAAGCGTGGTGTTTTTTGCGCGCGCGCCCGACGCGGAGTGTGAAGCCGGACTCTTAGCCTCGTCGGGCCTTCAGAGGCCGATGTGGCGAGGCAAATCCTTCAGTCGCTGCAGCACGCTCGCAACGATGCGATCACAGCGCTCACCGTCGAAGGTGAAAGCGTCTTCCATGCTGAAATCAATCTCCCTAGCGAGGGCTTCCCTGAGCAGTCCTTTGGCACGAGTAGCGGGTGCGTACGGTAGCCGGCGGTATTCAAGGCAATCGCCGGCTTCCTCGACAGTCATTTCTTCTACCGCGCGGAGGACGAACGACGGTGCGAAGGCGTCGGGCAGTTGGTCGATTTTGGACTCAAGCAGCCGGCGCATTTCCGCGCGTATCGCGGCATCCTCGGGCTGCTCCTGCAGTCGCTCATGTTCACCTCCGGGTCTTCGCTGATTTGGTCCGTCGTACCATTCAGCTGGATGAGTTCGCCGCGCCGGCGGCGCGCGCGCAGACGCCCGATGGCCTCGTTCGCTACGATTCGCACCAGCCAGGTCGACAGCTTTGCACCACCCCGGAACTCTGCCGATTGCATGATAAGCAAGCAAATACGATTCCTGAACTGCGTCCTCGGCTTCGGCGTCATCCCTCAGGATGCTGCGCGCGGTTCGGTAAAGGCGTTGGTTATAGCGCCGCATCAGCCGCTGCAACTCGTCTTCGTCACCTGCCTCAATGCGCTGGGCAATCTCGAAATCCCGACGACCCGCGCGCCCAGCGTCGGCAGGGGACGGCGGCAGATGCATGGATCTCCTCGGTTGGACTGGTTCGGGAATTCATGGCTGTTTGATGACGCCGCAGCATGCAGCGTTTCCATTTGCTCAGGTCTTATGCCACGCCAGGTCGCCCGTGGTGCGGTAAGCCGGGAAGCGGTGGGCGACTCGTGCATCGCTCACTTGCTCGATTGACGGCGTCCCCAAACAAGCGGCCGAAACGACGACAGGAGGCTTTCACCGGATTGTTAGCGTGCCATTCATGTTCGGATGAAGCGCTGCAGACGTAAGCGTAGCTTCCCGATCTTGCGCGCGCACATACTTCCAGGACGCGCCGGCGGGAATGTCGTGCGAGTCGAATACACCCGTGGCCGTCACGGTGTGCGGGAACGGGTCATGTTGACCCACACCACGGTGTCGCCACGCTTGACGACCAGCTCGGCAGGCTGGTACGCGACGCCCTTCAGTGATGACGGTATGGCTTGCCGGCTTGTCGGCAGTCCCCGCGGCGAGTGCGCACCGGTGGCAAGATAGGAAGGCTCCATCCGCAAACCAGCGCAACCGACAGCGGGCGTGCCAGTCGTCGCAGGCAATTTGGCCGCCATCGCGTCGCATGTCCGAACGCACTCGGCGTCACTTCTTGAGTGATGCCTGAATCATCTTCGCATGTTCCAAATGTGCGACGAATGCTGGACGCACTTTGACAATCGAGCGCCTTGAGCTCTTCGTTCTTTGCATTGGGAACCAGCGTCTTGTCGATGGCATCGAGCACCTGTTCGTGGTAGGCCACTTCGTGGTCGACGTAAGCCTTGTCGAACGCGGCGCCCTGCAAGCCTTTGAGCTGCTTGACGTTTCCGCGCCGCCCGCCTTGAGGCTCTGACTGGTCGGATTGTCTTCCGGCGTGACTTTGAGCTTGGTAACCAATGCGACCGCCTGTTGGTTGACGCCGGAATGATCGGTTACCATTTGCTTGCCGAACGCCTTCACTTCCTTGGTCGAGCCCTTCGATTCGGCCAACTTGCCGGCGTCGATATCGACCTGATTGGCGGTCACTGCGATGCTCGCAATTTGCGCACCGCTAGGCCCCCCAGCGGCCGGGGCGGCTTCATTCCAGCCGCCAGTGGCTCCGCCGGCGAACACATCAGTAGCGCGTGGCGAAAGCGATTGTTAGTGTTTTCAGTAGTAATTCTCCATGGGTGAATAATTTACGTTCTCGCCTCGGGTCTCCCGACGGGCAGCTATGCCGCGCTTTTCGAGTTCGAAAGCGAACCTGGGACAGCCGATTCGACGGGGCGTTGTTATGGCGCTTTGATCAGAAGACGCGCCCATCGCGCCAGCGCAAGCGATCCACGAATGCGGTGAAGCCGCTATTTGCGAGTGACCACGGAACATTAGATGAATCTCGACTCGCCGCGCGTTCCCACGCTGTCGGGACTCCCCGACCGAAGCGCGGGGCGGAGTTGACTCTCGCGCCGCCCGTGGTGGCCGCCTAAGGTGTAGACTTTTAACCCACACATGGCCGGCTGCGGCAAGCATTGCTCGTCAGCGACAGGAAGTGCCGTCCCGGATTCTCCAGGAGACTTGGTTTGAAAACTGCCAACCGCATATTTGGACTCAGGTGTCGCGCTCGCCGTCGCGTCGGTCTTGGCCGCGGCACCACTGCTTGCAGGACGTCGTCAAGATCGGCTTCGCATCGCCGCTCACCGGCGGTCAGGCGAGCTATGGCAAGGACAATCAGAATGGCGCGCAGATGGCGATCGACGAGCTGAACGCGCAGGCGCTGACGATCGGCGGCAAGAAGGTGAAGTTCGAGCTGATGGCCGAGGACGATCAGGCCGATCCGAAAATGGGGCCGCTGGTCGCGCAGAAGCTGGCCGACGCCAAGGTTGCCGGTGTGGTCGGGCATTTCAATTCCGGCGTGACCATTCCCGCGTCCAAGGTCTACAGCGACGCCGGCATTCCGCAGCTTTCGGTGTCGACCAACGTCAAGTACACGCATGCAAGGCTACAAGACGGCGTTTCGACTTGATGGCCGACGATGGCAAGCAGGGAAAGGCGCTGGGCGAGTACGCCGTGAAGACGCTGAAGCTGAAGCGTCTCGCGGTCATCGACGATTCCACCGCCTACGGACAGGGGCTCGCGGACGAGTTCGAGCGGGCGGTGAAGGCCTCGGGTGGCCAGAGTGGTCAAGCATGAGCACACGAACGACAAGGCGGTGGATTTCGCGCGCGCTGCTGACGTCGATCAAAGCGCAGAACCCCGATGCCATCTTCTTCGGCGGATACGACCAGCAAGCCGCACCGATGGCGCGCCAGATGAAAACGCTGGGGATGGACATGAAGCTGATGGGCGGCGAAACGATGAACTCGGCGAAGTTCATCGAACTGGCGGGCCCGGCCGCCGAAGGTCAAATTGCGTCGACGCCCGGCGCCGCGCTGGATTCACGGCCCAACGGCAAGGCATTCGCCGCCAAGTACAAGGCACGCTACAACCAGGACATCGGGCTATACGCCCCTACTTTCTACGACGGCGTGATGCTGATCGCGGCGGCGATGAAGGCGGCCAATTCGACCGATCCCGCGAAGTACCTGCCGGCACTTGCGAAGATCAGAATATGCACGAGCGTCACCGCTAACATCGAATTCGATGGCAAGGGTGACCTCACCCAGGGACTGCTCCACGATTTTCGAGGTAAAGACGGAAAATGGGAAGTGATCTCGAAGTGAGGGGATTCCTCTGATCAGGATTCTATGGCCCTTTCCTCGCCGCCGGAAAACACTGCCGGATTGAAGACGCGCGAGACCAAAGCCCGCGCGTCGTTGACGAGTGCGGCCCAATGCTCTGTTACCGAGAATGGCGACCAGTCCGGCCCGGGTAAGCGGGGCGGCAGCTCGGTCGAGGCGCATTGTGTGAGGAACGGATCCGTTGTAGGTGATGAGCCTCAGATTCGCCCGTTTGGTCGGTCGACAAGTCGCTCAGGAAGAGTGAACTGCTTGACGGTTACATCGTGAGTGGTCGTGAGCATCAGTCACCGAAATGATGCTGACCGTTCATTCCTGCGACTCGGTCAATCGGATGGATGTGAGTCGAGCCGTCGAGATTCGAATAGATCTCTGAGATCTTGAACGACGGCGGTTCCGCTGTCGATGCGAAGCTGGCGACAGCCGTCCTACACAACGGACCCAATCGCACAAATGTGGATGAATTCGACATGTGACAATTTCTTCCGATCGATCGACAGCATTCGTACACGCCGGGTGACGGCGGCCTGCCGAGACGACTACGGGATGAAGTTCAACGTCTCGGGCAGCGGCCCTACGATTGGCATCTCGAATAGGTCCGTCGGCGTCGGCTGACTCATCGTCGCGCCATCGGACTGGAGGAATAGGCCGATCCATTCACCATCCGTTCAGCGCGACTGTCTTCAGGAGCTGGATCGGTACGTAGATGCTGTGTTGACGATGAACGCGTGCGGCTCCTTGGGAAGGCCGGATCCTGCTCGACCGCCAGATCCGTCCGGAAGTAGGTCGTGCGGTCGACTAGATTCCGGCGCGAAGCAATAGGGTCGTGCCCGGATTGACACGGCCGTCGCGATCACCCGCCGGCGAACAGATACATTACCGACTTGGGAGGGGCCCCGGGGAGTGGGGCTAGCCGTAAGTAGCGCGACCATAACGCTGGTGACAGGCCTGCTTCGAGACCATCTCAGAGAACTCCAGCGCCTGCTGGATTTCGAAGCGCGCCTGGAGACGTCGTTGATCGCGATCGGCTGGTCGCGCAGCGCCAGATTTCTCGTTGAAGAAGGGCAGCGGGACGGGCACGCCGTCGATCAGGTCAGGCCATTGGCATTGTTGGAGCAAAGATGGCGTCCGGTTCTGCGGCGCGGTCCCGATTTCCGGGCGACGACCGATCTGCCAGCGCAGGTGCTCGGGGATCAGGCCGGTCGGGAACGCGGCGACGCCAGCACGAACATTTGGCTCGAGCGCCGAGAACAGCGTCCCCAGCATCGATCCCTGAGGCACCGAGGCGAATAAATCCGCGACGAGGTCGATGTCCGCGACGCCATCCCCACGTCCGACGTCCATGCCGACTTCGATGGCGCGCACGGCTGCATGAAGTCGATGATCGTCTGCCGGAACGCGTCGCGTTCCGCGATCGTCCACGACGCGTTCCCTGCGGCGCGGTTCCTTCGACCGGCGCCGATCACGTTGTCACCGTTCTGATCGACACGGCGGCCGGCGTCGGGAAAGACCAGAAACGTGTCGTCCGTCTTGGTGATCTCAACTTCATTGGGTGATTGAGAAACCCTGGCTGTTGGCTGATCCCTGGGATTCGTGCACGGTTGTTGCACGTGCACTGCCTGTTGTTGCATTGTTGCGCGTTGCACGTTGCAGTCTGTTGTTCGTTAAGTGCGGTGGTGAATTCGTGCC
>ERZ1370068.5132-contig-4169_pt1 | contig 19568 bp, 18 predicted proteins | sample MGYA00561227_ERZ1370068 | MGnify/ENA primary metagenome ERZ1370068 (study PRJEB38410, sample SAMEA6850437) | metagenome | study: Metagenomic assessment of the ecological functions of the soil: analysis of the soil microbiota associated with the...
CGAGCCTAAGGAGACGGCGCACCGGGCGCGACGACCGCCGCGTCCGCGGCCGGCACGGTCTCGGCTCCAGCCGAAGTCGTCGCCGTCGGCGCGCGGGCGGCCGAGTGCGATCGCGGGATCGTGCTCGAGCAGGATCCACGCACCCTCGCCGGCGGCGCGCTCGAGCAGTGCCTGCTTCTCCGCCATCGTCTCGATCGCGGCGACGTCGTAGCCCATGACGAACGGAATGCGGACGTGCGACGAGGTCGGGATCAGATCGGCGACGAAATACAGGACCTGCCCCGGGCCCGCGACGCGCACTGGCTCGCTGGCCGCGCGTGATGACCGTCGGCGGTGAAGATCCGACGCCGGGCCACGGCGCCTGCGCCCTCCCACCACGTGACCACGCCCGCCTCCTCGAGCGGCACGAAGTCCTCGCGCTGGTACGACGCGCGCTCGCGCGGATTGGGCGCCAGCGCGTTGTCCCAGTTGCGGCGCTGGACGTAGTAGCGCGCGGCGGGAAGCGCGGCACGAGCCGATCGCCATCGCGTCGCGTCGAGCCGGCGGCATGGTCGAAGTGAAGATGGGTCAGAACGACGTCGGTGATGTCGCCGACGCCGAGTCCGAGTGCAGCGAGCGAGCGTTCGAGCGTGTGCGCCGCGTGGTCCACGCCGTAGATGTCGACGAGCTTGGGCGCAAGCTTGTCGCCGATCCCGTCGTCGACGAGGATGCCCGCCCCTCGCCGACGAGCAGCAGGCAGCGCATCGCGAGCCGGATGCGGTTGCGCTCGTCCGGCGGCTGGAGCTTGCTCCACAGCGGCTTCGGCACCGAGCCGAACATCGAGCCCCCGTCGAGACGCAGGAAGCCCGTCTCGAGTGCGTGCCGCGGTCCACGGTCCGATCGTGATCCGGCGTCATGGCGGCAGCATCCGCGAGCGCATCGGCACGGTCAAATGTTGATGGCGCGCTTCGACACCGCGAGTGCGGCTTCCCGCACCGCCTCGGGCAGCGTCGGGTGCGCGTGCACGGAGCGCGCGAGATCCTCGGACGAGGCCCCCATCTCCATCGCGAACGTCGGCTCGGCGATCAGGTCGCTCGCGCGTGGGCCGACGATGTGCGCGCCGAGCAGGCGATCGGTGTGTGCGTCGGCGATCAGCTTGACCTGTCCGTCGCGTTCTTCCATGGCGCGCGCGCGGGCGTTGGCGAGGAACGGGAAGATGCCGATGTTGATCTCGCGGCCCCTGCTCGCGCGCCTCGTGCTCGGCGAGCCCCACGCTCGCGAGCTCGGGCCAGGTGTAAACGACGTTGGGGATGCAGTCGTAGGCGACGTGTCCAGGGCTCCCGGCCATGCCCTCGACGGCGGCGATCCCCTCTTCCTCGGCCTTGTGCGCGAGCATCGGCCCGGCGATGACGTCGCCGATCGCGAAGATTCCGGGCACGTTGGTCTGGTAGCTCGCGTCCACGACGACGCGGCCGCGGGCGTCGATCGCGACGCCCAGCTCCTTCGCGCCCAACCCGTCCGTGTAGGGGCGACGGCCTACCGGCGACGAGCAGCACGTCGGCGGTCTCGACGCGCTCCTCGCCGCCGACCGCGACGGTGACGTGAACCTGGTCGCCCTCGACGCGCGCCGCGCGCGCCGTGGCGCCGAATGCGAACGTCAGGCCCTGCTTCTCGAGCGCCCGATGGAGCAACGCGGTGCTCGCGTAATCCATGCCGGCGAGCGGGCGGTCGAGGAACTCGAGCACGTGCACCTCGCTGCCGAGGCGCCGCCACACCGAGCCCAGCTCGAGCCCGATCGCGCCGGCGCCGACGACGACCAGCCGGCGCGGCACCTCGGACAGCGTGAGCGCGTCGGTCGAGTGGACGATGCGCCGCCCGTCGTAGGCGATGCCCGGGAGCGCGGTGGGCTTGCTGCCGGTCGCGATCAGCACGCGGCGCGTCTCGAGCACGGTCTTGGACTCGCCCGCCACCTCGACCTGGTTCGCCGAGCGCAGTCGCGCGACGCCGGTCACGCGCGTGACCTTGTTCTTCCTGAACAGGCTCTCGACGCCGCCCGTCAGGCCGCGCACGACCTTGTCCTTGCGCGCCTGCATCGTGGGCAGGTCCAGCTCCACGGTGGCGCGGATACCGTGCACGGCGAAGCCGTGACGCGCGAGGTGGAAGTGCTCGCTCGAATCGAGCAGCGCCTTGCTCGGGATGCAGCCGACGTTGAGGCAGGTGCCGCCGAGCGTCGGGTACTTCTCGATGCACGCGGTGCGCAGGCCGAGCTGCGCGGCCCGGATCGCGGCCGTGTAGCCCCCGGACCCGAGCCGATGACGACGAGATCGAACGGCGCGTCGGTCATCGAGTCCCGTCCCTGGGCCATCACACCTCGAGCAGCATGCGCTCGGGGTCCTCGAGCCGCTCCTTGACGCGCACCAGGAACGTCACGGCCTGCTCGCCGTCGACGATGCGGTGATCGTAGGAGAGCGCCACGTACATCATCGGGCGGATGACGACCTGGTCGCCGGCGGCGATCGGCCGGCGCTCGATCTTGTGCATGCCGAGGATGCCGCTCTGCGGCGGGTTGAGGATCGGCGTCGACAGCAGCGACCCGTAGACGCCGCCGTTCGAGATCGTGAACGTGCCCCCGGCCAGCTCGTCGAGCGACAGCCGGTTCTCGCGCGCGCGCTCGGCGAGCCGCCCGATCTCACGCTCGATGTCGGCGAAGCTCAGATCGTGGGCGTCGCGCACGACCGGGACGATGAGGCCGCGCTCCGTCCCCACCGCGACACCGAGGTGCACGGCGTCATGGTAGACGAGGTCGGTGCCGCGGATCTCGGCGTTCAGCTCCGGGATCTCGCGCAGGGCGACGATGCACGCGCGGGCGAAGAAGCTCATGAAGCCGAGCTTCACGCCGTGCGTCTTCTCGAACGCGTCCTTCCAGCGCGCGCGCGCGTCCATCACCGCGGTCATGTCGATCTCGTTGAACGTGGTGAGGATCGCGGCCGTGTGCTGAGCCTGAACGAGGCGCTCGGCGATGCGCAGGCGGATGCGGCTCATCGGGACGACGCGCTCGCCTGAGCCGGGAGCCGACGCGCGCGGCGCGGGGGCGGCGGGCTTCGGCGCGGGCGTCGGCGGAGTCGGTGTCGCGGTAGGCGAGGTCGCCGCGGGCGGGCCGTTGGACGCGACCTCCTCGAGGTGGCGCAGCACGTCTTCCTTGAGTACGCGTCCCCCGCGTCCACTGCCGGTGATCGTGGCGGGATCGAGGCCGTGCTCCTCGATGAGCCGCTGCACGGCCGGGCCGAAGGTCGACTCGGTGGTCGAGGCCGCGACCTTCTCGGAAGCGGCGGGCGCGGGTCGCGACACCGGCGGCTCCGCACGACGTGCGGGTGGTGGGCTCGGGGAAGTCGCCGGAGGGCTCGGCGCGCGCGAGGCGGCGACGGGCGTGGACGCAGGCTTGAGCGTCGCGGGCGGCGGTGTCGCCGACGCGGGCGCGCCGGCCGCCGCGGGCTCGATGCGCGCGAGCACGTCGCCGACGTGCACGGTCTCGCCCGTCGCGCGCGCGTGCTTGAGCACGCCGGGCGAGGAGGCGGCGATCTCGACCGCGGCCTTGTCGGTCTCGAGGACCGCGATCGGCTCGTCGGTGCGGACGGTCGCGCCGTCCGGCTTAGCCACTCGGCAAGCACGGCCTCCGAGATCGACTCGGCGAGGCGAGGCACCTGGACTTCGGCGGCGGCCGGGCTCACGGCTCGGGCTCCCGCCGCGTCACGGGCACCCCGGCCGCCTCGCGCGACGGCGCCCCCGCCTCGGCGTCGAACGCCTCGGCGATCAGCGTCTGCTCCTGCTCGACGTGCATCGGGTAGTAGCCGGTCGCGGGCGAGGGCGATGCCTTGCGCGACACGCGGCGCAGCAAAGCACCCTCGGGCAACGCGGCCTCGAGGCGATGGCGAAGATGGCGCCACGGCCCCATGTTCGCCGGCTCTCCTGCACCCAGCGGATGTCGCGCGCGTTGGCGTAGCGGGCCAGGCGCTGCGACAGCTCGATGCGCGGGAACGGATACAGCTGCTCGATTCGCACCAGCGCCACGTCGGGTCGGCGTGCGGCGCGCTCCGACTCGAGCAGCGTGTAGTAGAGCTTGCCCGAAGTGAGCAGCACGGTCTTCACCGCCCGCGGATCGGTGATGCGCGCGTCGTCGATCAGCGTCTGGAACCCTTCCGACGTGAACTCGCGCACCGCCGACACCGCGAGCTTGTGCCGCAGCAGGCTCTTCGGGCTCATGATCACGAGCGGCTTGCGGAAGCTGCGGTGCATCTGCCGCCGCAGCACGTGAAACAGCTGAGCCGGTGTCGTCAGGTTGCAGACTTGGAGATTCCCGTCGGCGCACAGCTCGAGGAAGCGCTCGAGACGGGCGCTCGAATGCTCGGGTCCCTGTCCCTCGTAACCGTGCGGAAGCAGCAGCGTCAGCCCCGACATGCGATGCCACTTGGACTCGGAGCTCGCCATGAACTGGTCGATGTACACCTGAGCGACATTGGCGAAGTCGCCGAACTGCGCCTCCCAGATCACCAGCGTATGCGGATCCGCCGTGCTGTAGCCGTACTCGTAGCCCAGCACCGCCGCCTCGCTCAGCATGCTGTTGATGACCTCGAAGCGCCCCTGCCCCGGCGCGAGATGCTGGAGCGGCACGTAGGGCTCGCCGGTGTCGCCGTCGACGAGCACCGCGTGTCGGTGGCTGAACGTGCCGCGCGCCGTGTCCTGCCCGCTGAGCCGCACGTGGTAGCCGTCGAGCAGCAGTGTGCCGAGCGCCAACGCCTCGCCGCAACCCCAGTCGATCTTGTCGTTCTCGACCATCGCCACGCGATCGGCGACCAGCTTCACGACCTGGGATGCCACGCGTGACCGGCGGGGAGTGCCGCAGCACCCGGATCACCTGCTCGAGCGTCGCGCGCGAAATGGCCGTGCGGGCGCTCCAATCCTCGCCCGCCCAGTCGAGCCCCTGCCACGCGCCGCCGAGGCCGACCGTCGTCGTCCGTCGGCGGACCGCTGCGCGCCCGGCGGTGCGCCGCGTTCAGGCGCTCGGCGATCTCGGCCTCCAGCGACTCGAGCTGCGCTGCGTCGAGCACGCCCTCCTGGACCAATCGCTCGGCGTATCGCCGCGACGCCGGCACGTGCTCGGCGATCTTCTTGTACATGACCGGCTGCGTGAATGTCGGGTCGTCCAGCTCGTTGTGACCGTGCTTGCGATAGCACACGAGGTCCACGAATACGTCGCGCGCCGAACTCGGCGCGATAGCGGGCGGCGAGCCGCATCGCGTGCACCGCGGCCTCGGGATCGTCGCCGTTCACGTGGAACACCGGCGCCTCGACGACCCGGGCGAGATCTGTGGCGTAGCGCGTCGGGCGGCCCTCGGCCGGCGAGGTCGTGAAGCCGATCTGGTTGTTGACGATGAGGTGCACGGTGCCGCCGACGCGGTAGGACGGCAGCTCGGCCAGCGAGAGCGTCTCCGCCACCACGCCCTCGCCGGTGAACGACGCGTCGCCGTGCACCAGGATCGGCCAGCCATGCGCGCGCTCGGTGTCCGACATCAGCGCCTGTCGCGCGCGCACCGAGCCCAGCACCACCGGGTTCACGAACTCGAGGTGGCTCGGGTTGTAGTGCAGGTTCAGGTGCACCGTGCGACCCGCGCGGGACTCGCGCCGCGACGAGAACCCGAGGTGGTACTTCACGTCGCCGTGGCCCGAGACGGCCTCGGGCCGAACGTGCGACTCGAACTCGCTGAACAGGCGCTCGAGCGGCTTGCCGAGCACGTTGGCCAGCACGTTGAGCCGGCCGCGATGCGGCATCCCGAGCACGATCTGCTCGACGCGCAGGTCGGCGGCCTCGTCGATCAGCGTCTCGAGCATCGGGATCAGCGTCGCTGAGCCCTCGAGCGAGAAGCGTTTCTGGCCGACGTACTTGACCTGCAGGAACTGCTCGAACGCGTCCGCCGCGAGCAGCCACTCCAGGATGCGAATGCGCTCGGCGTTCTCGAGCCGAGGGCGGTTGTGGTCGCGTTCCATCTGCTGCTGCAGCCAGTCGCGCCGCGTCTTGTCGGGGATGTCGGTGTACTCGACGCCGAGCGTCCCGCAGTAGGTCTCGCGCAGCGCCGCGATCAGACCGCGCACGGTGCCGTCGAACGAGCCCGCGAACGGACCGCCGTCGACGCGCTGATCGAGGTCGGCGTCGGAGAGCCCGAAGTTCGCGAGCTCGAGCAGCGGGTGGCGGTCGAGGTTGTCGCCGAGCGGGTCGAGCTGCGCGACCAGGTGTCCGAACTCACGGAACGCCGTGACCAGACCGAAGACGCCGCCCGCGGCGCGTCAGGGCCTGCCGGACCGGGCGTGCGACCGGCCAGCTCGAACCCGGCGAAGAACAGCGCCCAGTCCTCCGGCACGGAGGTGGGATCGGCCAGGAAGCGCTGGTATTGGGCCTCGATGTACGAGGCGTTGGCGCGTTGGATGGGGTCGAATCGGGTCGCCATCGGGTTCTCGTTCGAGCGGTCGGGCCGGCGGCGGATCCCGGGAAGTCCATGCGTCGCAATCGGCCGCGCAGCCTATCACGAAACGTGCAGCCGCGGGGCGGCGCACGTACTTGGGATGCCGCCCAAGCCCGCTCGGGCGCGCGCCTCTAGTTGTCGGCCGCGCGACGGGTGATCGCGAGGCCGATGGACTCCCGCAGGCTCACCGACCCGGCGCGAGCGGCCCGTGGGGGCGTCGACGAATCGTTGGAGTCCGTCGAAGAACTGCGCGGCCTCGCGATAGATCTGCGCACCATCCAGCGCGAGCCGCAGGGGGGTGTTCGGGGTCGAGGTGGGGGTCGAAGCTCAACGCGTACGCGCCGAACGCGGCGGGCAAGGTCGCCGTGGCGGTGGTCGATCTCGTACGCCATCCGGCCCGCGAGCGACTGCGCGTAGATGCGGTGGACGGTGACGACGTACGTGTCCATGCGCCCCCGCCACGGCCGGAAGCGATACGCCGGCACCGCCATCGGCACGTACGCGGTGTCGGGCCTGAGCCACTGCACGAGCCCGTAGGGGACGCGGTGGAAGCGCGGGGCGAAGCGGGCGTCCACCTCCGGGTGACGAACACGGGGCGCGAGGCGGCGTGCGCGGACTCGACGAGGCGTCGATCACGCCGACGTAGGTGGCTTGCAGCCGCGCCGAATCGTACCTGCCGCCGTGCTCGAACGGGACCAACGCCTCGCGGAACTCCTTGAACGCGGGCTCGGCGAGCGCAGTCAACTCCGGCTCGCGCCGCTCGAGCTCGCTCAGGTACCACGAGCGGCGCATCAGCTCGGCCTCGACCACGGTGACGTCGCGGCGCAGCCCCTCGACCTCCTGCAGGTAGAAGCTCGGCGACACCGTGTAGTCCCATTGGATCGAGAGCAGCACCGCGTGCTCAGGGAGCTGGCCCAGCTGATCGCGCGTCAGATCCTCGGCGAGCGTGCAGCGGTCTCGTCGCACGCGCGCGCATGGACGACGCCGATCACGAGCGCCAGCGCCGCGCCGATCGCGATCGCGCCGCGCGAGGTCACGAGATCCGCGAGCGCCGCGAGCCCGACCGCCACGAGCGCCGCGAGCGCCGCGTACGTCGTCAGCACGTACGCGTCGATGTCGCGAATCTCGTAGTTGGCCGCATAGACGAGCGGCGCGACGATCAGGAGCGTGAGCATGAGCGCCAGCCGTCGATCGGCGCGCACAACCCGGACCGCCCCGGCCGCCGCGATCACGAGGCCGACGACGACGAGCTGCTCCGGCATCACCGACCAGGAGGTATTTGAGCTGCGTCACGACGGTCGCGCCGCCCGAGAACATCCACACGCGGTACTGCCATCCGGAGAGATGCAGCAGGAATCCGTGCAGCGTGTCGACGTTGCCCCAGTCGAAGCGCGGGTGTGTGGCGGCGCGCCACGGCAGGTAGACGTACGGCACCAGACCGAGCGCGAACCACGGAACCACACGCAGGACGCGCCCCACCGTCGCGCGCGAGACGCCGAGCCTGAACACCGTGTCGACCAACAGTGCCGGCGCCAGCAATACCGTCGTCATGTGGTTCGTGAACGACAGCCCGACCGCGAGCCCGAGCCACCGCTCGGCGACCGCCGCGCGACGCCACGCCTCGGCGCTCCCCTCAACCGCGCCGACGATGTCGCATCGATCCAGCCCCGGTACGCGATCAGCGTGAGCGGCAGCATCAGCGCCTGGAGCGGGTAGACCTCGAAGCCGTTCGCCTGCTGCCACCACGTCGGCGTGAGCGCGATTGCGAGCGCGGCGCACGCGGCGATCGTCGCCCGCGAGGTCGGATCGAGCGTCCGTGGGGTCGTCGAGCCGCGGGGAGGCCTGGCCGAACGGTGGAGGACCCGCGCAGCGACCCCGGCGACCACGCCGTCGAGCCACACCACGAGCACCCCAGCCCCCGCAGCCACGAGCAGCGCGGGCGAGCACGTTCAGCGCCAGGAGAGGTCGCGACGGCCACAGCCGCGACACGAGGTGCCCGAGCATCGTGATCGTGGGATAGCCCGTCGGGTGCGCGATGCCGAGCGTGGTCGCCACCGCCGCCAGCTCGCCGCGATCGATGAAACCGACCGAACGGCTCATCGTGATCAGGTAGACGCATGAGGCGACGGCAAAGACACCGAGCGAGGCGAGCGCCAGGGGCCGGCTCGAGCCGGTTCCGCTGGGTGCCGGTCGGGCCGGCGATGGAGGAAGGACGTCGCGATCCATGCGAGCAGGGGCACGATACCGGCGCCGCGTCGGCGGCTCAAGCTGGTCACCCGCTTAGCCTTGCCCTGGGGGCTCCTGCCGGACTTGCATTTCGGGGCCTCGGCACCTATAGTCTCTCGCGTCTTGGTAGGTTGGTTGGCCGCAACATGAGATACCGCCAGAGACAATCCGCTGGCGGTTTTCGTTTGCCCCCGAGACGATGGTCAGAGTGACCGAGCGCGGCCGCCGCGATTCAGGCGGCAGTAGGCGGGCCTAGGCCCGCGCAGTTCAAGGAGTTTCAAGTGGCACGTGGTTCTGTGAAGTGGTTCAACGAGACGAAGGGTTTCGGCTTCATTGCCCAGGAGGGTGGTGAGGACGTGTTCGTTCACTACAGCGCTATTCAGGGCGAGGGTTTCAAGACCCTAGCCGAGGGCGATGCGGTGGAGTTCGACGTTTCTCGCGGTCCAAAGGGTCTTCAGGCGAGCAACGTTCGTCGCGCGTAAGCCTCGACCGACCCCTTAAGGGGGACGGGACGAATCAGGCGGCCGAGCCGAAAGGCTCGGCCGCCGAGCTTTGAGCCGAAGGCCGCGAGGGTTCGGTGCCGCGGTCCGGGCCGGGCCGTCGCCGATGTTCGACCGTGTCGAACACGGGCGACGCAGGATCGTTGCAGGCTGACTCGCACCTACTTACACCCGCGGAATTTGCACGGACGCGAATGATTCCGGACTCCCGTGCGGGTCAGTCATTGAGCGGCCGCGCATGATCTGAGATAGTCATATCGGCCCGTCGCGCCCCCGACGGTCGTTCCTCGGCTCAGGGGGCCGCCCCGCCGAGCCCCGTTAGCCATTTGCCCTCGAATCCAGAGCCCTCCTTGGCCTTTTTCCTACCCGAACGTCGTTTCGCAGCAGGAGGACGCATGCCCTTGCGCCACATGGTCCGGTGGATTCCCCTCACGCTGCTCGCGATCGCTTCCTCGTCGCGGGCGCTTCCGGCCGCCTCCCGAGCTCTCCCGCGCCCGAAACGGGTAGCCAGGCGCTCGAGGTCGCGCGCATTTCGGACGGCCGCATTCAGAGTGAGCTGTCGCAGCGACCCACCTGGTCGTCGTTCCGCGAACGCTACGGTGACGATTGGCACGCCGAGTGGAACGAAGTGACGGGCACGCCGCATCGGGCGTTCGGGCACAGCATTCCGCTCTCGGGCTTCAGGCCCGACGCCAACGGCGTCGACTGCCGCGGTGCGCCGGTTCATTGCTTCACAGCCCAACCTGTTCGCGGGCTCACCCGAGCTCGAGACCGTATCGGTGGAGCAGCACGGCCTGGTGTGGTACGTGCGCTACCGTCAGACCTTCAACGGCATCCCGGTGCTGCTCGAGGACTGGGAGTTCCGCGTCAGCGCGGACGGACGCCTGATGATGTTCGGCGCCGACGCCCGGCGCGCCCCGTCCAACCTGCCGACGCGGGCGCGCATCGATCCGTCGGCGGCGCGCGCGGCCTCACGTGCCGGACTCGAGTTCAATGCGGCAACGGATCGGTCCGAGGGCGGATCCGATCTGTCCATTACCTCCCGGTGCGCACACCATCCGGCGAGAGCCAGCTGCGCCTGGTCACGAAGACGACGGTGTCGTCCCAGTCGCAGCGCGAGAGCTTCGTGGACCTGGTCGACACGCAGACCGGCGGCATCGTGTGGCGGCGAAGCGGGCACGGCAACGCGATCGGCGGCAAGGTGACGGCGTTCGTGCAGATGAAGTATCCGGACGACGCGTACACGATCCGGCCGATGCGCAACGCGTACGTCACCGTCGGCGGCGTTCAGACCACCACGGACACCGCGGGAAACTATTCGGCCAATCCGTCCACGGTGCCCGCGTGTGTGACGTCGGCGCTCTCGGGGCCCTACTGCAGGGTCGACAACGTCAACGACGAACGGCAGCGACGCCAGCTTCAGCCAGTGCTTGGTTGCGAACGGCTCCACGGTCAACATCTTCTGGGCCTCGAACAACTCGACCGACGCCGAGCGGGACTGCTTCTATCACGTGAACTGGGCGCACGACTGGGTGAAGCGCGTCGACCCGACGTACACCGCCAACGACTTCGCGATCCTGACCAACGTCAACACCGACGACGGCGACGAGTGCATCAGGCGTTCTGGGACGAGGTCATGCAGTCGCTGAACTTCTACTACAATGGCCCCACCTGCCCGAACACCGGCATGATGGCCGACGTGATCTGGCACGAGTTCGCCCACGCGGTGAACTTCGAGCTCTACTTCACCCACGGCGCACCGCTCGGGATGACCAACGAGGCCCTGGCCGACGGCATGGCGGACGCGTTCTCGGCGCTCGTCAGGGGACGACTGCATCATCGGCGACGGGTTCTGGGGCCCGGGCACCTTCCTGCGCACTGCGTGCAACACCAACCGCTGGCCGGAAGACGACAATGCCGACCCGCACACCGCTGGGCACGATCCTCGCCGGCGCGTTCTGGGACCTGCGCCTGCTGGCCGGCATGCCGACGGCGGAGCGCCTGCACCACTTCGCCAAGTACGGCATTCCCGACGACCCCGACAACGGCACCGCGTTCAACGAGATGTTTCTCGAATGTCTGATCGCGGACGACAACGACGGCAACCTGTCAGAACGGGACGCCGCACTTCAGCTCGATCGTGACCGCGTTCAACAACCACGGCATCGGAACCAACTTCTGGGTGCTCGTCGACCACCCCGGGCTCGACGACCAGCCGACCTCGGGACCGTTCCCGATCATTGCGACGATGCAGTACAGCGGCCCGGTCGGCGGCCTCGGACCCGTCACGCTGTTCTACTCGATTAACGGCTCGGCGTTCGAATCGCGCCCATGCTGCCGACCGGCAGCCCGGACGAGATTCGGCGCCGAGATCACGAGGACGTCGTACGGAATCGTGAAGTACTACATCCGCGCGCAGGACGTCTACGGCGGCACGCGCACCGAGCCACCGGGCGCACCGACACGCGACGTCTACGAGTTCGTCGCCGGCCTGTCGACGACCGTGATCTCGCTCGACATGGAGACGAGTCCCAGCTGGGTCGTGGGCGCCACGGGGGACTTGGCTCTGCCGGAGGGCGTGTGGGTGCGCGTCGATCCCCACGGGACGATCGCGCAGCCCGGAACGACCACAGCGTGTTCGGAACCTTGTGCTGGGTGACCGGGGACAATGTGAGCCCCGATCCGCCTGGGCTCGCGGACGTCGACGGCGGCAAGACGACGCTGACGACGAACACGTTCAACGCGATTCAGGGCGCCCTACTCCACCCCATCGTCAGCTACTGGCGGTGGTACTCGAATCAACACCGGGGACGCACCGGGGCTGGACACGTGGCGGGTCGACATCTCGAGCAACGGCGGCACGACGTGGGTGCCCGTCGAGAACACCACCGTCAGCGGCAACGAGTGGGCGCGTATCGTGTTCCTGATCGAGCGCTACGTGACGCCGACGAACAACATGAAGATGCGCTTCGTCGCGGAGGACATTGGCGACCCATCCCTGGTCGAGGCGGCGATCGACGACTGGGCGCTGATCGGCTACCACGCTCCCACCGACGCGCCGGCGCCGACGCGACCGAGGGAGCTGTCGCTGTCGCAGGCGTACCCGAATCCGTTCGACCGGATCACGCACATGCGCTTCACGGTGCCACGGGACGGTCCGGTGGAGCTCAAGGTCTTCGACCTGAGCGGCCGGGCCGTGACGACCCTGGCGTCGAGGAACCACCCCGCCGGGGAGTACTCGATCGATTGGGATGGCCGAGACACGGGTGGGCGACTGGTCGCGAGCGGTCCGTACTTCCTGCGGCTCGACTTCGAGGGCAAGATCCAGTCGCGGGCCGTCGTCCGCATTCAGTAGTCGGCTTCGATACCTTGCGCGGGAGGGGCATCGTCCCCTCCGCTTTTGTTGCGGTTCGCGGTTCAGGCGACGCGGGAGCCACGGCCTTGAACCTTCACGTAACGGCCCTGCGTCACAAACGACCGCGCGATGCCAAATCCCTCCCATCCCCAGGCGACTCTGAGGCATCCTAGGGTCGTCGACCGAGAACCAGACTGGCCCCCTCGCCCCGGAAGGACGCGACGTCATGCCTCCCGCAGGATCAGCCCTCGAGCTTCGCCACGAGCTGGACGAGCGCCTCGCGGACGCGCGCACGCGCACCGACGAGATCTTTCGCATTCTCAAGCCCGAGGCCCTCTACGATCGACCGATCGCCGAGCGCCATCGCCTCATCTTCTACCTCGGACACGTCGAGGTCTTCGACTGGAACCTGATCGGTCGCGGCGCGTGCGAACGACCGTCGTTCAACGAGGCGTACGACAAGCTGTTCGCCTTCGGCATCGATCCGGTCGACGGCAGGCTGCCGGCGGATCAACCCTCCGACTGGCCAACCGTCGCCGAGATCCACGGCTACAATGCGCGCCTGCGCGGCGAGATCGATCGAATCGTGCGCGAGGAGGACTGGTCGACGCGCCCGTTGCTCGCCGACGGCCTCGCTTTCCACGTGGCGATCGAGCATCGGCTCATGCACGCAGAGACGCTGGCGTACCTGCTCCATCAGCTGCCGCTCGCGCGCAAGCGCCCGGTGTCGGGTAGGCCCCAGCCGGCAGCGCCCTCGGTGACGACGCGAGCGATTCCCATTCCCGCAGGCCGCGCGACACTGGGCACTGTCGCGCAGCGCGGGCGTGTTCGGCTGGGACAACGAGTTCGAGGCACGCGACGTCGACGTGCCGGCGTTCGCGATCGACTCGCATCCGGTGACGAACGGCGCAGTTCCTGGACTTCCTGACCGCGGGCGGCTATCGCGAGCGGAGCCTGTGGAACGACTCCGATTGGGCGTGGCGCGAAATCCACAACGTCGAGCACCCGGTGTTCTGGCGGCGGCAGGGCGAGGCGTGGCTGCTGCGCACGATGTTCGACGACCTGTCGCTGCCGTACGCGTGGCCGGCGTACGTGAGCCACGCCGAGGCGTCGGCGTTTGCGCGCTGGCGCGGGTTGTCGCTTCCACCGAGGCGCAGTTCCACCGCGCGGCCTACGGCACGCTCCGAAGGTCGACGAGCGCAGCGTACCCGTGGGGCGATGCGGCGCCCGCGCCGCGTCTTCGGCAACTTCGACTTCGCGCGCTGGGATCCCACCGCCGGTCGGCTCCCATCCGGACGGCGACAGCGCGTTCGGTGTGTTCCGACCTGGTCGGCAACGGCTGGGAGTGGACGTCGTCAGAGTTCGAGCCGCTGCCGGGATTCGAGGCCTTCCCGTTCTACGCCGGCTATTCGGCGAACTTCTTCGACGGCAAGCACTACGTCATGAAGGGCGGATCCGCACGCACCGCCGCGTGCATGCTGCGCCGCTCGTTCCGCAACTGGTTCCAGCCGCACTATCCGTTACGTCTACGCCAAGTTCCGCTGCGTCGAAGCGCTAGGAGCCCGCCATGCTCATGCTCGCCGAGCGCAGTCTGAACGAAGCGTCCACGTTCGCCGATGACGTGCGGGCGGGGCTCGACGAAGCCGGAGCAGAAGGAGCTGCCCTCCAGAGTATCTGTACGATGCCGTCGGCTCGGCGCTGTTCGAGGCGATCTGCGCTGCTGCCCGAGTACGGCCTGCGCGCGCGCCGGATCCCGCATCCTGCGGCGGCACGCCGACGACATCGTCCGCCGTCTCGCACACGCCGACGCATGGTGGCGGAGCTCGGCAGCGGATCGGCCAAGAACACGCGCTGGATCGTCGAGGCGCTCGTCTCGGCGCCAGCGCCTGACGGTACTATCCCGATCGACATCTCGCGCGACGGCGCTCGCGCAGGCCGAGCGCGAGCTGGCCGAGATCCGTCGCTCGGGCATCGTCGGCTTCGAGCGCGAGTACCTCGAGGGCCTCGACGAGGTCGCGCGCGGCGCGCGCCGGGACAGCGCGCTGCTCGTGCATGTTCCTGGGCGGCACGATCGGCAGCTTCGATCGCGATGCCGGCGACGCGTTCTTGCGCGAGGTGCGATCTCGAATGCGGGCCGGCGATCGCGCTGCTGCTGTCGACCGACCTCGTGCAGTCCGCCGACCTGCTGATCCTCGCCTACGACGATCCGGCCGGCGTCACGTCGGCGTTCGACAAGAATCTCCTCGCCCGCGTCAACCGCGAGCTGGGCGCGACATTCGATCTGCGCGCGTTCGACGCACGTGGCGCGGTGGAACGCGCCCGACCAGCGGGTCGAGATGCACCTGCGCTCACGGCTGGAACCAGGTCGTGTCGATTCCGGGGGCGCGGCTCACGGTCGCGCTTCCGCACGCGGCGAGACGATCTGGACCGAAGCTCGCACAAGTATCGACTCGACGAGCTCGCCGCGCATGGGGAGCGCACCGGCTTCCGGTGCGAGGCGCAGTGGGTCGATGACGAGTGGCCGTTCGCGCAGAACCTGTTCGTCGTTTCCTGACCGAGTCCGCCCAGCCAGGCGACGGCCCGCGGCGCGCAAGCACCGCGGGGCCGTTCGCGTCGGGCTCAGTCGAGGCTGACCGACACCGTCACCGCGCGCGTGGCGCGGCCGGCGAAAGCGCTCCTCGCCGAGAGCCCCGATGAAACCGGTGTCGCTGTACTCGCGGTCGAACACGTTGGTCACGCGCACCGCGCCGCGCACGCGCGCGAGGCGGCCCGAGCCCGACGTCGAGGACGCCGACGCCCGCCGAGCGGGTGCTGCTCGACCTTGTCGAGGATGTGATCGCCAGTGAAGCGCGCGGCGACCTCCACCGTCGCCGCCGGGACGAACGACCACAAGTAGCCCGCGTAGCCAGTCGACTCGGGGACGCCGTTGATCTGCTTGCCGTCTGCTCGGGCGGAATCAGGCCGCCGTCACGGAACGTCGTCGGCGACCACGGTGCCCGCTCAGCACCGCCGACACCCCGTGGCATCGGCGCCGAGCGCGCACCGACGCCTCGATGCCGCGGTGCCAGCTGCTGCTGATGTTGCGCGTAGGACAGGGTGACCAGGTCGAAGTCGATCTCATCAGCGCACCCAGATCGAGTACAGGGCGAGCGACGCGACCGCGTTCAGCGCCGTCGTCCGATGCGGCCGCCGGCTCGGTGTCCACGAGCGCTGCGGATCGAGCTGCAGTTCGAGAGCGACCACCGTGACGCCGGGGCGCGACGTCGAACGGGCGCTTGTCGGAGCAGCTGGTTCAGCGTCGGGCACGCGGAACGCGGTGCTGAAGCTCGCGTACGCGCTGCCGCGCTCGCCAGATCGCTGGCTGAGGGCGACCAGCGGGCTCGCGGCGCTCAGCGTGCGCGTGGGGCTGCTGCCCGCCGCCGCGTCGTCGGCGTGGATCTTGACGATGTCGCCCGCGCACTCGCGCCGCGGGCGGCGGTACGGTCGGCGATCGGTGCGCGGGGCCGCCGGAGCCGCGTACCGGTGCGCATGCTGTGACGACGGACGACCTTTCGCGCCGACACCCGGCCGCTGGATCGAACGTCGTCGTACTCGGAGTCGAGCCCCGACTGCTACCGCCTCGAGCCCCACGGTCCACAACGGCTACCGGCCTCCGAGCGACGATCTGGGGCGCGCCACTCACCGTCGCCGCCCGCATTCCGACTGCGTCGTGATGGAGCTTAGGCTGGAAGAACAGCGTGCGGAGCCGATCCGGCGTCCTCGAGCCTGCCCAGAGCCGCTGGCGCCTATCCCGCTGCCCCGGGCCGTACCGTGATCCAGCCGCCTGCCGAGCAGCGTTCGCGTCGCGCGATCGTAATCCGTCGTCGGTCCTCGGACCTGCGTCGCGGTCGGCGGCGATCTGATCGGGCAGTCAGCGTGCGCGGGTTCTGGCGGTCGCTGTCGGGAGCCGCGGTGCCGGTGAGCGACAGCGTCGTCGCCGCCGCCGAAACGCCGGTGCGCCTCGGCGCCGCCGGTGATCGCCCGGTCGTGGCTGTGATCGCGCCAGCCGTCGACGCTGCGGATCGGAGCCGCGCAGTCGTCCGGAGTCATCGCCGCGCACCGCCGCCAGGTCGAGGCTGCCGGTCCACAGGCCGAAGCTGCCCGCGCGCCCCGCACTCAGTCCCACACGCGGCCACTCGGCCGCGAGCCGCGCGGGATCCAGGGCGCACGATGTTCACGATCCCCCCTCGCGTGCCGTCGCCGTAGAGCCACGCACCCGCGCCCTGCACGACCTCGACGCGCTCGGACGTCCTCGGGCAGCACCCAGTCCCAGTCGACGTTGCCGTTCTCGACGTCGCGCACGTCCATGCCGTCGAGACGAAGCTGCAGGTACGAGCTCTCCCCGCTCGCGAGTGAACCCGCGCGGGTCGATGACGCCGACGTCGGCGCTCGACCGCTGCTGCGAGCCGTAGCGGCCCGGGCACAGATTGCAGCAACGTCGACAGCCGCGACATGCCGTTGCGCCTGAGCTCGGCGCGGTCAGGACGAGGTGGCGGACGGCGACGTCGGCGATGCGGTCGCAGCCGCGCAGCGCGGTGACGATGACTCCGGGCACCGTGACGGTCAGAGCGTATCGAGGATCGGACCTCCCTCGGCGGCGGACGCCGCGGCCGGCACAAGCGCGCCGAGCGGAGCAGGGCCGCGAGGCAGCGGGAAGCGCATCGTGGGTTCACTTTCGCAAGATCGGGGCGGCGGAGCGCGGCCGACCGGCGCGCCTCGCCATCAACGGTGTTGTGACCGGACGGCCGAGGCCGTCGCCGCGGCCTCCGCGACCGAGATCCCACGCTGAGGCCTGAGCAAGAGCGTGCATGATGCTTCGGCCCGAGGCGGTGCGCAAGCGCGCGGCCGGGTGCGGCACTCGAGGGGCTGGCGAGCTGCCTTGGGGCGGGCGCTTAGCGTGAATGGCGCGGCGCGACGCCCGGGACGCTACGATCCGCCGCTCTGGAGCATGAGGCCGCGCGGCACGATCCAGCGGTCCAGCCGGTCGAACCCCACTGGACGAGGAGCGCCAGCAGTGCCGCCGGGATGGCGCCCTGCAGGATGAGGGCGGGTTGCCGGAGCTGGATGCCCGTGAGGATGGGATCGCCGAGCCCGCCCGCGCCGACCAGGGCCGCGAGCGTGGCCGAGCCGACGTTGATGACCGCGCTCGTCTTGATGCCGGCCAGAATCGCGGGCGAGGCCATCGGCAGCTCGATGCGCAGGAGTCGCGCGCGGGCGACAGCCCGAGTGCCGCGCGCCGATTCCAGCGAACGGCGGCGGCAGCGTCGCGAGCCCGGTGCAGGTGTTGCGCACGATCGGGAGCAGGCTGTAGAGGAACAGCGCGACGAGCGCCGGCTCAGCCGCCGATCCCGAGCAGCGGGATGAGCAACGCGAGCAATGCCAGCGAGGGAATCGTCTGCAGCAGCCCGGTGGCGCCGATCGCCACGCTCGCGATTCCGGGCGCGCGCGCCGCGACGACACCGAGCGGGATGCCGATCGGCGATCGCGGCGGCGAGCGAAACCAGCACGAGCCTCAGGTGCTGCATCGTGTCGCGCGCGATGCGGCGCCACACGGTCGCGCCAGCGTCCGCCGTACCACCGCGGCGGTCGAGCGTCTCGACGAGCAGCGACTCCGCCGCCTCGGCGAACGGCCGCTGCCCCAGCACGACGCGCGCGTTGGCGCGGATCATCGCGTGCTTCGTCGACGCGCCCGGCGATCCGCATGCATCGCCGCGAACGCCGCGGGCGCGCGACGCTCGAGATCGAGCCGGTAGAGCAACACCGCGTCGTAGCGCGGGAAGAAGCCGCGATCGTCGTCGAGCACGCGCAGGCCGAGCTGTGCGATCTGCGCGTCGGTGGTGTAGATGTCGGTGACGTCGATCCTGTCGCTGGCGATCGCGCTGGTACGCCAGCTCGTGCTGGATGCCGCGCACGGGCTCGCAGGGTCAGGCCGTACGCGCGCGCGAGCCCGGGCCAGCCATCGGCGCGGCCCGAGGAACTCGTGCGTGAGCCCGAGCCTCAGCTCCGGATGGCGCGCGAGATCCGACAGCGCGTGCGGACGCCGAGGCGGTCGGCGGTGCGCGCCGGTGATCGCGAGCGCGTAGCCATCGTTGAAGCCGAGCGGCTCCGCAGACGCCGATCCCGCGGGGGCGAGCAGGCGGCGCATGTCGGCGAGCGTCTGTGCCGACTGTCCGCGCAGGATCACCTCGAGATCGTTCCCGTGTAGTCGGGGTAGACGTCGACCTCGCCCGAGCGTCAGGGCCTGGAACACGATCTCGGTGCCGCCGAGGTTGCTGCGATGCCGCGCGTCGGCGCCGCCCGGATCGTGCGCGAGCCGCGCCAGCGCCTCGCCGAGGATCCACGACTCGGGAAACGCCTTGGATCCGACCGTCACGATCGGCGGCGATGCGGCGTGCGCGCTCGTTGCCGCGAGCGCGATGCCGGCGCACGCGGCGACGATGAGGGTGCGCGCCCTCTTGAGTCCGCGTCACGGGACGAAGGCGCCGCACGAGCCGCGGTGCCCGCAACGCCGCGCCGAGTCAGCCGCCGCGCTCACGAGCCCGTCTCCGCGAGCGCGGGCGGCGCTGCGCGCGCACGAACTCGGTGACGAACGGATCGGCGGGGCGATCGCGCAGCTCCCGAACGTGTCCGACCTGGAGCGACTCTCCCCTCGCGCATCAGCGCGATGCGATCGGCGAGATACGCGGCCTCGTCGAGATCGTGCGTCACGAGCAGCACGGTCTTTCCGAGGGTGCGGAAGATCCGCTCGAGGTCGACCTGCAGGCGCGTCCGAATCATCGGATCGAGCGCGCCGAGCGGCTCGTCGAGGAGGATCGCCTCCGGGTCCAGCATGAGCGCGCGCATGAGCCCGACGCGCTGGCGCTGCCCGCCGCTCAGCTGCGCGGGGTAGCGATCGAGCAGATCGGCGGGGAGCCCGACCAAGGCGCGCAGCTCCTCGAGTCGCGCCCGCACTAC
>ERZ1370068.1859-contig-11809_pt1 | contig 19566 bp, 19 predicted proteins | sample MGYA00561227_ERZ1370068 | MGnify/ENA primary metagenome ERZ1370068 (study PRJEB38410, sample SAMEA6850437) | metagenome | study: Metagenomic assessment of the ecological functions of the soil: analysis of the soil microbiota associated with the...
TTCCACGAAGAGTGCGGCGTTTTCGGGGTTTACGGCCATCCCGACGCGGCGGCGCTGACCGCGCTCGGGCTGCACGCCCTGCAGCACCGCGGCCAGGAATCGGCCGGCATCGTCGCCTATGACGGCGAGCCAGTTCAGCGCGCATCGCGGCCCCGGCCTGGTCGGCGACAATTTCAGCTCGAAGGACGTCATCGCCCGGCTGCCCGGCGCGATGGCGATCGGCCATGTGCGCTATGCGACGACCGGCGAGGTGGCGCAGCGCAACATCCAGCCGCTGTTCGCCGATTTCGAGTTCGGCGGGCTGGCGATCTGCCACAACGGCAACCTGACCAATTCCTACCAGCTGCGGCGCCAGCTGGTGCGCCGCGGCAGCCTGTTCCAGTCGACCAGCGACACCGAGGTCATCGTCCACCTGATCGCGACGAGCCTCAAGGACACCGTCGTCGAGCGGCTGACCGACGCGCTGAAGCAGGTCGAGGGCGCCTATTCGCTGGTCGCGCTGTCGCAGGATGCGGTGATCGGGCTGCGCGACCCGCTGGGCGTGCGGCCGCTCGTGCTCGGCAGGCTCGCCGATTCGTGGATCCTCGCCTCGGAGACCTGCGCCCTCGACATCATCGGCGCCGATTTCGTGCGCGATGTCGAGCCCGGCGAGATCGTCATCATCGGCGCCGGCGGGGTGCAGCAGCGTGCAAGCCGTTCGACTATGTGCCAAAGCGGCTCGTGCGTCTTCGAGTACATCTATTTCGCCCGGCCCGACAGCGTGCGTCGAAGGCAAGAGCGTCTACGAGGCGCGGAAGCGCATCGGCCGCGAGCTGGCGCGCGAAGCGCCGGTCGATGCCGACATCGTCGTGCCGGTGCCCGATCTGGGCGTTCCGGCGGCGCTCGGCTATGCCGCCGAATCCGGGCTGCCGTTCGAGCTGGGCATCATCCGCAACCATTATGTCGGGCGCACCTTCATCGAGCCGACCGACCAGATCCGCCATCTGGGCGTGCGGCTCAAGCACAACGCCAACCGCGCCGACCTCGTCGGCAAGCGGGTGATCCTGGTCGACGATCTGATCGTGCGCGGCACCACCTCGACCAAGATCGTCGAGATGATCCGCCACGCCGGCGCGCGCGAGGTGCACATGCGGGTCTCGAGCCCGCCGACGCGCTATTCGTGCTTTTACGGGATCGCGACGCCGTCGCGCGATCAGCTGCTCGCGGCCCGCTTCGATGTCGAGCAGATGGCCAAATTCATCGGCGTCGACAGCCTCGCCTTCCTCTCGATCGACGGGCTCTACCGGGCGATGGGCGAAGCCGGCCGCGACCCGCTCGCGCCGCGCTTCTGCGACGCCTGCTTCACCGGCGACTACCCGATCCGCACTGGCCGACGCCGATGACGGCAAGGTCTCGGTGCAGCTGTCGCTGCTCGCCGACACCGCCTGATGGTCGCACCGCCGCGACGACCGGGAGCCGGCTCGCCGGCAGGATCGCGCTCGATCACCGGCGCCTCGCGCGGCATCGGCGCCGCCGTGGCCGTGCGCTTTGCCCGCGAGGGCGCGCATCGTCGTGCTGGCGGCGCGCACCGTCGGCGGCCTCGAGGAAGTCGACGACCGGGTCCGCGCCGCCGGCGGCAGCGCCACGCTGGTGCCGCTCGACCTGCGCGAGTTCATCAAGATCGACGAGCTGGCGGCGGCGCTTTACGAGCGCTACGGCCGGCTCGACATCCTGGTCGGCAACGCCGCCGAGTTCGGCGTCTTTTCGCCGCTCGGCCATATCGACCCCAAGCTGTGGGGCGAGATCATCGACCTCGACCTGACCGCCAACTGGCGGCTCATCCGGGCGATGGACCCGCTGTTGCGCCCGCCGCCGAGCATGGCCCGAGCGGGTGTTCAGCTGACCACCGCTGTTGCTCGCGAGGCCCTGCCCTGTTGCGGGCCTTATGCGGTCAGCAAAGCCGCGCTTGAGGCGATGGTCAGGAATTCACGCCGGCGAAGCGGCCCGCGCCTCGGTACGCGGATCAGCACCTGCTGCGACCCAGGCATCGTCAGTGACGCTGGCTGCGGGCGCGGATCTTCCCAGGCGAGAACTCCGGGCGACAGCGCGCGTCACCGGAAAGCATCGCCGATGCGATTCCTGCACACTCGTGATCGAGGAATGCAGGCACCATGGGGCGACCCTCGGCACCGCCGATCTGATGGAGTAGGCAAGTACTAAAAGAGCGGGCGCCGTGATGCGCTTCCGCCCGGTCGTGGATACGAGAGGTTCGGGATTAGTACGGCCAACAGTGGCCGCGAATACGGCGCGTAGTAGTAGCCCGGATAGCCGCGGTATACGGCTCGGCGTAGTACGGGTTGCCGAGCCCGATGCCGACCGACCGACGCCAACGCACGCAGCCATAGGGGCCGCAACCGAAACCGATCTGCGCTGCCTTCGCCGGCGCTAATGGAAGCGCCACCGCGCAAAGGCCAAGCGCCGCGACTGCCAGAGCGCCGAGCCGGTTGAACCGCCGTTTCTGTTTCTCGATCGCATCATAGCTATCCTCCAGTCGTCTTTGACACAGCTTAGACTACTCATGGCAACGACTGTGCGGATTGGAGGGTTCCGCTAGCGGCAGGGGCGATAAGCTTTGTTTCATTTGCCGGTAAAATAGCCCCAGATCGAGCTGAGCGCCGCGAGTGTACAGCGCCCTACCGCAAGGTGATCAGCAGTACACTCGTCAGATCAATGCGCGAGAATCTGGCTCAGGAACAGCCGGGTGCGCTCGCTCTTCGGATTGGCGAAGAACTCTTCGGCGGGTGCCCGCTCGACGATCTCGCCGCGGTCCATGAACACCATCATGTCGGCGACGGTGCGGGCAAAGCCCATCTCGTGGGTGACGCAGACCATCGTCATGCCCTCCTGCGCCAGCTCGACCATCACGTCGAGCACTTCCTTGATCATCTCCGGGTCGAGCGCCGAGGTCGGCTCGTCGAACAGCATGATCTCGGGCTTCATGCACAGCGAGCGGGCGATCGCGACGCGCTGCTGCTGGCCGCCCGACAAGCTGGCCCGGATATTTGTCGGCCTGCTCGGGGATGCGCACGCGTTCGAGGTAGTGCGCGCGGTCTCCTCGGCCTCCTTCTTCGGCATCTTGCGCACCCAGATCGGCGCCAGCGTCAGGTTCTCCAGCACGGTCAGGTGCGGGAACAGGTTGAACTGCTGGAACACCATGCCGACCTCGCGGCGGATCGCCTCGATGTGCTTCAGGTCCGACGGTCAGTTCGATGCCGGCGACGATGATGCTGGCCCTGCTGGTGCTCTTCGAGCCGGTTGATGCAGCGGATCATCGTCGATTTGCCGGAGCCCGACGGGCCGCAGACGCACGACGCTTCTCGCCGCGTGCCGACGATCGAGGTTGATGTCCTTCAGCACATGGAACTCGCCGTACCATTTGTGGACGGCCTGCATCTCGATCATCGATGCCGGGCTTGCCGCTTGGTCGGCATTGCTTCCGCCGCGTTGCTCATCGATCCCTCCCGCGCCTATCGGCGGTGGCTCTGGTTGAAGGTCGCGCTCGAGCATCTGGCTGTAGCGCGACATGAAGAAGCAGAAGCAGAAATAGATCGCCGCGGTGAAGATGTAGGCCTCGAGCGCGAAAGCCCTGCCAGTTCGGGTCGGTCAGCGCGGCGTTGGCGGTGCTCGAGCAGGTCGAACAGGCCGATGATCATGCACCAGCGAGGTGTTCTTGAAGGCGCCGATGAAAGTTGTTGACCAGCGGCGGGATCACCATCGCCAGCGCCTGCGGCAGCACGATCAGCCGGGTGCGCCGCCAGTAGCCGAGGCCCGAGCGCGTCGGCCGCCTCGATCTGGCCCTTCGGGATCGCCTGCAAGCCCGCCGCGGATCACCTCGGCGAGGTAGGCGGCGGCGAACAGGATGAACGCGACCTGGGCGCGCAGCAATTTGTCGATCGTGAAGCCGCTCGGCAGGAACAGCGGCAGCATCACCGACGCCATGAACAGCACGGTGATCAGCGGCACGCCGCGCACCAGCTCGATATAGGCGACGCAGACCGTGCGCACCGCCGGCAGTCGCGAGCGCCGGCCCGAGCGCCAAGCAGGATCGCGAACGGGAAGGCGAAGAGCCATGCCGACGATCGGCGAGGATCAGGGTCAGCGGCAGGCCGCTCCAATAGCTCGGTCGTCGACATAGCGCAGGCCGAACACGCCGCCCCACATCAGCATGCCGATCGCGGCGCAGGCCGGCGAGCCACAGCAGCAGCAGCCGCCGTCCCCACATGCCGGCGGTCGCAGCTCGCCAGGATGCAGGCCCGATGAACAGCACGACGACCAGCAGCGGCCGCCATTGCTCGGCATACGGGAAACCGGCCGAACAGGATGAAGCGCAGCCTTCTCGCCGATGAACGCCCAGCAGGCGCCCACCTCTGTCCGCCGGCGCGGCAGGCCTGGCCGTTCGGCGCGTTCCAGATCGGCGTCGACAAAGCGCCCAGCGGATCATCGGCGGGACCGTGCACCGCCAGGAAGATAGACCGCAATCAGCGTCAGGATCGTGTTGAAGACGCTGTTGAACAGATTGGCGCGCAGCCAGCCGATGACGCCGGTGGAGACGGACCGGCGGACGCTCTAGCCGGCAGCGGGATCGTGGACGATGTCGGTCATCGCCGCTACCGCTCCACCAGCGCGACGCGAGCGGTTGTAGACGTTCATGAACAGCTGAGATCAGCAGGCTGATCGCCAGATAGACCGCCATGATCATCGCGATCCCCTCGACCGCCTGGCCGGTCTGGTTCATCGTCGTGTTGGCGATCGAGACGAGGTCGGGATAGCCGATGATCACCGCGAGCGAGCTGTTCTTGGTCAGGCTCAGATACTCGCTGGTCATCGGCGGGACGATGACCCGCAGCGCCTGCGGCAGATACGACGAGGCGCATGCGCTGCCCGCCGCGTGAGCCCGAGCGCCATCGCCGCCTCGCTCTGGCCCCAGCTGACCGCGAGAATGCCGGCGCGGACGATCTCGCGCGATGAAGCTGCCGGTGTAGATCGACGAGGCCGATCAACAGCGCGCCGAACTCCGGCGAGACCGCCGTGCCGCCGGTGAAATTGAAGCCGCGCAGGCCGGCCATTCGAGTTCGAGCGGCGCGCCGCTGCGCGAGGAAAGACGGCAAGCGGCAGCCCGACCGCCAGGCCGAACCCGACCCAGCCGGCCGGGAATTGCCGGCCGGTCTCCGCTCCTGCCGCCGCCGCGCCCAGCGGCACACGGCGCATAGGCGATGACGAGCGCGAGCGCGAAGGCGACCGCCATCCACCGATGGGCCGGATCCTCGGCTGCGGCACCGGGAACAGGATGCCGCGATTGCTGACGAAGACGTCCGGGCAAGCGGCTGCCAGGCCTGGCGCGGCGCTGGCGCGGCTTCGCGCAGCAGCCCCCACCAGAACAGCAACTGCAGACGCGAGCGGAACGTTGCGGAAGGTCTCGACATAGATCTGCGGCGAGCTTGGCGACCAGCCAAGTTGCGCGACAGCCGCGCCAGCCCCATCACGGTGCCGAGGATCGTCGCCAGCACGATGCCGATCGCCGAGACGTACAGCGTGTTGGTCAGGCCGACCAGAAAGGCGCGGGCATAGCTGTCGGCCGGCGAATAGGCGATCAGCGACTCGCCGATGCCGAACGCAGCCTCGCGGTCGAGAAAGCCGAAGCCGGTGGCGATGTTCTAGCGCCGCAGGTTGGTGGTCGTTGCAGGCGAGAAAGCCGATGATCGCGGCGATCACCGCGACGAATCACGATCTGCAGCGCGATGCCGCGCAGCCGTGGATCGCGCCACGGCGCCGGCCGGCCGGCCGGACGATCGCAGCGGTCTCGCTCGCCATAGTATTTAATCGTCATTCGGGGCGCGCGTAGGGCGACCGGAATCCATATTCCAGAGAGCCGGTGTTCACATGGGTTCCGGGCTCCGGCGCTCCGGAGCCCCGGAACGACCACGATGAGGCCGCACCCATTTGCGGCATGACGTCACCATTAATTCAACGGATCGGCGGCGCGTAGATCAGCCCGCCCTTGGTCCACAAATTGTTGTAGCCGCGCTCCAGCTTGAGCGGCGTGTTGAGGCCGAGGTGCCGGTCGAAGATCTCGCCGTAATTGCCGACGGCCTTGATCGCGTTATAGGCCCATTTCTCGTCGAGCCCCAATGCCTTGCCCATGCCGGGGGTCGCGCCGAGCATGCGCTTGATGTCGGGCGCCTCGCTTTTCGCCATCTCGTCGAGGCGTTCCTCTGGGTGATGCCCCTTCTCCTCGGCCTCGATCAGCGCACGTAGATCGACCCAGTCGACGATGTCGTGCCATTCCCGTCGCCGTGCCGCACGACCGGCGCCAGCGGCTCCTTCGAGATGCGGTCGGGCAGGACGACGTAAATCCTCGGGGTTGCTGGCGCCCGCCCGACCGCTGCGCCGCCAGCGCCGAGGCGTCGCCGGACGACGACGTCGCAGCGGCCCGAGAAGAACGCGGCGAAGAGCTCGTCGAGCCTTCTCGATGACGACCGGCTTGAACTCCATCTTGCTGGCCGCGGAAATAGTCGGCGAGGTTGAGCTCGGTCGTCGTGCCGGGGCGACGCACACCGTCGCGCCGTTCAGTTCCTTGGCGGTCTTTGACGCCTGAGCTTCTTCGGCACCATGAAGCCCTGGCCGTCATAGAACACCACCGGGCCGAAATTGAGCCCGAGCTGGGTATCGCGCGACAGGGTCCATGGTCGTGTTGTTGGACAGGATGTCGACTCCGCCCGATTGCAGCGCGGTGAAGCGCTGCTGGCGCGGTCAACGGCACGTATTTGACCTTGTCGGGATCGCCGGATAGCGCGGCCGAGATCGCCCGGCAGACATCGACGTCGAGGCCGCTGTACTTGCCCTGGCTGTCGGGCATGCCGAAACCCGGGATGCCGGTCGGCTACGCCGCAGGTCAAGCCGCGCCGGCCTGCTTGATCTTCTCGACCGTCGGACCGGCCTGTGCCGGCGCCGCGAAACCGAACGCCGCCGCAGAACCGGCCACAAATACTGCGCTGACCCACTTCCTCGGCATTCCATAGCCCCCTGCTGCGTTGCCGCGCCGGCCATTGCCGACGCATCTTCGCCAATTGATTGCGCCGACGCTAGCACAGATAGCGCCGCAGCCGGAGCGGCAACACAGCGGACATGGTGCCGCTATCTCGGGCGTGCCAGCCGCGGGGCGCACGCTTAGCCGCATCGCTATGCCGCGCCGCGCGGATCTCCGCGATGTCGCTGCTCGACGGCGCGTTTCGAAATCCGCCGCCGCCGGACCAGCCCGCGCGATGCCGCGCGAGATGCTCTGGGATGACCTGAGAATAATGCCGCCCGAAATCGGCCGGCACATATCCACGATCGTCGCGCCCATGGCGCGCCGATGCCGGGAACCAGCAGCAGCGAATTTGGCAGGCGCTCGGCGAGGTCGGCGACCTCCCGGCTCTGAGGTCGCCCGACGACGGCGCCGATAAAGCCCGAGGCCCGTCCGGCTCCTCGGCCGCGTTGCGGGCGCGTGATCTGGTCCGGCGAGATGCTCGGCGACCGACCTTCCGTCCGGCAGTCGCGCCTGCTGCAGCCCGATCCTTCCGGGTTGGACGACCGGACCACCACGAAGACCCCCGCCCCCTCGCGCCGGCGCGACTTCAAAAACGGTGTCAGCGATCCGAGGCCGAGATAGGCGCTCAGCGTCATCGCATCGCCGCCGAACGGGCTGCTGCGCGGCCCGAGGAAGGCATCGGCATAGGCCGCACCGCCGTCGTCGAAATGTCCCCGCTTGGCGTCGATGATCACCAGCGCGCCGCGGCTCTGGGCCGCCTCGACCGTCTGCCGCAGGATTTCCATTCCGGCCGGCCCGTGCCGCTCGAAAACGCCGCTTGCGGTTTGACGACCGCGACCAGCGCGCGCAGGCCTCGACCATGCGCTCGCAGAAAGCGCGCAGCCCCTCGACATCGTCCGGCAACCCCCAGCCCTGCAGGCTTTCGGCCGCGGGTCGATGCCGACGCAGAGCGGCGACCGCTCGGCCGCCAGGGCAACAAAGCGCTGCTGGAAGGGCTTGCTCGTCAGTGCCCGTCGTATAACAGACCGCCCGACGAGGAGGATAGTGCATGGCTAAACAGCAGATCCGCTCGGACAAGCTGCGCCAGCCGCGGCGGTCGTGTTCTCGCACGCCACGACGATCGAGGCGAAGGGCCGGCTTGTCTTCATCTCCGGCATGACGCGCGCGCCGCGCCGACGGCACGATCGCCGGAATCGGCGACATCGAGGCCCAGACCCGGCCAGGTCTGCGAGAACATCAAGGCGGCGGTCGAGATCGGCGGGCGGCACGATGGACGATATCTGCCGGGTCGATGTCTACATCCGCAACATGGAGCAGTTCGGACGCGATCCATCAGGTCAGGCGCGAATACTTCCAGGAGCCGCTGCCGGCCTCGACGATGGTCGAAATCGTCAAAATGACCCATCCCGACTACCTGATCGAGATCAACGCGATCGCCGTCATCCCGGACGAGCCGCCGATCTACGCCCAGAAGCTGAAAATTGCTATTTCGACAGACCGAATATGCGTAGGCTTGGCCAACTCCGCGAAGTTCCTATATCGTCCGACGCGGTTAATGTGGTACGTTCGCGCATGTTAGCACCGGACGGTCTGTTACAATTATCTTCTCCTGAGCAATCGCGGATTTAGGCCGAGTAGGCCCGTGGCAGTCGCTTCCGCGGAACTGGGATCGATAGACGCCCCGGCCCGGCCTGTACACGGCACCACGTGCTGCCTACCGGGGGGTCCGTTCGTCTTCTCCGCAATCCGACTGACGCTCAAGTCGTGGGTGGCCGGGACGAGCCCGGCCACGGGGCAGTTTTAGCTTCGGAACGTTCCCGACCCAGGGGCGCAGCTCGATTTCCCAGGCCCAGGCGCTGCGCGTGCTGGCGGATGCAGATGCAGATAGGTCTCGGCGATCGCGTCGGGATCGAGCAGCGCGTCGGGGCCGCGATCGTGCCGCGCGCGGGTCGCCCGGCCGGCCGATGCCGCCATCGATGACGATATGGCCGACATGGATGTTCTGCGGCTGCGAGCTCGCGCGCGAGGCTTTGCGCGAGGCCGCGCAGGGCGAACTTGCCCATGGCGAAAGGATGACGAGCGGGGATAGCCCTTGACGCTGGCGCTGGCGCCGGTGAACAGGATCGTGCCGTGGCCCTGGCTGCATCATGCGCTGCGCCGCCTGGCGGCGCGACCAGGAAGCCGCCGAACGCGGTCACCCGGATCGCGGTCTCGACCGCCGCTGGATCGAGTTCGGTGACCGGTCCGCGCGCCCGGCCGCTGGCATTGTAGACGACCAGATCAGGCGCTCGCCGCCGGCATCGACCGCGGCGAACAGCCGCTCGACGTCCGCCGCCCGGCTGGCGTCGGCAGGCGATCGCCGTCGGCGCCGGTCTCGCCGGTCAATGCCGCCAGCTTCTGCGTGTCGCGCGCCGCCAGCACGACGTCCATCCTCTTCCGCGGCGGCGCGCCGCGCCAGGGAGGCGCTGAGCCCCGATCCCGCCCCGACAATCAATGCCCGCTCGCTTCCCGGCATGGTCTTTCTCCCCGACAGCAACCTCGCTCGCTACGGCGATGGGGAGCCGTTATCGCCCAAAGAATGTCGAAAGCCAGCTTCACAAATCGCCCGCAAAGTCTCGATGTTTGTTTCAGTTTGGCGCGATTGCCGCGCTTGTTTTCGGGGCCTCTCAGCGCGAAAGGGCCTGGCGCTTTGATGCCAAGCAGCCGGATCCAGCCAGCCGACCAATTCCTGTCGGCGCTTCAGATTAGTCGACAACGAGTCATGATCTTTTGACAGGTTAACGCGGGCTCTTATTGGCAATGAAGAACTGACAAAGAATAAATCCTGGTTAATATTTTCTAAACAGAACAGGCATGGGGAATTTACCCAACAATTATTTCATCTGTGGCCGACTTGAGGCCGATCTCAGATTTCATGAACGGGACGGCTTGACAGCCTTCGAACTAGCTGGCTACAGTTGGTTTGCCTTTCCACCGTCCCACCCGGGCGCCCCCAATCGACCCGGGACGACAATCACCGCAACCGGCTTCCGTCCTAATGATGACGGCGCGCACCGTGGGTCCGCCGCGCTGCGTAAGTTTTTGCAACAACGATGGAGCTCATGCGGATGGAGAATGCCACGCACCCCCTCGGCGTATCCCCTCGCCGCCCCTCGTCCTTTTTCCAGCGCCGCCGCGGCCGCCGGCTGGCGCGGCCGATGCAGGCGACGGCGCGGCGCGGCGCGGCGCTGTGGGTTCCGGGCGCGCCGACACGCCATTGCGCCGCCGACGCAACGGGCCAGCGTTGCGGGTGGTCGGCCGCCGCGAGATCGGCCGGGCCGCCCGGGTACGGCAACCGTCACGTCGGCCGGAAGACCGCGACCGGCGAGCGCCTCGACTCGATCGCACCGACGGCACACCGCACCGCTGCCGCTGCAATCGCTGGTCAAGGTGACCAATCTCAATAACGGGCGTTCAGTCGTGGTGACGATCAACGACCGCGGCCCAGTCAGCCCGCGGCTGCCGATCGACGTCTCGCCGCGCGCCGCGGACGAACTCAACATGCGGACCGATGGCATCGTCCCGGTCGCGATCGAGCAGGTAGCGGTCGCGCGCACGCAGTAGCAGCCGCCGCCATTTCAGCCCCATTTCCAGCCGTCGTCGCCGCCCCCGCGCGGCGACAGTACGCACCAAACCGCCGGTTTCATAGCTTGTCACCTTTTTGCCACTGTGGCCCAAAGGCACAGCGGCCGTGAAAAGTCGGCCTCCTACCTAGCCTCGATTGACCCGAATCCGCGCTTCCAAGCAGCATCGAGATGGCGGCGCGCGACGCTGTTCCCGGAGTTCGCCGACGGCGAGAGGATGGAGGGGCCATATCCCGCAGCTTTGCGGCCTGACGAGTGGGGAGAAGTGGACGAACTGTCCGACAAGACGAACGTCAGTACCCTTTCCGCTGATGTTTCGGAGCAGCGAGATCGGCGGAAATCGGGCGCTTCGGACCCGGCCGGTACGAGATTCACCGACACGGAGCTGGCGCGCGCTGTGCCGCTGGTTTTCGGCGATGAAATACGCCTTCCCGGTACGGAAGGGGTCATGATCGTCAGCCACCAGCAAAGCTACTCGGCCGTCGGTCTCTACAACCGGCGCGGCGGCGCGCCGAACTGCCTCGATCGCCAAGCACGAGGCTCGGCGGCATCGACCCGGTTCTTCTGGTCGACCGAGGGCGACCCGCCGCAGCGTGATCAACGACCTGTCCGAGATCACCGACGCCCACATCCGTGCGATCCAGCCGCCGCGCTAACGAGAAGGGCTGGCTCGACCCGACCGGCTGGATGGGAGTCTACACCACGCGTCTGATTGCGACAGCGGTACAAGTGGTTTGACTACCTGCGAGCGAACCGGCACGGTAGTCGGCGGCTGCGAACGGCGTGAGCTGGCGCCGCGATCGCGGCCGGCTGCAGCGGAGGGGAAATTCAGCATAGCGAGCGACGGCCCGATGCGATCGGTCGGCAGCGGCGATGGACGTCTCCGCGCGGCAGGATGCGGTGACGCCGCCGTCGTGACCGTGATCGGCGAGTCATCGTCAACCTCACGAAGTCAGAGTCGGGGGTCGATGAAAGCGGTCGCCGCTGATCGGCTGATCGCCGGCGTGCATTGTCGCTGGCTGCTCGGCCCTGCCGACGGCGGGGCCGACCGTGAGCGACGTCAAGGACCAGGAAAGTCGAGGACAACGAGACCCGGTTCGATCTGGTCGACATCGACGACAACGTCGTGGCTGCCCTGCTCGCCAGCCGAGCGCGAGAGCTCCAGGCGCGCTTCAAGAAATACGGCAGGCCGCCGCAACCGAAGATCGGCGTCGGCGACGGCGTCGTCGTCTCGATCTGGGAAGCCGCCGGCGGCGGGCTGTTCAGCGCCTCGCCGACCGATCACGTGTCGGCCGGCTCGCGCAGCGTCACCATTCCGGAACAGATCGTCAGCCGCGACGGCGCGATCAGCGTGCCGTTCGCCGGCGCGGGTTCAGGTCGCCGGGCGCCTGCCGCTTCGAGGTGCAGCGAACGATCGAGCAGCGCCTCGCCGAAAGGCGATCGAGCCGCAGGTCATCGTGACGCTGACCAAGAGCCTCTCCAACAGCGCCACCGTCACCGGCGAGGTCGTTGCCGGCGCCAGGGTGCCGCTGTCGCTTGAAAGGCGATCGGCTGCTCGACCTGATCGCCGGCGGTCGGCGGCGCGCAGACGCCGGTCTACGAAACCTTCGTGCGGCTGTCGCGCGACGGCGATCACCGCGACCATCCCGATGGAAGCGCTGGTCTCGGATCCGGCCGAGAACATCTATGCCCAGCCGGGCGACGTCCTGACGCCTGGTGCGGCTGCCGCAATCCTTCACCGCGTTCGGCGCGACCGGGGCCAACGCGCAAATCCAGTTCACCGCCGAGAGGATGACGCTGGTGGAGGCGCTGGCCAAGGCCGGCGGGCTGCAGGATCATGCGGTCCGATCCGGCGGGCGTGTTCCTGTTCCGCTTCGAGCCGCCGAAGATCGTCAAGACGCTCGGCCGGCCGCAGCTGCGCACCGGGCCGGACGGGAGCTCGCCGGTGGTCTACCGGCTCGATTTGCGGCGATGCCAAATCCTATTTCCTGGCGCAGCGCTTTCCGATACGAGGACAAGGACATCGTCTACGTCGCCAATGCCGACTTCAACGAATTGCAGAAGTTCTTCACGCTTGCTGAATACGCTGACCGGGCCGGTCATTACCGGCATCGTCGTGAAGAGCCGCCCGTGACCCATCGACGGCGTGAACCAGTTGTGACAGCTGCGTCGACCGCTCGGGAGGCACGTTGCCGGACCGCGCCGCGTCCGCGCTTCGATGATCGCCCTCGACTCTGTCACGCCTGCTGTCGCGCGCCGGGCGGGGAACGCCGACCGGGATCGACCGCGTCGAGCTGGCCTATGCCGAGCATCTGATCGCCACGGACGCCGATCAGCCTGCTTCACCGCGCTGACGCCAGCGCGGCGGCTCGGTTTGCTGCCGCACCAGGCGGCGCGAGCGATTTGTCGCGCGCGATCGGCGCGGCATGGCGCGGCGCCGGCGATCCGAGTGCGCGCAAGAGCGGCAGGTCCGGCGGATCGCGCGCCAGGCTCCGATCGCGCTGCTTGCCGGCAGCGAGCGAGCGTTGCGGCACGGCTGCCGGCAACGCCGCCGCGCCGGCGGTCTATCTGCTGGTGTCGCACCACCATCTCGAAAAGCGCAGCCTGATCGCGCGGCTGAAAGCGCGCAGCGCGGTGCGCTTCATCTGCCTGATCCACGACCTGATCCCGATCGAGTTTCCCGAATACGCCAAGCCCGGCCAGGCGGAGACACCACCTGCCGCCGGATCGAGACCGCGGTCGCAGTTCGCCGACGCGCTGATCGTCAATTCGGCGGTGACGCGCGACGCGTTGCAGCCCCACCTCGACCGCGCCGGGCGCGCTCGCCGGTGCTCGGTCGCGCCGCTTCGGCGCCGATCTTCCGAGCCGCTCCGAGCGATCCGGACGCCGCCGTTCGACCGGCCCTATTTCGTCTATGTCAGCACGATCGAAGCGCGCAAGAACCACCTGCTGCTGCTCAACCTGTGGCGCCAGCTGGCGACTGAGCTCGGCGACGCGCGCGCCGCTATTGGTGCTGGTCGGCCAGCGCGGCTGGGAAACCGAGAACGTCGTCGACATGCTCGACCGCTGCCCGGCGCTGCGCGGCGTGGTCATCGAGCACAATGCACATGCCCGATCGGCGAGATGGTGCGGCTGGTCAAAGGCGCGCGCGCGCTGCTGCTGCCGTCCTTCGCCGAGGGCTTCGGCTTTCCGCTGATCGAGGCGTTGGAGCTCGGCGTCCCGGCGCTGTGCAGCGACATCCCGGCATTGCGCGAGACCGGCGGCACGGTCCCGGAGTTTCTCGACCCGCTCGACGGGCCGGGCTGGCGCACGGCGATCCTCGATTACGCGGCGCCAGCGTCGCCCCGGCGCGCGGCGCAGCTCGAGCGCCTGACCGGCTGGGCGGCCGCCGCGCTGGGACCGATCATTTCGCCGATGTCGACCGCTTCATCGCCGGAAGCGGCCAGCCGGCGCCGCCGCTGCGCTGATGAGCACAGCGCTAACGCGACGCCGGCATCAAGCGTCCGAGGTGCCGCGCCACGGCCGCCAGGTCGGTCGGGCTCGGCGGCGACCGCACGCGCCTCTTCGAGCAGGATGCCGACCGCGTCGCGCACCTGCGCTTCGGCTGTGCTGCGTCGGTCAGGAAGAAGCGCAGCCGGCGCGGCGCGTTCGGGAACCGCCGGATAGAGGATCGGCTGGACGTTGACGCCGCGGCTGAACAGCGCCTGCGAGAGCCGTGGCGGCGGCTGATCGAGCTGCCGGTGATGATCGGCACGATCGCCGCGCCGATCGAGCCGCCGACATCGAGGCCCGCCGTCGCGCGCGAGCTGCAGGAAGAGGGCGGCCCGGTCGTTCAGCCGGCGCACCCGCTCCGGCTCGCGCTCGAGGATCTCGACCGCCGCCAGCGCCGCCGCCGCCGACCGGCGGCGCCATGCCGACCGAGAACACAAAGCCCGGCGCCATCCGCTTCAGGTAATCGATCAGATCCTGGCGGCCGGCGATGTATCCGCCGCATGAGACCAGGCTCTTGCTGAGCGTCCCCATCCAGATGTCGACCTCGCCCGGGGTCGATCCCGGCATGGTCGGCCGAGCCGAAGCCGCGCGGCCCGAGCACCCCCAGAGCATGCGCCTCGTCGACCATCAGCCAGGCGCCATGGCGCCGCGCCACCGCGACAAAGCGCGGCCAGATCGGGGCACGTCGCCATCCATGCTGTAATGCCCCTCGATGACGAGCAGCGCATGGCCATGGCGCGGGCGCGTCTCGGCGAGAACCTTGTCGGCCGCTCCGGGATCGAGATGGCGAGAACGGCACCCGCCGCGCGCCGGACAGGATCGCCCCCTGCACGATGCTGTTGTGGATCAGCGCATCGTGGACGATCACGTCGTTGCGGCCCGAGCAGATGGCCGATGACCGTGACATTGGTCGCATGCCCGCCGACCAGCGCGACGCTGTCCTCGGCGCCGTGAATGCGCGCCAGCGCCTGTTCGAGCTCGCGATGGATCGGGCGCTCGCCGGAAACCGGACGGCTGGCCGAGACCGAGGTGCCGTAGCGGTCGATCGCCGCCTTTGCCGCCGCGGCAATGCGCGCGGATCGCCGTTGAGGCCGATATAATTGTACGAGGCGAAATTGACGTAGGAGCGGTTGCCGATCACCGTCTCGGCGCCGGCGATCCCCTCGTGCACGCGAAAGAACGGATCGCCGATGCCGAGATAATCCGCCGCCTCCTCGATCATGCGGATTTCTCGGTACGCCTCCAGCTCGGCGACGTCGAGCCGACCGGCAGCAGTCGCCGGAGCATCACGCAGTCGCGCCGCGGCGGTGCCGCGCCAGTCGACCGATCGCCGCAGCCGACGACAGTTTCTCGATCAGCCGCGCCTTGGCCTGCGCGGACAATCCGGAAGAGATTGCGACCTGCCGCCACACGCTCACTCCGCCGCGGCCGACTTGACCTCGATCGGGTCGAACGCGGTCTGCCGCATCCGCGCCACGCCGGCCAGCCGCTCATCGTCGGCGACCTCGTAGCGCTCGGCCAGGCTCGACCAGCTCGGCGCGCTTGCGGCCGCGCCGATACCGCGTTCGCGAGGCGGGTGGCGATCGAGGCGACGCTGGTGCCTTCGGCCAGCGACATCAGCGGCAGATCGATGCGCAGCCGGCTTTCGAGCGCCAGGCGCAGCTCGACGGCCATCAGCGAATCCATCCCCATCTCGGAGAGCGGCCGCAGCGGATCGATGCCGGCAGCCGGCAGCCGCAGGATGTTCGCCGCCTCTTCCGCGACGGCGGTCTTGAGCAGCGCCAGAGCCGCTTCGGCGTCGAGCCCGGCGAGCCGCTCGACCAGCGATGTCGTCGCCCGGCGAGGAGCCGCCGTCGGCGCGGATCTCGGCGAACACCGGCGCGGCGAGGATCGGCAGGAAACGCCGCGCCTCGTTCCAGCTGGTCTCGGCAAAGGCCGCTGCCGGCACGCCGCTGTCGGCGATCGCCGGCAGCCCGGCCAGCGCCTGGGCCGCGCGGCATCGGCTTGGCGCCGAGCCGGCGGGCCAGCGCGTCGCGGGTCTCCGGCCGGTCGGCGAGATACCCGGTATCCTCGATCGGTCCCCAGGCGATCGCGAGCGCCGGCTTGCCCTCGGCCCGGCGCTGCCGCGCCATCGCCTCGAGCGCCAGATTGGCCGCGACATAGACACCCTGCCCTGGCGCGCCGAGCAACGTCGTCGCCGAGGAGAACAACAGGAACAGCTCGATCGGATCGTCGCGCGGTCAGCCGATCGAGGGCGATCGCGCCGCCGAGCTTTGGTCGGAGGATGCCGGCGATATCGCGATCCGTCGAGCTCGGCGGCCAGCGCGTCGCCGATCGCCGATGCGCGCATGCACGACGCCGCGCAGCGGCGGCTGGGTCGCGGCGGATTTCGTCGAGCACCGCCGCCAGCGAGGCCGGGTCGGCGACATCGCCGGCATAGAGCGCGACTTCGGCGCCGAGCGCGTCCAGTTCCGCGATCCGCTCGGCCGCTCCCGGTGTTGCCGCGCCGCGCCGGCCCAGCAGCGCGATCGACTCCGGCGCCGTGCTCGGGCGAGCCAGCGCGCCGCCGCAAAGCCGAACCCGGAGATGCCGCCGGTGACGAGATAGGTGCCGTCGCGGCGCAGCGTCGATTTCCGGCGCGCTGGCGCAGCCGGACGCCGGCATTGCCGTTGGGCACCAGCACCAGCTTGCCGATATGACCCGACGCCTGCATCAGGCGGAACGCATCGCCGATCGCGGCGAATCCGGAAGATGCGGTGGGCGAGCGGCCGGATCGCGCCCTCGCGCAGCGCCGCGGATACCTCGCTCAGCAGCGACCGCGCGAGATCGGGCCGCTGGATCGGCAGCTGGTCGACGTCGATCGCGAAATAGGAGATGTTCTGGCGCAGCGGCCGCAGGTGAATGCGCCGGTTCAGGTAGAAGTCGCGCTTGCCGAGCTCGAGGAAGCGGCCGAACGGCTTCAGCACGCTGAGGCTCTGCTCCATCGCCTCGCCGCTCAGCGAGTTGAGCACGACGTCGACGCCGGCGCCGCCGCTGATCGCGCGCACCGCATCGGCGAAAGCCGAGATCGCGCGAATCGAGCACGTGATCGGCGCCGGCGAGGCGCAGGAACGCGCGCTTGACCTCGGACCCGGCGGTGGCGATGACGACCGCGCCGCGATGCTTGGCATACTGGATCGCGGCGAGCCCGACGCCGCCGGCCGCGGCATGGATCAGGACAAATTCGCCGGGCTGCAGCTTGGCCAGCGTGCCGAGCGCGTAGATCGCGGTGACGAACGTCACCGGGATGGTCGCCGCCGCTGCGAAAGCTCGTGTCGTCGGGATCCGGGTGACGGCATGGGCGGCGGTGGTGACCTGCGTGCTCAGCGCGGCGGGGGCAAACCCGGCCACCCGGTCGCCGACCGCCAGATCCGCGACCCCGGCGCCGACCGCCCGGACGATCCCGGCGCATTCGAGCCCGAAAGTCGGGCCGGCAAAGCCGTCGATCAGCGCCTCCTCGGGCAGCAGGCCCAGCGCCCACATCATGTCGCGGAAATTGAGCCCGGCGGCATGAACATCGATCGCGACCTCGCCCGGCCTGACCTGCGCGGCGGCGTCGGCTTCCAGCTCAGCGCGTCGAGCTCCGCCGGGGACGGTCGCTGGCTCGATCCGACCGTAAAGTCGCCCGCGTCGGCCCAGAGTGGAGAGCCGGCGATGGCGCAGCGCGACGCAAGACGCCGCCCCGGCCGGTGGTCCAGGACGATTTCAGCTGTCCGGCGCCGCGCCGACCAGCTCGCCGCTAAGCAATCGCTCGGCGAGCCTCGGTGCCGCCCAGCGCGCCGGTGGCGGTGGCACATCGACAAGACCCGCCGGCGCGCCAGCCGCGGGACCCTTCACCGACGAGGACCTCGGCCAAAGCCACCCCACAGCGGCGGCCCCCACCAGACCGCTATCGGTTCCGGCCGCGCCCCTGCTGGGCGCCGCGCGTGACGACCCACAACGGAATGCGCCGCGCAACGCCGCGGCGGCGGTGCGAACTGCGGGCGACGACGGGGATCAGCGCGGACGGGTCTGCGCAACCGGATCGCCGCGCCTTCGTCCACGACAAACAGCGCGACCTCGATCCTGTTCCGCGGTTTCCGCGTCTGTCTCGCGCCGCCGCGAACCCGGCGGCGTCGAGTTCGGCGACGCGGTGTCCGGCCTCGATCAGCCGGCGTTGGAAATCGCGATCCTCGGTGCGCGGGCCGCGATCAGGCTCAGCGAGAAGCTTCCGTGCGGCGCCGCGGCGGCCGTCTCCTCTTCAGCCGGCGCGCGTCCCCTTGAACACGGCGTTCGGCCAGGGCCCCATCGCGGCAACCGCACTGCCGGGAGCGGTGAAAACCGGCCAGCGCCAGCTCACGGCGCCATTCCTCGCCGCTGCGCAGCGGCGATCCAGTGACGCCGGGCTCCCTCGTCGCGCCACTCACCTCGAGATACCGCCGAATACGAGTATCCCATAGCGGGTTCGGCTCGGGCTCGGCGGCCACCAGCAGGCCTCCGGGCGCGAGGATGCCGCGCAGATGCACGCGTCAGCGCTTCCGGATCGATTTGCAGTCGTGCGAAAGCTTGTGCCGACACAATCATACCCGAACCGGCGGTCTTCGGGAGATCGTCCAGGGCTTCGTAACAGACCAGCAGCTCGCGCTGGCCCCGGCCTGCGACTTCACCGCCAAGGCGAGCCGGCCGGCCTGCTCCGGATCGGGATTGGTCGCATGATAGGCCAGCGCGACGCCGGTTTTTCTGGGGGCCACACGACCTGGAGCAGCCGTGCCGGGTGACGCGCCCCCGGCGCCGATCTCCAATACCCGCACGGCCGCTCGGCAGGCCAGGCCTGGTTGACCTTCGGTCAGCGCCGCGCGAAACGACAGCGAGCCTCTGGCGGCACTGGCCGGGGATGCGTGCAGCAGATGCTCGACCATCGGCAGCGGCGACGAGGTGGTCGGGCTGGCGCAAGCTTCACTGGCAAAACACGACCGGGCAGTTCTCGGCGATCGCCGCCGGATGCGCGCAGCTCTCGGCAACCAGCGTTCCGGAGCTTCGGCGAGCAGCAAGCCGCCATCACCGGCGAATTCCGGGAGGTCATTAGTCAGCCGAGCGGTCGCCAGCCATTGCCATCCTCCGCGTCGGTGGCGGCGCCGAACCGCACGAGCAGCCTGCAGCAGGTAAGCGAACAGCGCGACCAAACCGTGTCCGGCATGATCGCGCTGGCGGCGAGCAAGCTGTCGAGCTGAAGGGCGTCGCCGCATCGACCGCTTTTATCACCGCGCGATAGGCGGTCGAGGCCATCAGCGTCGAGCAGGTGCGCAGATGCTCCGCCGAGTTGCCGCTCGCACTTTCAGCAATACGTAACTGAACGAAGTACAA
>ERZ1370068.8860-contig-7681_pt1 | contig 19561 bp, 28 predicted proteins | sample MGYA00561227_ERZ1370068 | MGnify/ENA primary metagenome ERZ1370068 (study PRJEB38410, sample SAMEA6850437) | metagenome | study: Metagenomic assessment of the ecological functions of the soil: analysis of the soil microbiota associated with the...
GTCATCATACATACTATGAAGGTCGACATACCGATTTGCAATTGATATTTTCGTGCATGGCAAAAGCTACTGATTCCAAAGGGAAAACGCTGGCGGCGGCGGCAAAATTGCTGCGCCAGCAGGGCTATCACGGCACCGCGCTCCACGACATTCTGGCCGCCAGCGGGTCGCCCCGGGCTCGCTCTACTTCCACTTCCCCAAGGGCAAGGAGGAGATCGGCGAGGCGGCGCTGACGATGGCGGGCGAAGCGGTACGCCAGGGCATTCGCCCAGCTTGCCGAAGCTTGCGAGACCGCCGAGCATGTTCCGTCACGCGCATCGCGCGCGGCATGGCGGCCGACCTCGAGCGCTCCAACTACAAAGAGGGTTGCCCGATTGCGACCACGGCGCTGGAGACGTCGGCGCAATCCGGAGGTGCTCGGCACCGCGACGCGTACCGCGTTCCAGAAATGGGAAGGTCGAAATCAAGCGCGGGCTGGAGCGTTTCGGCATGCGCGCCTGATGAAGCCGATCCGATCGCGACCATGGTGCTGAGCCAGCTCGAGGGCGCGCTGCTGCTGGCGCGTACCTATCGCAGTCTCGAGCCGATACTGCGTGCCGAGCAGGCGCTGAAAATCCTGCTGCGGGCCGGCCATCGAAATGAGCCTGGCGGCCGGCGATCCCGATCGCCTCCCGAACCGGGATCAGATCTCCTGCGATGTGGGCTTGGGCAAATGGTGCCCAGGAAAGGACTCGAACCTTCACGGCCGTTAAGCCACTGGCACCTGAAGCCAGCGCGTCTACCAATTCCGCCACCTGGGCCCGGGGCGGGTTAGTAAGGACCGTTCGCGCGCTTGTCAAATCGGCCGAATGACAGTCCAAATACGCTGTACAGCGATGGCGGCGATGGCGTATCGCGAGATCCGCTAAATACCGCTCGCGATCTCTCGAATTTGACCGGCAGGAATTGACCCATGGCCTCGGCATCGAACCTGGAAACGCTCGTCACGGTTTTCGGCGGATCGGGCTTTCTGGGGCGAAACGTGGTGCGGGCGCTGTGCAAGCGCGAATACCGCGTCCGGGTCGCGGTGCGGCGGCCGGAACTGGCCGGGCATCTGCAGCCGCTCGGCAGGGTCGGCCAGATCCACGCCGTGCAGGCCAATCTGCGCTACCCGGCCTCCGTCGAGGCCGCGATGCGCGATTCCCATGTCGCCATCAATCTGGTCGGCATCCTCGACCGAGGGCGGCGCGCAGACCTTTGACGCGGTGCAGGCCACGGGCGCCGGTGACGGTCGCCAAGGCCGCCAGCGCGGTCGGCGCGCGGATGGTGCATGTCTCGGCGATCGGCGCCGACGAGAATTCGCCGTCGCGCTACGCCCGCGCCAAGGCCGCCGGCGAACAGGCCGTGCTGGCCGCCGTGCCCTCGGCCACCATCCTGCGGCCGTCGGTGCATGTTCGGCCCGGAGGATCAATTCACCAACCGCTTTGCCGCGCTGGCGCGGATGTCGCCGGCGCTGCCGCTGATCGGCGGCGGCGTGACCAAGCTGCAGCCGGTCTATGTCGGCGATGTCGCGACCGCGGTCGCCGACGCCGTCGACGGCAAGACCAAGGCAGGCGCGACCTACGAGCTCGGCGGGCCGGAAGTGCTGACCATGCGCGAGATCATGGAAATCATCCTCGCGATCACCGAACGCGACCGCATGCTGGTGTCGCTGCCGTTCGGCCTGGCCAAATTGCAGGCGCTGTTCCTGCAGTTCGCGCCGGGCGCGCTAAAGCTGACGCCGGATCAGGTGGCGCTGCTGCGGTCGGACAATGTGGTGTCGGACGCGGCGAAGGCCGCCGGCCTGACGCTGGAAGGGCTCGGCATCACGCCGGATCTCGATGGAAGCGATCGCGCCGCAATATCTCTGGCGCTTCCGCGCCGCCGGGCAATTCCAGAAGAAGAGCGCGTAGTGATTACGCTGGCGTCGTAGACGGCAAGGCGCCTTGCGCCGTGCCCACCACTCTGCGCAATGTGGGCACGCGAGCTGATCGGGCCGCGTCGCGCGCCCAGTGGCTATGCCACCGCGACGATCTTCGAGAAACCTTACTTCCCCAGCGCCAGCGCGATCAGGCCGAGCGTGCCGACGATGACGCGCCACCAGGCGAACAGCGTAAAGCCGTGGCGGGTGACGTAGGTCAGAAACGTCTTCACCACGATGATCGCGGTGATGAACGACACCACGAAACCGATCGCGACGATGCCGAGATGATCCATCGTCATCTCGCCGCGGTTCTTGTAGAAGTCATAGGCGAACGCGCCGACCATGGTCGGGATCGCCAGGAAGAACGAAAACTCCGCCGCCGCGCGCTTGTCGGCGCCAAGCAGCATCGCCGCCACGATGCTGGCGCCGGAGCGCGACACGCCGGGATCATGGCAAGGCACTGCGCGATGCCGATCCACAGATACATCAGCAGCGGAAACTGCGTGGCATCATGCTCGCGCGGCTTGAGATCGAGCTGATCGACCCACAACAGGATGGCGCCGCCGACGATCAGCGAAAAGCACACCACCCACGGATTGAACAGGTAGCTCCTTGATGAATTTGCCGGCAATCAGCGCCGATCACCGACCGCGGGCAGGAACGCCACCAGCACGCCGATGACGAAGCGCCGGTCGTCGGGATTGGAGAACATGCCGAGCGCGACCCGCCACAATTTGGCGAAATAGAGCGCGACGATCGCAAGAATCGCGCCGAGCTGAATCAGCACCGCAAAACTCTTCCAGAAAGCTGCCTTCGCCGAGACCGAAGAATCGTTCCGCCAGCAGCAAATGACCGGTCGAGGAAACCGGCAGGAACTCGGTGACGCCCTCGACGATGCCGAGAATCACCGCCCGCAACGCGTCAGACATCATGATATGGTCCATTTTTCGACTGGAAAAGCCGGGTTCTTCTCGCCTATTCGGCTCCCTTGCCGCAATCGCAAAAAACGGCAAACACCGGTTGCCTCGCTCGCGCTGCTTCGGTAGCTGGCGTGCTCCGCGCGCCTTGCCAGCGGTTGATGAGACTTTTTAAGGCCGCGAGCTACTCAAGGACTTCATGTACACGCTGTTTCATCATCCGTTCTGTCCGCATTCGCGCTTCATCCGCCTGGCGCTCGGCGAATACGGCCTCGATCTGCGCCTGGTCGAAGAGCGGGTCTGGGAACGGCGCGAGGCCTATCTGGCGCTCAATCCCGCGGCGCACCACGCCGGTGCTGATTGCCGAAGGCATGCCTGCCGATTCCCGGCGCTGGAATCATCGCCGAATATCTCGACGAAGCGCATGGCGCCGGAAGCGGCGAGCGGCGGCTGATGCCGACATCGATCGGCCGAGCGCATCGAGGTGCGCCGGCTGATGGCCTGGTTCAACGAGAAATTCTTCGAGGAGGCCTCCAATCCGCTGGTCACCGAGCGCATCTACAAGCGCTTCATGAGCGAGGAGGATGGCGGCGGCGCGCCGGCTGCGGAAGTGATCCGCGCGGCCAAGGCCAATGTGCGCTATCATCTGGCCTATATCGGCTGGCTGGCGCGGACGCGGAACTATCTCGCCGGCGACCGGCTGACCTACGCGGACCTCGCCGCCGCGGCGCATCTTTCGGCGATCGACTATCTGGGCGACGTGCCATGGAGCGAGGACGACGCGGCAAAGGCGTGGTACGCGCGGGTGAAATCCCGCCCGTCGTTCCGTCCGCTGCTGCAGCGAATGGCTGGCGGGCGTGCCGGCGTCGCGCACCTACGTGGACCTCGACTTCTGAACGCGCCGTCACGCTTTCGCCCGCCGATCTGAAGGCCGCGCTCGCGCGCGAAGCGCGCGCGCTCGGCTTCGATTGCGTCGGCGTCACCGATCCGGATGCGATCGCGCGATGCCGGCAAAGCATTTCCGCGAGTTCCTCGACGCCGGCGCGCATGGCGACATGGACTGGCTCGCGGCGCAGCCCGAGCGCCGCACCGATCCGCGCGTGCTGTGGGCGGGCGTGCGCTCGATCATCATGCTCGGCGTCAATTACGGGCCCGATGAGAATCCGCTGGCGATGCTCGAGCAGCGCACGCGCGGCGCGATCTCGGCCTATGCGCAGGGCGACGATTATCACGACCTCATCAAGAAGCGGCTGAAGGCGCTGGCGCGCTGGCTGGTCGCCGCGACCGGCGGCGAGGTCAAGGTGTTCGTCGACACCGCCGCCGTGATGGAAAAGCCGCTGGCGCAGGCGGCGGGACTCGGCTGGCAGGGCAAGCACACCAATCTGGTGTCGCGCGAGTTCGGCTCGTGGCTGTTTCTCGGCGCGATCTTCACCGCGTCCGACCTGCCGCGCGACGCGACCGACGCCGATCATTGCGGCACCTGCACCGCCTGCCAGGACATCTGCCCGACCGCAGCGTTCCCGGCGCCCTACAAGCTCGATGCGCGGCGCTGCATCTCCTATCTCACCATCGAGAACAAGGGCCCGATCCCGCACGAATTCCGCAAAGCCATCGGCAACCGCATCTATGGCTGCGACGATTGCCTCGCCGTGTGCCCGTGGAACAAGTTCGCGCAGGCCGGACGCGAGAGCAAAGCTCGCCGCGCGCGCCGAATTGCGCGCGCCGGCGCTTGCCGGACCTGGCGCGGCTCGACGACGCCGCGTTTCGCGCGCTGTTTGCAAAATCGCCGGTCAAGCGCATCGGCCGCGACCGTTTCGTGCGCAACGTGCTGATCGCGATCGGCAACTCCGGCGACGCGGCGCTTGGCCGTCGAGGCCGAGCGCCTGCTGGATGACGAAAGCCCGCTGGTGCGCGGCGCGGCGGTTTGGGCGCTGTCGCAGCTGATGCGCGGAGAAGTTTGCGGCGCTGGCGTGCGCGATCGGCGAGCGATGTGCGCGCGCGACGAGTGGCTCGTCAGGACGCCTGCCAGACTCGCACCTGCGGAGCGACGTAGCGCGTCTCGAACGATCGTAGCCGATCAGGCCGGCAGATCGGCGAAGACGCTCGCGCTCCTGCCATGAGGCCCAGCCTCTTGATTTCAGGCGTCGCAGATTCCGTCATGGTCGCCGGCCATGAAAACCCAGCCCTTCTTCACCACGGCACGGCGACGCCTTCATGCCCACGCAACCGTCGCGAACGGACCGTGGGATCCCGATTCGCTGCACGGCCGCGTCGTCATCGGCCTGCTGGCCTTTGTGATCGAAGCAGCGCCACGGCGCCGATGATTTCGTGCCGGCGCGGCTGACCGTCGACATGTTCCGCCTGCCGAACATCACGACGCCGATCGAGGTCACGACGAAACTCGTCCGCGACGGCATGCGCATCAAGGTGGTGGAAGCCGAGTTCTTCTCCGGCGGCACCAGCATGGCGCGCGCTTCCTGCCAGTTATTGCGCAAGACGGAAAACGCGCCGGGCAATGTCTGGTCGCCGCCGAACTGGGACGCGCCGGCGCCCGACGACATTCCGAAGCCGACCGATCCTCGGCTCGGCATGAACGGCAAATGGACCACGCGGCCGATCATCGGGCCGCGATGGGCTCGCTCGGCCCGCGGCGATTATGGATGAGCGAGGTGCGCGAATTGGTCGAAGGCGTGCCGATGTCGCCCTTCGTCCATGTCGCGACCGGCGCCGATTTCGCCAGCCCCTTCGCCAATGCCGGCGACCAGGGGCTCGGGCTACATCAACAGCGACGTCACGCTCTATCTGCACCGCCTGCCGGTGACGCGACTGGATCGGCTTCGAGGTGGTCAACCATCACGCCACCGACGGCATCGCGATCGGCGAATGCTGGCTCTATGACGAGAAGGGCCCGATCGGCACCTCGACGGTCGCGGCGCTGGCGCAGCGCAAGCCGATGACGAACCTGCCGCCGCCGTGAGTCCGCCGTCAGCAGCGAAGCGAGCAATCCAGCTCCTGGCAATGACTGTGCTCGCCCTCGAATGACGCGGAGCTCACGCCAGATGCCGCGCCATCTCCGGCCGCGCCTTCAGCGCGGCGCCCTGCTTGGCAACGATCTTGGCGATCCGCTCCGGCGCAAAATTCATGTCGACAAACGCCGGCGCGGTGTTGGCGACCTCGTGATATTCCGCGATCTTGCCGTCGCGCAGCTGCATCGATCGCGACGCCCTCGAACATCGCCCGCGCGCCCTCGGCTTCCGGCAGCGTCGAGCGGTAGCTGAAGGTGTAGCGCGCATAGAGCGTGTGGCCGTCGCTGACCGGCGCGTGCATGTCCCAGCGGGAAATCGGTCGCCGTGCGATAGAACACACTCGTCGATCATCTCGGCGATTTTCGCGCGGCCCTCGAACGCGCCATAGAAACACGTCGTGATAGACGCCGTCCTCGCGTGAACAGCTCGGCGAACGCCTTGCCGTTACGCTGTTCGACGGCATCGCAGAAGGCGCGCAGCAGTGGTTGTTCGGTGTCCATGGCGTTCTCTCCCTGCGCGGCAAGCACTAGCCCGATCTCCGCGCACCGCGGCGCGATGATCCGCGCGATGTCCTGCGGGCGCGACAGGCGGTGGTCGCCGTCCTGGATCATGGTCAGCACCACGTCCTCGGCCGGCAGCCGATGCGCCAGCGCGAAGGCGTGCTGCCAGGGCACGTCGGGGTCCTGCGCGCCCTGCAGGATGCGCACCGGGCATCCGACCTCGATCATGCTGCCGAGCAGCAGATGGTTGCGGCCCTCCTCGATCAGCGCGCGCGTGATCGGATAGGGCGTGCCGTCGCCATATTCCGACGGCCGCAGCCAGACGCCCTCTGGTCCTGATCTCCTGCGCGGACCTCGCGGCGAAAAGCCGTTCCACATCAGCTGCCTCGGTGAAATCCGGCGCCGGCGCGATCAGCACCAGGCCGGCCAGCGAGGCGCGGCTTGCGCCGCGCGCTGTGCGATCTCGCGCGCCAGCAGCAGCGCCATCCAGCCGCCCATCGACGAGCCGATCACGACCTGCGGGCCGCGTGCAGAACTGCTCGAACACGGCGACGCTCTCCTCCAGCCAGCGCCCGATGGTGCCGTCGATGAAGGCGCCGCCGGATCTGCCATGGCCGGAATAGTCGAACCGGACGCAGGCGCGGCCGTGCTCCGCGGCCCAGGCGTCCAGCGCCAGCGCCTTGGTGCCCTTCATGTCGGAGTTGAAGCCGCCGAGCCAGAACAGCCCGGGCGCGCCGCCTGCACGGGCGCGCACCGCGATCCGGCGGCTGACCGGCGCCGCTCCCGACCTCGATGAAGGCGGGTTCCTGATCGGATTAGCCGCTGAATTGGTCATGGAATCGTCACTCCTCGTCCGCTGCTTTTCGGTGAGCGCGGGCAATCGGTCAACGCACTGAACAACGCCTGTCGCTTGCGGATCACGCCGCCGCGCTATATTTGCCGGGCGTGACCAAAATGCCTCGCATTTGACGGTTTTCGAGCGCGCAGACTGCGAGTTCGCTTGCCCGTTGCCAGCGTATTGCTTCAAAATATCGCCTTCCTTCACAACTTTGGAGAGCTACCCATTCGCCGTCCCAACAGAGCCCCGCCCGCCGCAGCCAAAGACGGGCCGCGCACCAACGATGAAATCCGCAACGCGCAGATCCAGCTGATCGATCGAGACGGCACTCAACCAGGGCACCGTCGAGACCGTGGTTGCCATCAAGATGGCCCATGGAAGCGGGCATGGATCTCGTCGAGATTTCGCCGAACATCAGTCCTCCCGTCTGCAAGATCATGGACTACGGGAAGTTCAAATATTCGGCGCAGAAGAAGGCCGCCGAGGCGCGCAAGAAGCAGAAGGTCGTCGAGATCAAGGAGATCAAGCTGCGGCCGATGATCGACGATCACGATTACGACGTGAAGATGCGCGCGATGCAGCGGTTCTTCGAGGAAGGCGACAAGGTCAAGATCACCTTGCGCTACCGCGGCCGCGAAATGGCGCACCAGGAGATCGGCACCAAGCTTCTGGACAAGGTCAAGGCCGACGTCGCCGAGTTCGCCAAGGTCGAGCAGGACGCGCGGTTCGAGGGCCGCCAGGTCGTGATGGTGCTGGCGCCGCGCTGATTTGAACGTCATGGAAACTGTCGATGAAAGCGGCCCGTCAGGCGATCTGGCGGGCCGTATTTCGTTGCGCGACAGGCTAGTCTCTAGCTTCAGCTCCGCGTCGCCTGCCAGGTGCCGCTGCAGCGGTCGCCGGTGATGATCCCGCGCCAGTGAGCCGGCGCCGCTTGGTGCCGGCGAGCCGGCCGCCGCCGCTCGCCATGGGATGCGCCGACCGAGACGCTGACCGCAACGCCGCCGGCGCGGCTGACCGAGCCCGAGACCCGGCCGCCGCCGGCCGACGAGACGCGGCTGCCCGCGACGGTGAAGGGACGCTGTAGCCTGAACTGCAATTGCCCCGCGTGGTCGCGAAGACCACGTTCCAGATGCCGTCATAGCGCCTGGCCCTGCTGCGTGCGGCGGCGTCGGCGGCGCATGCGGTGCCGCGCTACGGCGGCGAGCACGGCGAGCACGGGAGCCGAGCGCAGGCGCGCAAGCGGGAAGATCGAGGCAATCAATCGATGGAAATCGGGTCATTTCGTCCTGTTCGCCGCTGAATCGGCTATCGATGCATCAGCGAGTTCGTCAGCGGACCCGCTTCCGCGGTTCATCGTTGCCAATTCGGCCTTCTTCTGCCATAAGCTCCAGACCTTCATCGCCCGGCTGATCAAGGGCTGCCGTGTCGATGTCCGTGCGGGTTATTTCGATTTCGAAGAAACCTGAGCACTTTCAACGCCTCTAACGAGCATTTTAGCCGGCCAGCCGCCCTCGCGGCGCAGTTTTCGTGCTGGCGGCATTAGGAGAGCCAAATGCCCAAGCTGAAGACCAAGTCAGGCGCTAAAAAGCGCTTCAAGGTGACTGCCACCGGCAAAGTGATGTCACGCCCAGCGCGGCAAGCGCCACGGCATGATCAAGCGGACGAAGAAGCAGATTCGTCAGCTCCGCGGCACCCGCGTGCTGTTCAAGACCGACGGCGACAACATCAAGAAGTATTTCTTGCCGAACGCCTGATCGCGTCGCACGCCATCGCTAGCCGAGCTGCGTCGCGCGGCGCATCCGTCACCGCATTTCTGATCAAGGATATCAGTCATGTCTCGCGTCAAACGCGGTGTGACCTCTCACGCCAAGCACAAGAAAGTCTACAAGGCCGCCAAGGGCTTCTACGGCCGCCGCAAGAACACCATCCGCGCCGCCAAGCAGGCGGTGGAGAAGGCCGAGCCAATACGCCTTCCGCGACCGCAAGCGCAAGAAGCGCACCTTCCGCGCGCTCTGGATCCAGCGCATCAACGCGGCGGTGCGCCCGTTCGGCATGACCTACAGCCGTCTTTATCGACGGCCTCGCCAAGTCGGGCATCACGGTCGACCGCAAGGTGCTGTCGGATCTCGCCATCACCGAGCCGGCGGCGTTCCAGGCGATCGCCGAGAAGGCCAAGGCGCGCGCTCGCGGCCTGAGGCGTGCGGCGCTAGTGGCGCGATGACGGCGCTGCTTTGCAGCGCCTGACGCGAGTAAGCGCCGGGCGACCTCCGCCCGGCAGAACGCCGTGAACGAGAGATACATGGTGCCGGACTCGTTCCGGTACTTGCGGTCGCAGAGGCGCATTTCGCGCTCGATAGGCCTGCTCTTTGCCGGCTCCTTGAGCCGGTCGAGGAAGTCGCGCTTCGCATTTCTTCTCGACGCGCGGCGCCAAGCTGGACGTCGCCGCTGGCGCCGATCTGCGCAGGCCTCGAACAGCTTCATCGCGCGGTCGCAGCCGAGTCGCGGCGTTCGATCGCATGCGATGATCTCGTCCATGCTCAGGCCGATTTGGCGGGACAGACTTCGGCGCGCGCACGGAGCCGCATCAAGCGACAGAACGGCGGCCAGGACGGCCGACAGAGACTCAAAACGCATCGCGCACTCCGTTCGAATTCACCTTTGGTAAAGCGTCCGCCGAAGGAGGTTCAAAGCGCGCCGAATCGCCAGCCTGCCCATGACAGGCTTTTTGCTTGACGTTTTGGCCCTGCGATGGCAACAACCAGCCGCCTTTTCGCAAGCAGAGATTTGACCGTGTCCGACCTCGCAACGCTCGAAAAAGACCATCCTCAACTGAGATCGCCGCCGCCGAGCGACGAGGCAGCGCTGGAAGCGGTGCGCGTCGCCGCGCTCGGCAAGAAGGGCTCGATCTCGGCGCTGCTGGCGACGCTCGGCAAGATGTCGCCGGACGAGCGCAAGACGCAAGGCGCTGCGATCAATCTCGCCAAGGACAACGGTCACCGCAGGCGCTCGCCGCGCGGCGCGAGGTGCCTGAAATCCGCCGCGCTCGATGCGCGGCTGCACGTCCGAGACCATCGACGTCACGCTGCCGCTGCGCGAGACGCCGGCCGAGGCCGGGCCGGATCCATCCGCTCAGCCAGGTGATCGACGAGCTCACGACGATCTTCGCCGACATGGGATTTGCGATCGCCGAAGGGCCCGACATCGAGACCGACGACTACAACTTCACCAAGCTGAACTTCCCCGAGGGCCATCCGGCGCGGGAGATGCACGACACGTTCTTCTTCAATCCGAAGCCGAAGACGGCTCGCGCATGCTGTTGCGCACCCACACCTCGCCGGTGCAGGTGCGCACCATGCTGACCAGAAGCCGCCGATCCGCGTCATCTGCCCGGGCCGCACCTATCGCATCGATCCGGACGCAGACCCACACGCCGCATGTTCCACCAGGTCGAGGGCCTCGTCATCGACAAGGGCTCGCATCTCGGCCACCTCAAATGGATCCTGCACGAGTTCTGCAAGGCGTTCTTCGAGGTCGACCACATCAACATGCGCTTCCGGCCGTCGTTCTTCCCGTTCACCGAGCCGTCGCTCGAGGTCGACATCCAGTGCCGCCGCGACAAGGGCGAGATCCGCTTCGGCGAGGGCGAGGACTGGCTGGAGATTCTCGGCTGCGGCATGGTGCATCCGAACGTGCTGCGCGCCTGCGGCATCGATCCCGACGTCTATCAGGGCTTTGCCTGGGGCATGGGCATCGACCGCATCGCGATGCTGAAATACGGCATGTCCGACCTGCGGCAGCTTGTTCGACAGCGACGTGCGCTGGCTCTCTCATTACGGCTTCAAGCCGCTCGACGTCCCGACGCTGGCGGGAGGGTTGAGCTCGTGAAGTCGAGCGCCGTCCCGAAAGATATCGGGCCTGCGTTCGTTCGCGTTCGGCGACGGTCCCGCGCTGGCCGACGAACTGCTCGACCTCGTGATCAAGGGGCGTCGAAGACCGCGACCTGCAGCGACCGAGGACGAGCCGAACACGTCGACGCCGGGCGAGCGCTGGATCGTGCTCGACGGGCGCGGCGACGCCGCGTTGCGTCATCGAGATCGACCGAGGTGACCTATCGCCGCTTCGGCGAGGTCGATGCCGCCTTTGCGCATGAAGAGGGCGAAGGCGACCGCAGCCTCGCCTACTGGCGCGAGGCGCATCGCCGATTATTTTGGGCGGCTGGGCAAGTTCAGCGAAGACATGATGCTGATGTGCGAGCGTTTTCGTCTGGTTGAGGTTTTCGAAGGCAGCACGGTGGCATCATGAAATTCACGCTCTCCTGGCTGAAGGAACATCTCGACACCGACGAGCCGCTGGAAAAGCTCGCCGACAAGCTCACCATGATCGGGCTCGAGGTCGAGAACATCGAGGACAAGGCCAAGGCGCTGGCGCCGTTCACCATCGCGCGCGGTGATCTCGGCCGAGCAGCATCCGAATGCGGATCGCCTGCGCGTCTGCATGGTCGACACCGGCGACGGCGGCGCACCGGTGCAGGTGGTCTGCGGCGCGCCGAATGCGCGCGCGGGCCTGATCAGCGTGTTCTCGCCGCCCGGCACCTTCATCCCCGGCAAGAACATCACGCTCGGCGTCGGCACCATCCGCGGCGTCGAGAGCCGCGGCATGCTGTGCTCGGCGGCCGAGCTGCAGATCTCCGAAGACCACGACGGCATCATGGAGCTGCCGGCCGATGCGCCGGTCGGCAAGGGCTATGCGCGAATGGGCCGGGCTCGGCGATCCCGTGCTCGAGATCAACCTGACGCCGAACCGGCAGGATTGCACCGGCGTGCACGGCATCGCGCGCGACCTTTCCGCCGCCGACATGGGCAAGTTCAAGGATCCCGCCATCAAGCCGATCAAGGGCGAATTCCCCTGCCCGGTGAAGGTGACGGTCGAGGACGCCACGCTGTGTCCGGGCTTTGCGCTGCGGCTGGTGCGCGGCGTCAAGAACGGCCCGTCGCCGGAATGGCTGCAGAAGCGCCTCGACCTCGATCGGCCTGCGGCCGATCAACGCGCTGGTCGATATCACCAACTTCATGACCTACGACCGCGCCCGTCCGCTGCATGTGTTCGACGCGGCAAAGGTGAAGGGCAATCTCACCGTGCGCCGCGCCCGCGACGGCGAGACCTTGCTGGCGCTCGACGGCCGCACCTACACGCTCGACAGCAGCGTCTGCGTGATCGCGCGACGAGCACGGCGTCGAGATCGCTCGCCGGCATCATGGGCGGCGAGGCTTCCGGCTGCGACGAGAACACCACCGACGTGCTGATCGAGATCGGCGCTGTGGAACGAGATCAACATCGCGCAGACCGGCCGCAAGCTCGGCATCAATTCGGATGCGCGCTATCGCTTCGAGCGCGGCGTCGATCCGGCCTTCATGGTGCCGGGGCTCGAGCTCGCGACCAGGCTGGTGATGGAGCTGTGCGGCGGCACGCCGTCGGAGAACATCGTCGTCGGCAATCCCTTCGGCGAAGACCGCGTGATCGATTTTCCGCTCACCGAGGTCAAGCGGCTGCGCCGGCATCGAGGTGCCGCTGGTCGAGATGCAGCGCATCCTCGGCCATCTCGGCTTCATGGTCGCCGGCAGCGGCTCGGTGGTGAAGGTCGCGGTGCCCTCGTGGCGCACCGACGTGCACGGCAAGGCCGACATCGTCGAGGAGATCGTGCGCATCGTCGGCGTCGACAAGGTGCCGATGACGCCGTTCGAGCGCGGCGACGAGCCGCGCAAGCCGGTCCTCACGGCGATCCAGCTGCGCACCCGCCGCGCCAAGCGCGCGCTCGCCGCGCGCGGCATGGTCGAGGCGGTGACGTGGTCGTTCATCTCGAAAGCCGGCGGCCGAATTGTTCGGCGGCGGACAGGCCGAGCTCGCGCTCGCCAACCCGATCGCGTCCGACCTGTCCGACATGCGGCCGAGCCTGTTGCCCGGCCTCGTCGCCGGCGGCGCAGGCGCAACGCCAATCGCGGCTATCCGGATGTGGCGCTGTTCGAGGTCGGCCAGGTGTTCAGGGGCGACAAGCCCGAGGATCAACTGGTCGCGGCCTCCGGCGTGCGCCACGGCTTTGCGTCGTCGAACGGCATCGGGCGGCACTGGTCCGGCTCGGCAATGGCGGATGCGCTCGACGCCAAGGCCGATGCGTTCGCGGTGCTGGCGGCCGCCGGCGCGCCGATGCAGGCGCTGCAGATCGTGCCCGGCGGCGCCGAACTGGCTGCATCCGGGACGCTCCGGCACCATCCAGATCGGCCCGCAAAACGTGCTCGGCTATTTCGGCGAGCTGCATCCGCGCGCGCTGGAGGCGCTCGGCGCCGACGGCCCGCTGATCGCGTTCGAAGTGATCCTCGACCGCATCCCCGACGCCAAGCAGAAGCCGACCCGCGCCAAGCCGGTGCTCGAACTCTCCGCCGTTCCAGCCGGTGTCGCGCGATTTTGCCTTCATCGTCGACCGCAGCGTCAAGGCGCGGCGATATCGTGCGCGCCGCGCAGGGCGTCGACAAGAAGCTGATCACCGATGTCACCGTGTTCGACGTCTACGAAGGCAAGGGCATCGACGACGGCAAGAAATCGATCGCGATCGCGGTGACGATCCAGCCGCGCGAGAAGACGCTGACCGATCAGGAGATCGACGCGGTGGCGGCCAAGATCGTGGCCGAGGTGACGAAGAAGACCGGCGGCACGTTGCGCGCATGATGCCGAAGGTGAGCGTTTCGGACATCATGCGCAATAGGCATGAGCCCGGCTCATCCCGACCGACGTCAGCCTCAACGCCGCGCATCGCGATCTGCGCGATCGCCTTCGTCTCGGGAACGGCGCGCGGATTTTCCGGCTTCGGCTCCGCGCTGATCTTCATGCCGCTGGCGAGCAGCATCGCCGCGCCGCGCGCTGGTCGCGGCGCTGCTGCTCGATCATCGATTTCGTCGCGGCCGCGCCGCTCGTTCCAGAACGCGTGGAAACATGCCGACCGCAAGGCGACCGCGGTCATGGTGTTCGGCGCCCTGATCGGCGTGCCGATCGGCACCTACTTCCTCAGCCGGCTCGATCCCGTGACCACGCGCTGGATCATTTCTGCCTTCGTGTTGCCGCGCTGCTGCTGCTGCTGCTGTCGGGCTGGCGCTACCGCGGCAAGGACCACGCCGCGATTTCCGTCGGCATCGGCGGCTTGTCCGGCTTTGCAGCGGACTGGCGCAGACCGGCGGGCCGCCGATCGTCGGCTACTGGCTCGGCCGGCCGATCGCCTCCGACGATCGCGCGCGCCAACATCGTGCTGTTCTTCGGCGCCTCGGATTTCTTTTCCGTCGTCAGCTATGCTCCTGACCGGACTGATCACCGCTGATGCGATCAAGTTCTCGCTTCGTGGTCGGCCCGGTCTACGGCATCGGCGTCTGGTTCGGCGCCTCGCTGTTCGGCAAGGCCAGCGAGACAGCTGTTCCGCGCGATCTGCTACGCCCTGATCGCGGCTGCCGTCATCGTCGGCCTGCCCGCGCTCGACGGAGTGCTGCGCGGGCGCCAGGCTCTCCCGCAACGCCTACAAGGGTATCGGGGAAGGAATCATGATCGATCGCCGCAACACGCGAAGCTGGGGCGCTGGGCAGCGCCGCCGCCTTGGCCGCGCCGAGCGTGCTTGGGGCAGACGCCGGCGAAGCCGCGTACGCGTGTCGTGTTCCTCGGCACCAAGGGCGGACCCCGCGTCGGCATTGGCGCATCAAATCCCGCCAATCTCGTGATCGTCAACGACATGCCGTTCGTGGTCGATTGCGGCATGGGCGTGAGCCGCTCAGCTCGTGAACGCCGGCGTTCCGATCCCTTCCATCAAGTACATCTTCATCACCCATCACCATTCCGATCACAATCTCGAATACGGCAATTTGTTCTACAACGCCTGGGCCGCCGGTCTCTCGACGCCGATCAACTCGTTCGGCCCGAAGGGCATCGAAGCGATGACGAAGGCGTTTTGGGAGCTGAACAAGTTCGACGTCGAGACCCGGATCGACGACGAAGGCCGTCCCGACCCGCGCAAATTGTTGATCGCCAAGGACATCACGGACGACGGCGTGGTGCTGCAGACGGGTGACGTCAAAGGTGACCGCGTTCCGCACCCCGCATCCGCCGATCGTTGACAATTTCGCCTACAAGTTCAGAGACGCCGGACGGCACCATCGTGTTCTCCGGCGACACCGCTTACAATCCGAAACTTGCGGAGTTCGCCAAGGGCGCCGATGTGCTGGTGCACGAATGCATGTACCTGCCCGCGGTCGATCGCCTCGTGGCCAAGACAAAGAATGGCGCGACGCTGAGAAAAGCATCTGCTCGACAGCCACACTGACGACCGAAGACGTCGGCCGCATCGCCGCTGCCGGCGGGCGTGAAGGTGCTGGTGATGAGCCATTTCGTCCCCGGCGATGATCCGCTTGTCACCGACGACAACTGGACCGAAGACGTGAAGAAGAATTTTGCGGGCAAGGTTGTCGTCGCGAAGGATTTAATGGAGCTGAAGCTGCCGGTGTGACTTCACCCGCCTCCTCGCGGAGGGCGGACAAAGCGCTCGTGTAACGCGTCCTCCATCACCAGATCGCAATACGCATAGCCGTCGCGCTGGACGCGCTCGCCGGTCGTCACCGCCAGGCGGCGCGAAAACATCGGTCCCGCCACCACGCAGGTGTGAAACTCGCCGTTCTCGCCGCACGGATCGATGCCGTCGGGCAGGTCGGCCAACAATTGCGCATCAAATTTGCGTCCGGCGAATTCCGCCGGCAGCTTTTTCATATCGACGGTCGCAAGATACGCTTCCAGCCCGCTCGCGATCATCGCCCGCGCCAGCTCCCGCGTCGGCCGTTCCCACAACGGAAATACCGGCGTGATTCCCGTGCCGCCAGCTTCTGCTCGCGATAGGCGCGGATATCAGCGAGATAGAGGTCGCCGAAGATCATGTGGGTGATGCCATCGGCGACGGCCTGCGCGACCACTTCCCCCATGCGCGCCTCATAAACCTCGTTCGGACAGGGATAGGGAATCGGCACGATCCGCTGCGGCAGGCCCGCCGCCGCGCACTGTGCACGCAAAATCTCCTGCCGCACGCCGTGGATCGCGACGCGCTCGAATGTCTCGGTCACCGTCGTCGAGCGCGCCGACGATTTCAATCCGCCGGCGCGCCGCACCTCATGCAGCGCGAAGGCGCTGTCCTTGCCGCTCGACCAGGAGATCAGCGCCTTTGACCGCGGCATCAGTTGCTTGGCGCATCGCTCGGCGGGGTCCGCTGCTGCTTCGTTGCCCCTGTTGGACGCTTCCACGGGCTGCGCAACGCGCCGATCCGGCGCAGCGCCGCTTCGGCCGCGCGTTCGCCGCTCTCCCAGGCGCCGTCGATCGTCCCCCACAGCGTCTCATGGGTCGCCTCGCCCGCGAGGTACATGCAGCCGATCGGATCGGTGAGGATCTTGCGCGAACGCTTGCGCGCCCGGGCGCGGCGACCGACATCGCGCCCAGCACAAAGGGTTGCGCGTTCCAGCGCGTCGCGCTCGATTTCTTGACGGCCGCGGCGGCCTCGCTGCCGAACAGCTTTCGTCAGCCATTCCACCGCGAACGCGCTCATCGCCTGCTCGCCCTGGGCCGACAGATCGCGACCGAACGAGCCCGCGACATCGATCGTGCACAAGCGATGAACCGCCCATATTGGCATAGAGCAGCGCGGTGCGGGTCGAATTGCTCTGCTCGATCAATGATGTCGTCGCGGGACAAGCCGAGCGGATTGCCCGGCATCTGCAGCGGCGATCCGGTCGTAGCTGCCGAGACTCAATTTGGCGGCGGCATCGAGCGCGCGCTTGGGAATGTCGGGCGCGAATTTGATGTTGCCCGCAGCAAGCACATTGCTCGATACCGTGATGACAGCGGCGCGCGCGACGATCTTGCCAGCCGGTGTTTCCACCATGACGTCGCGGTTGCTCCACGAAATGCGGTTCGCCGGCGTCGACAGCGATACCGGAAGCTGCTCGCCGAGTTTTGCAATCAGCGTGCCGAGTCCCTGGCGGCAGGCGATCGCGGTGGTGCGATCCTGCGCGCGCGCCTTGTCGACCACCGGAGACATCCCTGCAGATCCTTGCCTGCGAAATTGGCGCCGAGCACGAATTCCGCCGTGCCGGCCCAGTCGCCGAGGTCTTTCGGCAGCACCGCGGCGCAGGAAATGTCGCCCTTGCGCGAGGCATCGTCGATGGCGCGGTTGGCGCGCACCAGAGCGGCAAGGAATTCCTCGGTTTCGCCGGGGCGCGCAAAGCGGCGGCCGATGCGGATCTTCTGCCCTGACGGCGCCGGGGTGATTTCGAGCCCGGCGGCGCGCGCCGAGCCTGATCATCGGATTGGTCTCGGGATTGTGCATCCATCGCGCGCCGCGGTCGAACGGCACCTCGAAACTCGACGTGTCGGTCTGGCAGCGGCCGCCGATCCGGCCTGCCGCCTCCACCACGATCACCTTGCGGTTTGCCGCCATGATCCGCCGCGCCGCGGCAATGCCGGCCGCACCCGCACCGATCACGACGATGTCGGCGTCACGCGGCAGCGGCGCGGCTACAGCGCCGCCGCCGAGCACCGGCATCGGCCGCGAGGGCCGCGGACGCCGACAGGAAGTCGCGGCGGGTCATTGTCATGTCATGGTTTCCGGAGCTTGAAGAAAACGGGAACACTTTGCGAACCTTGCCGCATCTCATGCGGCGCAGCAACCATCATGGTGAATCAATCATGATTGATCCATTTCACGCATGAACTAAATTGCAACGGCTTTCAGACCATGATAAGGGAGAAAAAAGCGGTCAGACAAAGCCGCTTGGGGGAATGTTTCATGGGCGTCATGCTCGATACCATCGGCCAGCTGATCGCGGGCTACCTGCAGAAGGAAGTACCGGGCTACGAGCCGTTCACGCCGAGCGATCCTGAGCATCTGCGCGGCGTCATCCAGCCCGGCGACGTGCTGCTGGTCGAAGGCAACAACCGGATTTCCGGCATCATCAAATACCTCACGCAGTCGACCTGGTCGCACGCCGCGCTCTATGTCGGCCCGATCGACGGCGCGGCCGAGCCCGACGGCGAGCCGCATGTGCTGATCGAGGCCAATATCGGCGAAGGCGTGACCTCGGCGCCGCTGTCGAAATATTATCCGTATCACACCCGGATCTGCCGCCCGGTCGGGCTGTCCTACGAGGACCGCATCACGGTGTGCCGCTACGCCATCAACCGGATCGGCTTCGGCTACGACACCAAGAACATCGTCGATCTGATGCGCTACCTGATCCCGCTGCCGATACCGCAGCGCTGGCGGCGGCGGATGATCGCGTTCGGCTCCGGCGATCCCACCAAGATCATCTGCTCGGCGCTGATCGCGCAGGCGTTCGACGCCGTGCGCTATCCGATCCTGCCGAAAGATCACCCGCGCCGCCAGCCGCAAGGCGCGCGCGCGAGATCCTGCATATCCGCGATTCCTCGCTCTACATGCCGCGCGATTTCGACATCTCGCCCTATTTCGAAATCGTCAAACCCACCATCGTGCACGGATTCGACTACACGGCCCTGCATTGGGCCGACTAAGCAGAAGCCGCTCCAGGAGGTAGCGGGCGAATTCGGTGTGTTTCCAGAAACGGTCGTCGCCGCCGCTTGTTCCTGAAGAGATTGACGAAGAAGCGCCGCTTCCCGGCTTGCGGATACGCAAATAGCCACCGCCGAGACAGCCGCGCTAATCAGGCACTTATTACCTTTATTGTGTGTGTGTTGTATGTGTGGCTGGCTGTGCCATGTACATTATGCTGAATGTATTGTGAATATTCAGCGACCTTGTAGTATTAGCTAATGGCGGCGAAAGTAGTATGAAAAGGCGTGTCTCTGTGTGTGTGTGTGTCCTGACGTGTGTGTGTGTGTGTGTGAAACACACCTGTTAATGTGGCAGCGTGGCGTAATGGCGGCGGCAATAATAATAATAATAATACAATGGCATGGCGAAGCAATGTAGTAATGTGCGTTATGGTAGCTATTTATTGTATGTGTGTAGCTAATGTAATGTATGTATGGCAGTATGTGTATGTGGCAGCCATGTAAAGAAGTGTGTGTGTGGCGCTAATGCAGCTGTGTCTGGCGGCGTGGCTATTAATGGCGGCAGCAGTAGTGTGTAGTGTGTGTATTTCAATATTAGTAAATGCTGCCATTATAATGAATGAAAGCGCGTATTAATGTGGTAGTATTAATGGCGTAACGCAGTAATAATGTGTAATGTGTGTTAAGCAGCTAAGTAGTATTAATGTGTGTGTGTGTGTATTAATACCTGTTGTGTGTGT
>ERZ1370068.2633-contig-1770_pt1 | contig 19560 bp, 30 predicted proteins | sample MGYA00561227_ERZ1370068 | MGnify/ENA primary metagenome ERZ1370068 (study PRJEB38410, sample SAMEA6850437) | metagenome | study: Metagenomic assessment of the ecological functions of the soil: analysis of the soil microbiota associated with the...
TTGTACTTCGTTCAGTTACGTATTGCTATCTTCTTCCTCGGCAGCTGGTTGAGTCCGCTGCCTGGGGGGCCTGTTCGATGCCGACGTGCACTGGCTGGTGAACTTATGGAAGGGCGGCCCTGGCTGCTGCGAAGGTCTTCTTCTTCGCCAGCTCCTTCATCTGGTTCCGCGCCACGTTCCCGCGCTACCGCTACGACCAGATCATGCGCCTGCGGCTGGAAGGTGTTCATCCCGATCACGATCGTGTGGATCTGCGGTCGACGGCGTGCTGGCCTACTACGACTGGTCAGCCCCGGGGCGCCTGACGCGATGACACCGAGTCATCTCAGCTACCTCAAGACGCCTGCTGCTGGTCGAGCTGCTGCAGCGGCCTGTGGCTGACGCTGCAAGTACGCTGTTCCGGCCGAAGTACACGGTGAACTACCCGATCGAGAAGATCGCCGCAGTCGCCGCGCTTCCGCGGCCTGCATGCGCTGCGCCGCTACCGAACGGCGAGAGAACGCTGCATCGCCTGCAAGCTGTGCGAGGCGGTGTGCCCGGCGCTGGCGATCACCATCGACTCCGAGCCGCGCGCGGACGGCATCGCGCCGCACCACGCGCTACGACATCGACCTGTTCAAGTGCATCTACTGCGGCTTCTGCGAGGAAGCTGCCCGGTGGACTCGATCGTCGAGACGCGCATCCACGAATACCACTTCGAGAACCGCGGCGAGAACATCGTGACCAAGGCGCAAGCTGCTCGCGCATCGGCGACCGCTTCGAAGCCGAGATCGCCGCGCGACACGCGCCGCCGACGCGCGCTTACCGCTGAGGGCGAGCGATGAGCATGCGTCGAACTCGCTCGCCTTCTACGCCTTCGCGCGCCGTCGCGGTCGCTGTCGGCGCTCGGCGTGATCACGCGTGCGCAACCCGGTGCACTGCCGTGCTGTGCCTGATCCTGACGCTTCTTCTCCAGCCGCCTGCATCTGGCTGCTGCTGCAGGCCGAGTTCCTCGGCGATCGTGCTGGTGCTGGTCTACGTCGGCGCGGTGATGGTGCTGTTCCTGTTCGTGGTGATGATGCTCGACATCAACATCGCGCCAGCTGCGCGAAGGCTTCGCGCGCTACGCTGCCGCTCGGCATCTGGTCGCGGCGGTGGTGATGCTGGTCGAGATGCTGGCGCTGATCGGCGGGTCAAGGCGCGGTCGGCCGGCGCCGTGCGGCCACGCGAGCGCGGCCGCCGCGGCGCAAGTCCAACACCGCCGTGGCTCGGCGCAGCGCTGTTCACCAAGTTCATGCTGCCCGTTCGAGATCGCCGCGGTGATCCTGACCGTCGCGATCGTGGTCGCGCGGTGATGCTGACCCTGCGCCGCCGCGCCGGCACTGAAGACGCAGGATCCCGGCCGCGCCAGGTCACGGTGCGCGCGCGAGGACCGCGTGCGCATCGTGAAGATGAAGCCGCGCGAAGCCACGCCGCCGAGCGAGGAGGCCAGCCATGATCACCCTCGAGCACATTCTGGCGCTCGGCGCGCGTGCTGTTCTGCCTCAGCGTCGCCGGCATCTTCCTCAACCGCAAGAACGTCATCGTGCTGCTGATGTGCATCGAGCTGATGCTGCTGGCGGTGAACATCAACTTCGTCGCGTTCTCGCGCTCAGCTCGGCGATCCTGCACGGCCAGGTGTTCGTGTTCTTCATCCTGACCGTGGCCGCGGCCGAAGTCGGCGATCGGCCTGGCGATCCTGGTCACGCTGTTCCGCAACCGGCGCACGATCAACGTCGCCGAAACTCGATACGCTTGAAGGGCTGAGCACGATGACAGGCTGAAATGCTCCAAGAATCATACTGCTGACCATCGTGCTCGCGCCGCTGCTGCGGCGCATCGTCGCCGGCCTGTTCGGCCGCCAGATCGGCCGCGCCGGCGCGCACAGCGTCACCATCGCTCGGCGTCGCGCGTCAGCTGCGCGCTGTCGTTCTACGTGCTGTAGCAGCTGCTGGTGGACGGCGCGCCGACCGTTCAACCAGAACGTCTACACCTGGCTTCCAGGTCGGCGACGTGCATCCGCATGCATGTCGGCTTCATGGTCGACCAACCTGACCGCGATGATGATGGTGGTGGTGACGTTCGTGTCGCTGCTGGTGCACGTCTACACCATCGGCTACATGCACGACGATCCGGGCTACCAGCGCTTCTTCAGCTACATCTCGCTGTTCACCTTCTCGATGCTGATGCTGGTGATGAGCAACAACTTCCTGCAGCTGTTCTTCGGCTGGGAAGCGGTGGGCCTGGTGTCGTACCTGCTGATCGGCTTCTGGTTCACGCGGCCCGACCGCGATCTTCGCCAACCTCAAGGCGTTCCTGGTCAACCGCGTCGGCGACTTCGGCTTCCTGCTCGGCATCGCCGGCGTGCTGTACTGCGTTCGGCTCGCTCGACTACGCGCACGGTGTTCGCCAATGCCAGCGCTGACGCTGGATCGCGCTGACGGACCAGGTCGACTGCGGTCATCGCCGGTGCTGCGACTGGTCGGCTGGCGATCGACTGTCATCTGCATCTGCCTGTTCATCGGCGCGATGGGCAAGTCGGCGCAGGTGCCGCTGCACGTGTGGCTGCCGGACTCGATGGAAGGCCCGACGCCGATCTCGGCGCTGATCCACGCCGCGACGATGGTGACCGCCGGCATCTTCATGGTCGCGCGCATGTCGCCGCTGTTCGAGCTGTCGCGAGACCGCGCTCAGCGTTCGTGCTGTTCATCGGCGCCACCACGCGCGTTCTTCACCGGCCTGCATCGGCATCGTGCAGAACGACATCAAGCGCGTGGTCGCGTATTCGACGCTGTCGCAGCTCGGGCTACATGACCGTGGCGCTCGGCGTGTCGGCGCTACGCGGCGGCGATGTTCCACCTGATGACGCACGCGTTCTTCAAGGCGCTGCTGTTCCTCGGCGCGGGCTCGGTGATCATCGCGCATGCACCACGAGCAGGACATGCGCAAGATGGGCGGCCTGCGCGAAGTACATGCCGATCACCTACTGCGACCATGCTGGATCGGCACGCTGGCGCTGGTCGGCACGCCGTTCTTCTCCGGCTTCTACTCGAAGGACAGCATCATCGAGGCGGCGCGCGCACGTCGCACGATCCGCACAGCTGGGTCGCGCACCTACGCCTACTGGGCGGTGCTGCTCGGCGTGTTCGTCACCGCGTTCTACAGCTTCCGCCTGCTGTACATGACCTTCCACGGCAAGGAGCGCTTCCGCGATCGCGCACGCCGATCACGTGGCGCACGAAGCACGACTCCAGCGGCACGACCAGGCGCTCGACGCACGAGCATGCCACGGCGCACGCCATGACGCGCACGATGGCCACGGCGCACGACGACGCATCATGGCGCCACGACGCCGCACGAGTCGCCGTGGGTGGTCGACGCTGCCGCTGATCCTGCTGGCGATCCCGTCGATCGCTGATCGGTTTCTTCACCGTCGGCCCGATGCTGTTCGGCACCGACTGGTCGGCCATCGCGAGCAGCTGCCGTTCTTCCTCGGCGCGATCGACGTGCCCGCGCGCGACGCCATCGGCAAGATGGCGGAAGAGTTCCACGGCCCGGTCGCAGTTCGCGCTGCACGGCTTGCAAGGCGCCGGCGTTCTGGCTCGCGCTCGCCGGCTTCGCGCGTGGCGACGCGTGATGTACCTGCTCAAGCGCCGGAGCTGCCCGCGCAAGGCCGCGGCGCGTCTGCGCCGATCACACGCTGCTGCGAGAACAAGTACTGGCTTCGACGACCTCTGGATCAGGCGGTTTCGCCGGCGGCGGCGTCGCGCTCGGCACGGTCTCGCGGCGCGTCGGCGACGCGCAGCTGATCGACGGCGTCGCGGTCAACGGCACGCGCGCGGCTCGTCGGCCTGGTCGCCGGGCTGGTGCGCCGCATGCAGTCCGGCTACCTCTACCACTACGCCTTCGCGATGATCCTCGGCCTGATCGCGCTTGCTGGCCGTGCTGATCGCGGCTTCGGCACTGAGCGCGACAAGGACCTGACGGAACTGATCGCAGCGTGCGAACTGGCCCTTGCTCAGCGTGCTGATCTGGCTGCCGATCGCTCGGCGGCTGCGCTGACGCTGCGCTTCGGCAGCGGCCGCGCCAGCGCGGCGCGCTGGCTCGCGCTGGGTCGTCGCGCTGCTGACGTTCGCTGGCTCAGCATCTGCCGCTGTTCACGCGGCTTCGACTACGCCGACCGCGGCGATGCAGTTCGTCGAGACGCACGCCTGGATCCCGGCGCTACGACATCCGCTACCACGCTCGGCGTCGACGGCATCTCGATCGCGCTGATCGTGCTGACCACGCTGACCACGGCTGCTGGTCGCTGATCGGCGCCTGGACGCTCGATCGACGAAGCGCGTCAGCCAGTACTACGCCGCGTTCCTGATCCTCGAAGGCCTGATGATCGGCGTGTTCTCGCGCGCTCGACGCGCTGCTGTTCTACGTGTTCTTCGAAGGCGATGCTGATCCCGATGTTCATCATCATCGGCGTCTGGGGCGGCCCGCGCCGCGTCTACGCGACGTCAAGTTCTTCCTGTACACCTTCCTCGGCTCGGTGTTCATGCTGGTCGGCGCTGATCTACCTGTACCTGAAGGGCGGCAGCTGCGCAGCTCGCCGACCTGCTACGCGCTGCCGCTGACGCCGACCGAGCAGATGCTGGCTCTTCTTCGCGTTCCTGGTCGCGTTCGCGGTCAAGGTGCCGATGTTCCCGGTGCACACCTGGTTGCCGGACGCGCACGTCGAGGCGCCGACCGGCGGCTCGGTGATCCTGGCGGCGATCATGCTGAAGATCGGCGGCTACGGCTTCCTGCGCTTCTCGCTGCCGATCGTGCCCGACGCCGAGCCACGAGTACGCCTGGCTGGTGATCGCGCTGTCGCTGATCGCGGTGGTCTACATCGGCTTGGTCGCGCTGGTGCAGGAGGACATGAAGAAGCTGATCGCGTATTCGTCGATCGCGCACATGGGCTTCGTCACGCTCGGGCACCTTCATCGCCTTCGGCCTGGTGCGCGACGCCGGCAACGCGGACGGCGCGCGCCTGGGCCTGCAGGGCGCGATGGTGCAGATGATCTCGCACGGCTTCGTCTCGGGCGCGATGTTCTCCTGCGTCGGCGTGCTCTACGACCGCATGCACAGCCGCGATGATCAGCGACTACGGCGGCGTCGCCAACGCGATGCCGTGGTTCGCGGCGTTCGTCGTGCTGTTCGCGATGGCCAACTCCGGCCTGCCGGGCACCGTCGGGCTTCGTCGGCGAGTTCATGGTGATCCTGGCCAGCTTCCAGCAGCATCCGTTGCTGGCATTCGCCGCGCGCCACCACGCTGATCATCGGCGCGGCCTACACGCTGTGGCTGGTCAAGCGCGTGATCTGGGGCGAGGTCGGCAACGCGCACGTCGCCGAGCTCGAGGACATCAACGCGCGCGAGTGCGTCGTGCTGGGCGTGTTCGCCGTCGGCGTGCTGCTGCTCGGCCTCTGGCCGAAGCCGCTGACCGACCTGATGGAGCGCCGCCGATCGCGCAACCTGGCGACGCAGATCGCCGCGTCGAAGCTATGAGGCTGCAGCTGCGATGACACGCGACGCATGCCGCACCGCCGCCGACCTGCTGCCGCTGCTGCCCGAGCTGGTGCGTGGTCGTCGGCGCGTTCGCGCTGCTGATGCTCGACCTGTTCATCGACGAGCGCCGCCGCATCGTCAGCCTACTGTGCTCGCCATCGCCGCGCTGGTCGTCGCGCTCGTCATGATCGCCGCCGGCGTCGGCGGCGCAGGGCACCGTGCTTCAACGGCATGTTCGTCGCGCGACACCGCCGCCGACGTGCTGAAGCTGTTCATCGTGCTGTCGTCGGCATCCTGTCGCTGATCTACGCGTGGCCGTACCTGCGCGCGCGCGAGCCTGTACAAGGGCGAGTGTCTCGGTGCTGATGCTGTTCGCCACCGCCGGCATGATGCTGCTGGTCTCGGCCGGGCAGCCTGGTGATGGTCTACCTCGGCCTGGAGCTGCTGGCGCTGTGCTCGTACGCGCTGGTCGCGATCGAACCGCGACAGTCGGCTCGCCTCCGAGGCGGCGATCAAGTACTTCGTGCTCGGCGCGCTGGCTTCGGGCCTGCTGCTGTACGGCATGTCGCTGGTCTACGGCGCCACCGGCACGCTGCGACCTGGACCAGATCGCACGCTGCGCGCAGGCCGACGTCGCCGAAGCTCGGCGCTGCTGCTCACCGGCGTGGTGTTCATCGGTCGCCGGCATCGCCTTCAAGTTCGGCGCGGCGCCGTTCCACATGTGGCTGCCGGACGTCTACCACGGCGCGCCGACGCCGATCACGCTGTTCATCGGCTCGGCGCCGAAGCTGGCCGCGTTCGGCATGGCCTACCGCCTGCTGCGAATCGGCGTCGGCGCCGCTCGACGAGCAGTGGCGGCCTGCTGATGGCCGGACTCGCGGCTGCTGTCGCTGGTGATCGGCAACCTGGTCGCGATCGCGCAGACCAACCTCAAGCGCATGCTGGCGTATTCGACCGATCTCGCACGTCGGCTTCCTGTTGCTCGGCTCTCGCCGGCGGCGGCGCGCGGGCTATCGCCGCGGCGATGTTCTACGCGATCAGCTACGTCGATCATGTCGGCGGCGGCGTTCGGCGCGATCGTCGTGCTGTCGCAGCCGCGGCTTCGAGGCCGACCAGATCGACGACTTCAAGGGCCTCAGCGCGCAATCCGCGGCCGGCGCGGTCTGGTGCTGTGCGTGATGGCTTCGCTGGCCGGCGTGCCGCCGTTCCTCGGCTTCTGGGCCAAGCTGGTGGTGCTGCGCGCGCGCGCTGCAGGGCGGACATGCTGTGGCTGGCGATCGTCGGCGGTCGTGCGCCGTGATCGGCGCGCTTCTACTACCTGCGCGTGATCAAGGTGATGTACTTCGACGAGCCCGGCGGGCGAGAGCCGACGGTGCCGCGCAGGATCGCGCGTCGCTGCGCGTGGTGTTCGGCGTCAACGCGCTGGCGCTGCTGGTGCTGGGCATCTTCTGGAACCCGATCATGGCGTGGTGCCAGCAGGCCTTCGCCGGCGTCGAGTCAGCTTCGCGGCTCGCGTATGTCGGCCTGAATCGGGTTGCGAAAGAACCGCGCCGGCTATAATTGCCGGTCCTGATGCGGGGTGGAGCAGTCTCGGCAGCTCGTCGGGCTCATAACCCGAAGGTCGCAGGTTCAAATCCTGCCCCCGCTACCAGCTTTCGGCTGCGAATGGACTGCCTCCGGGCCTTTTTCGACTTAGGCCTGGGCTAGTGAGTCGCGAATCGTTCCCGAGCGCTCCACGCCGGAATCCAGCATGTATCGGACAAGGGGCCCGTCGGGCCCTTTGCTGTTTCCGGGCATCACGCTGCTTTCGGTAGCACGTCGCATGTTTCCACGATACGGCCAATGTCAGCGCGTGAGGCAGATCAAGTGACAGACAAAGCGACGAGATCGCCGAACTGCTGGCCCCGACGGTCGCAGTCGCTGGGCCTGGAACTGCTGGGCGCCGAATACCTGCCGGCGCCGCGGCAGCGCGACGCTGCGCCTGTACATCGACGTGCCCGTCGAGTGCCGGACGGGCGACGCGCTCGGTCGACATCGAGGATTGCGAAGCGGTGAGCCGCGAAGTGTCCGCGCAGCTCGATGTCGAGGATCCGATCACCGGCAACTACACGCTGGAAGTGTCGTCGCCGGGCATCGATCGGCCGCTGTTCACGCTGGCGCAGCTTCGCGCGCTTCGTCGGCGAGACCGCGAAGGTCGGCGCTGCAGCTTGCCGCAGGACGGCCGCCGCCGCCTGCAGGGCCAGATCGTCCGCGTCGAAGGCGGCAGCATCGTGTTCAGACGACTCGACGGCGCCGAGATGCGCTGCGTGGCCGTCGACAACATCGACAAGGCGCAGCCTGGTCCCGTGACTGGGGTCGGCCGCTGGAAGTCTCAGCGCCGCGCCAAGGCACTGCAAGAAGACCAGGCCTGCGACAAGGCGCGCGGGCAAAGAGCCGGCCGGCAAAGCGCGTCCGAAGAAACCGTCAAGCAAATAACCAACCAAGCCGGCGGCCAAGCGAGCCGCACGTGCGGAGTGAACGAGATGAGCAAGGAACTGTTGCTGGTGGTGGATGCGGTCGCCAACGAGAAGGGCGTGCCGCGCGAAGTGATCTTCGAGGCCATCGAGGCCGCGCTGGCGTCGGCCGCCAAGAAGCGCTATCACGACGCAGGACGTGCTGGTGCGCGTCGCGATCGACCAGAAGGACGGCAACTACGAAACCTTCCGCCGCTGGGAAGTGGTCGCCGACGACGTCGTGCATGGAATCGCCGGACCGCCAGGTCCGCCTGATGGATGCGGTGACGAGAAGCGAAGGCGCCGAAGTCGGCGACTACGTCGAAGAGCAGATCGAGAACCCGGACTTCGGCCGCATCGCCGCGCAGGCCGCCAAGCAGGTGATCGTGCAGCGCGTGCGCGAGGCCGAGCGCGCGCAGGTCGTGGACGCCTGGAAGGGACCGCGTCGGCGAGCTGGTCACCGGCATCGTCAAGCGCGTCGAGCGCGGCAACATCTACGTCGACCTGGGCGGCAATGCCGAGGCCTTCATTCCCGAAGGACAAGGGCGATCCCGCGCGACGTGCTGCGCGCCGGCGACCGCGTCGCGGCTACCTGTTCGACGTGCGCACCGAGCCGCGCGGCCCGCAGCTGTTCATCAGCCGCGCCGCGCCCGAATTCATGATCGAGCTGTTCAAGCTCGAAGTGCCGGAAGTCGGCCAGGGCCTGGTCGAGATCAAGGCCTGCGCGCGCGATCCGGGCGACCGCGCCAAGATCGCCGTGCTCGCGCACGACACACCGCACCGATCCGATCGGCGCCTGCATCGGCATGCGCGGTTCGCGCGTGCAGGCCGTGTCGAACGAGCTCAACGGCGAGCGCGTCGACATCGTGCTGTGGATCGACAACCCGGCGCAGTTCGTCATCAACGCGATGGCGCCGGCCGAAGTGCAGTCGATCATCGTCGATGAAGAGAAGCACTCGATGGACCTCGCCGTCGCCGAGGACCGCCTCGCCCAGGCGATCGGCAAGGGCGGCCAGAACGTGCGCCTGGCCAGCCGCCTGACCGGCTGGCAGCTCAACGTGATGACCCAGGACCAGGTCACGGCCAAGTCCGAGAGCCGAGCAGACCGCGCGCGCGCCAGTTGTTCATGGACAAGCTCGAGGTCGACGAGGAAATCGCCGGCATCCTGGTCGCCGAAGGCTTCAGCACGGTCGAGGAAATCGCCTACGTGCCGGTCGGCGAGCTGCTGGCGGTGGAAGGCTTCGACGAGGACATCGTCGAGGAACTGCGTGCGCGCGCCCGCGACGCGCTGCTCAACGAGGCGCTGGCGGTCGAGGAAGACGTCGACGAGACACCAGCCGGCGGACGACCTGCTGGCGCTGGACGGCATGGACGAGGCGACCGCCTATGTGCTGGCTTCGCGCATGGCGTGCGCACGCGCGACGACCTGGCCGAGCTGGCAGTCGGACGAGCATCGACTCGACATCGAGAGGCATGGACGCCGAGCATGCGCGCCAAGCCCTGATCATGGCGCAGCCGCGCCGAGCACTGGTTCGCACGTGAACCGGCGCTCCAGCTGTGCATGACCGGCATCAGCCCTGAAGTCGCGCTATGAATCCGCCGTCGCTTCGCAACGCGGGGCCAACGGAAGTCACGGACTCCGAATGTCGCAGCAAACCACCATCCGCACAGCTGGCCGAACTGGTGAATACGCCGGTCGAGAAGCTGCTGGAGCAGCTGGCCGAGGCCGGCATGAGCTTCAGCGGTCCGGACCAGGTCGTGACCAGCACCGAGAAGATGAAGCTGCTCGGCTTCCTGCAGCCGCACGCACGGCAAGGCCGAGACGCAGCCGCCGAAGGCGCCGACGCGCCGAAGAAGATCACGCCTCAACCGCCGCAAGGTCGAGGAAATCACCGTCGCCGCCGGCCGCACCAAGACCACGGTCGACGTGGAAGTCCGCCAGAAGCGTCACCTGCTACGTCAAGCGCGACCGAGGTCGAGGCGCCCGCGCCAGCGACGAGCGCGCCGAGATCGCTGCGCAAGCTGGAGGAATCCAAGCCAGCGCAACCTGGCCGAGCAGCAGACGCGCTGCCGACGAGCGGTCGACCGCAAGCGCGTCGACGAGCGCGACGCGCCGCGAGGCCGAGGAAGCGCGCGCCTCAAGGCCGACGGAACGCCGAGGCGCTGCCGCGGCCGCCGCTCGCCGCCGACGCCGGTGCAGCTGCGCCGACGATCGAAGCCGCCGACGACGGCACGCGCCAAGGCCGGCCGCCGCGCACGGCCATGCGCCCGAAGCCGCACGCCGTGACAGTCGCCGCGCCACGACCGCAACGGCGCGCCGGCGCCCAAGCACAAGACCGCGCGGCTCGCACGCGATGGTCGCACGGCGTCGAGGACGACGACAGCGCCGCAGCGCTTCGCCGGCCAGCTGCACTCTGACCGCCGCCGAGCGCGCGCGCCGCACCGCTCGCGCGGCAAGCCCAAGCCGCGGCGCCTGAAACGGCCGAACGCGTCGCGCACGCGTCCGGCAGCATGGCTTCTCCAGCGTCCGACCGCGCCGATCGTGCGCGAGGTCGCCATCGGCGAGACCATCACCGTGTCCGACCTGGCGCAGAAGCTCGCGCTTGAAGGGCGGCGACGTGGTCAAGGCGCTGTTCAAGATGGGCGTGATGGCCACCATCAACCAGGTCATCGACCACGACACCGCGGTGCTGGTGGTCGAGGAGCTCGGCCACAAGGCGGTCAAGCGCCGACAGCCGGCGACGCCGAGGACGCACCTGCTCGCGCCGCAGCGTCGAGAAGTCGCAGGGCGAACAGCTCCGCGTCCGCCGGTGGTCACCATCATGGGCCACGTCGACCACGGCAAGACCTCGCTGCTCGACTACATCCGCCGCACCAAGGTCGCCGCCGGCGAAGCCGGCGGCATCACCCAGCACATCGGCGCGTACCACGTCGAAACCGACAAGGGCGTCATCACCTTCCTCGACACGCCGGGCCACGCGGCGTTCACCGCGATGCGCGCCCGCGGCGCCAAGCTCACCGACATCGTCGTGCTGGTGGTCGCCGCCGACGACGGCGTCATGCCGCAGACGATCGAAGCGGTGCAACCATGCGCGCAAGGCGGCCAGCGTGCCGCTGATCGTCGCGATCAACAAGATGGACAAGTCCGACGCCGATCCGCTGCAGCGTCAAGCAACGAGCTGCTGCAGCTACGACGTGGTGCCGGAAGAGTTCGGCGGCGACGACGCAGTTCGTCGAGGTGTCCGCCAAGACCGGCGACGGGCGTCGACGACGCTGCTCGATGCGATCCCGCTGCAGGCCGAAGTGCTGGAACTGCGCGCCGTGCTCGACGGCCGCGCCACCGGCGTGGTCATCGAATCCGCGCTCGACAAGGGCCGCGGCCCGGTCGCGACGGTGCTGGTGCAGCAGGGCACGCTGAAGAAGGGCGACTACCTGGTGCTGCGGCGTGCAGTACGGCCGCGTGCGCGCGCTGTTCGACGAGACCGGCGGCAAGCAGGCCGAATCGGCCGGCCCGTCGATCCCGGTGCAGGTGCTCGGCCTGTCCGGCGTGCCTGATGCCGGCGACGACTTCGTGGTGGTCGCCGACGAGCGCCTGGCGCGACGGAGTCGCCCAGCAGCGCGACGCCAAGCGCCGCGAGTCGCGCCTGGTCGGCAGGCCGCCGGCAGCCGCATGGAAGACATCATGGCCCAGATGGGCAAGGGCGACGGCCAGCAGACGCTCAACCTCGGTCATCAAGGCCGACGTGCAGGGTTCGGTCGAGGCACTGCGCGAATCGCTGACCGCGCTGTCCAACGAGCATGATCCGCATCAACGTGATCGAGTCCGGCGTGGGCGGCATCACCGAGTCCGACGCCAACGCCGCGGCGACCGCGCAAGGCCACGCATCATCGGCTTCAACGTCCGTGCCGACGCCAGCGCGCGCCGCGTGATCGAGACCAGCGGCGTCGACCTGCGCTACTTCTCGATCATCTACGACGTCGATCGACCAGGTGAAGCAGGTCGCTTCCGGCCTGCTCGGCGTGGAGATCCGCGAAGAGATCATCGGCATCGCCGAAGTGCGCGACGTGTTCCGCAGCTCCAAGTTCGGCGCGGTCGCCGGCTGCATGGTCGTCGAGGGCACGGTCAAGCGCAACAAGCCGATCCGCGTGCTGCGCGACAGCGCGGTCGTCTTCGAGGGCGAGCTGGAATCGCTGCGCCGCTTCAAGGAGAACGTCGACGAGGTGCGCAAGCGGCACCGAGTGCGGCATCGCGCGTGAAGGCGTACAACGACGTGCAGCCGGGCGACCAGATCGAGTGCTTCGAGCGCATCGAAGTCCAGCGCACGCTGTGATCGGAGCCGCCGATCATGCCGACCAAGTCGTTCCACCGCACCGACCGCGTCTCCGCCCAGCTCCGTCGCGACCTCGGGCATGATCGTGCACCAGGCGCGTGCGCAAGCACGGCCTGCCGTTCGATCAGCGTGTCCGACGTCGAGATCAGCCGCGACCTGGCCGCACGCCAAGGTGTTCGTCACCGGCGCTGCATGCCGGAGCGTGCGCCGGAGGCGGTCAAGGCGCCTGAAGGCACTGGCGCCGGAACTGCGCTATCCAGCTCGGCGCGCGCGGTGACGCATGCGCCACGTGCCGGAGCTGCATTTCCACTACGACGATTCGGTCGACAAGGGCGAGCGCATCGACAACCTGCTGCGCGATGCAGCCCGCCGGCGGCCGACAGGACGAGACGCGCTAGGACGGCTGAGCCGAAGCGTCGCCTGCAGATCGATAGCCGCGACGCTTCCGCCAGGCAACGTGCGGCATTCGTGGCTGAACGCCGCCGCTACGAGCGATCGATGAGCAAGACTGCCGCTGCACCGTCTTTCCGTCCGCTCGACGGCATCCTGCTGCTGGACAAGCCGCCGGGCCTGAGCTCCAACCAGGCCCTGCAGCGGGTGCGCCATCTGTTCCGCGCCGAGAAGGGCGGCCATACCGGCAGCCTCGATCCGCTGGCCACCGGCCTGCTGCCGGTCTGCTTCGGCGAGGCCACCAAGATCGCCGGCCATGCTGCTCGGCAACGCGCAAGGCCTACGAAACCGTCGCGCGACTCGGGCGTCACCACCGATACCGACGACGCCGATGGCCAGCCGCTGCGCGAGCGCGCCGGTGCCGCGACTCGACGACGACGCAGATCGAAGCGCGCGCTCGCGCCGCTGCGTCGGCCGCATCCGCCAGCGCCCGCCGATCTATTCCGGCGCTCAAGCAGGGCGGCGAGCCGCTGTACGCCAAGGCCCGCCGCGGCGAAGTCATCGAGGTGCCCGAGCGCGAGGTCGACGTCCACGCGCATCGAATCTGCTCGAGCTGCGATGCAGGACCGATGGCTGCGCCTGCGCGTCGACCATGCGGCTCCGGGCACCTACGTGCGCAGCCTGGTCCGCGACCTCGGCGAAGCGCTGGGCTGTGGCGCCCATGTGCGCGCAACCTGCGCCGCTCTCTGGGTCGAACCGTTCCGCGAGCCGCGCATGTGCACGCCTGGATGCGCTTGCAGTGAGCTGCGCCGAGCAGGGCGAACCGACGCTCGACGCCTGCCTGCTGCCGATCGAGGCCGGCCTGGTCGGCTGGCCCGCATGTCCGCTGATCGACGACGCAGGCCGACGCGCGCTTCGGCCAGCGGCCAGACCGCGTGCTGCGAGGCCGGCGAGACGACGGCCTGGTGCGCGTCGTGTACGACGCGGCCGGCGCGCTGCTCGGGCCTGGCCGCAGCTGCGAGCGACGGCAAGCTGCGCGCGCAGCCGCCTGTTCCGCTGGGCCGGTCAGGGGCTGAGCAGCCGACGGCACCCGGCCGACTGGCACTTAAATCCTTGTTCCGAAAGAGCCGCGCCGGCTACAATTACGGGGCTTTCGAGACCAGCAGTCACTTCAACCATTCAACCGGCGGGCCAGCGCGGTGCGCATCCATCGCGACGGATTCGTTTCTGCGGGCCTCGCATCACGAGAGAGTAACAACATGTCCATCGACACCAGCAAGATCATCGAAGAATTCAAGCGCGTGCGCCAACGACACCGGTTCGCCGGAAGTCCAGGTCGCCCTGCTCTCGGCCCGCATCGAGCACCTGCACCGAGCACTTCAAGACCCACAAGCAGGACCACCACTCCCGCCGCGGCCTGCTGCATGATGGTCAACCAGCGCCGCAGCCTGCTCGACTACCTCAAGCAAGCAAGGACACCGCGCGCTACCAGGCACCTGATCGAGCGACTCGGCCTGCGTCGCTAATCGATACTCAACCGCGGCGCCGCGATGGCGCCGCGTGCTGTTAGGCGTTTGCCAGCACTGCCAGGCGCATCCGGCAAGGCAAGGGTGCCTTGCCGGATTCTGAAATCAGACTGAAGGAATACACACCGTGGCGAAAGTAACCAAGATCGTTCCAGTACGGGCAGCATCAGGTCACCAGCTGGAAACCGGCGAGATCGCTCGCCAGGCCGGTGGCGCCGTCATCGTGCAAGCATGGACGACACCGTCGCTGCTGGTCACCGCCGTCGGCGACAAGAACGCGACGCGAAGGCCAGGACTTCTTCCCGCTGACCGTCGACTACCAGCGAGAAGTTCTACGCCGCGCGGCCGCATCCCGGGTGGCTTCTTCAAGCGCGAAGGCCGCGCCGACCGAGAAGGAGACGCTGATCTCGCGCCTGATCGACCGCCCGATCCGTCCGCTGTTCCCGGAAGGCTTCCGCAACGAAGTGCAGGTCATCGCCACGCGTGCTGTCGCTGAACCCGGAAGTCGACGGCCGACATCCCGGCGCTGATCGGCGCCTCGGCCGCGCTGGCGCTGTCCGGCATGCCGTTCGATGGCCCGATCGGCGCTGCCACGCGTCGGCTACAACGAACGGCCAGTACCTGCTGAACCCGACCGCCACCGAGCTCGACGACTCCGAGCTCGAGCTCGTCGTCGCCGGCACCGACGAACGCCGTGCTGATGGTCGAGTCCGAAGCCGAGGATGCTGTCGGAAGACGTGATGCTCGGCGCCGTGATGTTCGGCCACCAGCGAGATGCAGACGGTCATCAACGCGATCAACGAGCTGGTCGCCGAAGCCGGCGCCAAGTCGTGGAACTGGACGGCGCCGGTCGACGAACGACGCGCTGATCGCCGCGATGCAGCAAGCCGTCGGCGAGCGCAGCTCGACCGCCGCCTTCACAGATCCGCGACAAGCTGGCAGCGCCGCGACGCCGATCGCCGCGATCAAGAAGCGACGTGCTGCCGAGTCGCTCGGCCGCAGGCGAAGCCGAATGGCTGGACGCCGGCAGATCTGGCAAGGAATTCGGCGAGCTCGAATACCAGACCATGCGCGACTCGGTGCTCGACGCGCGCAGCTCCGCATCGACGGCCGCGACGCTCGACACCGTCCGCCCGATCAGCGTCGCAGGTCGGCGTGCTGCCGCGCACCCACGGCTCCGCGCTGTTCACCCGCGGCGAGACCCAGGCGATCGTCGTCACGACGCTCGGCACCGCGCGCGACGGCGCAGATCATCGACGCCGTCTCGACGGCGAGTCACAAGGAACACTTCCTGTTCCACTACAACTTCCCGCCGTTACTCGGTCGGTGAAGCCGGCCGCATGATGGGCCCCGAAGCGTCGCGAAATCGGCCACGGCCGTCTCGCCAAGCGCGGCGTGCTCGCCGTGATGCCGACGATGGAAGAGTTCCCGTACACGATCCGCGTCGTCTCGGAAATCACCGAGTCGAACGGTTCGTCGTCGATGGCCTCGGTCTGCGGCTCGTCGCTGGCGCTGATGGACGCGGGCGTGCCGATCAAGGCGCCGGTCGCCGGCATCGCGATGGGCCTGATCAAGGAAGGCGAGCGACTTCGCCGTGCTGTCCGACATCCTCGGCGACGAAGATCACCTCGGCGACATGGACTTCAAGGTCGCCGGCACCGACGACGGCATCACCGCGCTGCAGATGGACATCAAGATCGACGGCATCACCGAAGAGATCATGAAGGTCGCGCTGGCCCAGGCCAAGGACGGCCGCCTGCACATCCTCGGCGAGATGGCCAAGGCCATCAGCACCGCCGCGCGCGCGAGCTGTCCGAGTTCGCGCCGCGCCTGCTCGACGATCAAGATCCATCCGGACAAGATCCGCGAAGTGATCGGCAAGGGCGGTTCGGTCATCCGGGCGATCACCAAGGAAACCGGCACGCAGATCGACATCCAGGACGACGGCACCATCATCGATCGCGTCGGTCAACGCGCGCCGCCGGCCGAGGCTGCGAAGGCGCGCATCGAGCAGATCACCTCGGACGTCGAGCCGGGCCGCATCTACGAAGGCAAGGTCGCCAAGATCATGGACTTCGGTGCGTTCGTCACGATCGCTGCCGGGCAAGGACGGCCTCGTGCACGTGTCGCAGATCTCCAACGAGCGCGTCGAGAAGGTCAGCGACAAGCTCAAGGAAGGCGACGTCGTGAAGGTCAAGGTGCTGGAAGTCGACAAGCAGGGCCGCATCCGCCTGTCGATGAAGGCCGTCGAGGTAGGCGAAGGCGTCGCACTGAGCCCGTCGTTTCCGATCATCGAAAGAGCCGCTGCGGCGGCTTTTTTGTTTATGTCGCATTAGCGCGTCGCGGCATCCACCAATCCTTCATCCATCATCGAGAACGAAAATGAAAAAGCTGCTTGTTATCATCGCCCTCATCGCTCGCCGCCGTCATCGGCAACAATCATGTTCCACGGCCGGGCGGCTGCGTTGCAGATGCGAACGGACGATGCTGATCGATCCGTATCCGATCGACGCCCGGTGATGTATGCGCCGATCGCCCATGGCACTTCGTGGACCGAGTTCAGCAGCCTACGACCAAGCTGCGCGACCATTGCAGCCGGCATCATCGCCGGCAGAGTGCCTGTACGCCGCCTGGAAGTCGGCGTTCGGTCGCGATGCGCGCTCGCACGCCGCAACGCGATCGCGCCTGGTGCAGGCGGCCCGGGGCACGCAGGCGGCGATTCTGGCACGCCGCGACTGCCAGGAGCAGTGAGACTGCGCGGCCTCCGTGCGCCCGCGGGCGATTTCGACCAGGCGCTCGGTGCCGGCGCGTTGGCACGGCGCCGTCAGAGGCGCTGCCGTCCCACCGTATCCACCCAGATCGCGACCGGCTTCTTTACCACGACTCGCTGCAAGCGGAGCTGGACGACGCTCCGGTCACGTTACCGACGGGACCGACCAGGACGATCACTGCAGGTCGCCATGCTGGCGTCTGGGCGCCACCGGTATGCCGGGTGAATACTGCGCCAGCGTCTGGACCGGCGTCCTCAGCAACCGGTCAGCGTGCCAGCGGCGCCACGGATGCCTGCTGGGCCGCCAATAGATCTGATGACGACGGCGGCCGGCCTTTCCGGCGCCCGAAGCCGAGGCCTTGCTGCGCAAATCGTTTGGCGGCTAAACGAACGCATTGGGCCTGGATTGGTTCCAGGCGAATATTGACTGGCGATCTCCGTCGATCCGACGGACGCCTGCTTCTCCGCTACAAGGCTAAGACTGCACTCAGCGCCAGAATGCGATCCGGTAATGATCCGGTTCGGTATCGCCTTCATCGGAGTCGGCGCCGGGCGGGCGCAGCAGGGTTAGCGTGTTCGCCGGCCAGGACAGGTTGCGGATCGGTACGATGGCGATCATGGCGTCCTGGCCGGATTTTCGGATCGGAGTAATAGCGCAGCTTCACCTCCGGCAAAGGTTGCCCGTCAAGACGCAAGTCCTGCAATCGGCCCATGCAGCCGAGCAACGCCGCTCGCCGCGCCGGACCGTCGTCGGTTCGCCAGATCGTTCCGCAATTGCTGCTGAGCAGCGCTGGTAGCGTTTGGGATCGAAAGACGATCAGGCTGAGATACTCGCCGGCGGGAACATGCTGTCGACTGGCAGCAGCGAATTTTCGGGGCGGGGCTGGTCGCGATAGTGAATCCTCCGCGCCCAGTTCCGCCATCGGCCACAGCGCGTATTGGCCCAGGCGCAGACTGGTTTTCTGTAGGGGCCACTGTCCGGCCGGCGAACAATGCGCACAACAGGACTATCGTCGCGGCGGCGAAGCTTGTCTTGCGCACGCCGACGTGGCTTTGCAGCAGATTGGTGGTCGGATTGCCGTCGCGGCCGAATCCCAAGCGCCGATAGAAGGCGAAAACCTCACCGCCTTCGCCAGCCAATTTTTCAGGTGACAGTTTCCCGCCCCAGTAACGATCGATCTGGTAGGCGACGGCGTAGGGCAGGCCGATAGCGACGACCAACACAAACGCCGTTCGGAAACAGCCAGTCCCAGCCGGACAGGGCGCAATAGCGCAGTCAGGCAGAGAGACAGTGGGACAGCACCAGCACCAAACCGGCAAAACTCTTTATGGCCATGGCGATGCCGAGTGCAAATACGATACTGGCGCGGTTGTCGGCGCTGATGCGGCTGTATCCCGGATCGGCGTTATGTGGCTGTGCAGGAAGCGTCGTTGCAGCGGTCTCTATCTGCAGGCGCTCCCAGATCACGCCGTCGGGATAGATCGAGTCCATGACCAGGGCGATCCAGCGGGCGCGCATGACCAAATGTGCACCACGGTAGTTAAGCCGTTGCCGTGATTAGCGCGCCGATCTTGCCGGTGAACAACAATGTCTCGAGCATTTCCCAGTCCAGATCTAGTCTGGTTGCACCGCGAAATACAATCTTTCGATCCAGCCAGCCGGGCAGCCGCAGGGCGAACACGCTGGCGCCGAAACCAGCAGCTCCATTTCCCAGGTCGCGGTTCGGCCGGGTAACTTGTTTTCCGGTTCGGGTGTCGGTTCACGGATGCGTTCCCATGCAGAATGCCGGCAGGCTATGGTTTGCCGCTGGCAATCGGTCTGCCGGGCGAAAAATGCGGCGAAAGCGCCGCGGTTGTCGTTGGCGCCGCGAAAACCGGATTCCGTCGTTTGCCAGGCTTGCGCCATGGCACCGCGCTTCACGACGGAAATCATCCTGGTTCGATCCGCGCAAACTCTGGCGCTCTGACCAGTCCATTCACGCCAGGCGGGTGTGGGTCGCCGGAGTGATTGCCTTGCCGTTCGAGCACGCGTGAAGGCTGCCGACGCGGCTTTGGTGTTCGATCGTTTTCCATTCGGCCTGGGGCGGCGCTGGCGCTGGGCAATGTGATCCTGAATACCGGCACGAGCGAGTCTTGATCAATCCGCACTGACCTACGCGTGCCGGGCGCATGGTGGCAACGACTGTGTGCGTCTGGGCGACCACGAGCGCGGGCACGTCTATCAATACATGGCGCTAGGGCGCCGCTGTTTCTGCCGCTGCTGTATTTTTCTGCGGCGGCATTTCCCATCGCAACCGATTTGAAAAGGCGGCGGATCGCTATGCGCTGACCGGAAAGGGTTAGGGTTTCTGGCCGGTGCCAAGGCCCAATTTACGGCCGGATGCTGCGCCAGAGTAGGCAGCGTCAACACATACAGGATGCGAAACAAGATCATCATCAGCCAATACAGCAACACAACGAATGCGTGAGCAATACGTAACTGAACGAAGTACAA
>ERZ1370068.3168-contig-2288_pt1 | contig 19558 bp, 26 predicted proteins | sample MGYA00561227_ERZ1370068 | MGnify/ENA primary metagenome ERZ1370068 (study PRJEB38410, sample SAMEA6850437) | metagenome | study: Metagenomic assessment of the ecological functions of the soil: analysis of the soil microbiota associated with the...
GTGCCCGTCTCGCCGAGCAGCAGCACCGAGCTGTCGGTCGGCGCGACCTGGGCGACCCGGGCGAGGACGTCGAGGATGGGCGGGCTCTGGCCCACGATCGCATCGAAGCCCGCCTCGCGCCGGGCCTCCGTGCGCAGGTACACGTTCTCGTCCTCGAGGCGCTCCTTGAGTTGGCGGATCTCCTCTCAGGTGTTCCTCGAGCGCGGCCCTAGCCCGCTCGAGCGCGGCGACGGCGGCCCGCAGCTCCGACTCCACGCGCTTGCGATGGAGGCCACTGGCGAGGATCTGTCCCACCAGCCGCACGCGCTGCACGACCTCGTCCGGCCACGCGCGAAACTCGCGGATGGCGCCGGTGGTGAGCACCAGGACAGTGCCGCCCGCCGACCGCGATGGGGATCGTCAGGTTCGACTTCAGGCCCGTGCGCCGAACTATCTTCCTTCTCGTGCATCGCCTCGTCCGGCAGGTCGTCCGGGAGGCGCTCGAAGCGGCAGGGTCTCGCCCCGCACGACCTTCGCGTGGTACCAGGGCAGGCTCTGCTTGCACGTCCTGCGTGAGCATACGGCGTGTAGCCCGGGCCGAGCCCAGGCGGCGACGTGCGTGAAGCTCGTGCCGTCGGCCGAAAACTCGGACAGCGATGCTGCGGTCGGTATCGAGGAACTCCACGAGCAGGCGCAGGCCCCGCTCGATCTCCCCATCGATCTGCTCGACCGGCAGGCCGGTGAAGCGCGCCGAGAGCTCGGTGACGAGGTGCTCGAGCCCGCTGCGCTCATTGGTGGCCATGGCGCGGGCATGGGACTGCGCCGCTCTCGCCGGCTCCACGACATCTCGTGAGGCGCTCACGACATGTCGGCTTTCCTCGAGGGCGCTCCTGGGTAGGGTCTCAGTTTGACTTTCCAGGGCCCGAAGATCTTCCTGGTTCATGGTTGGGGCTCCAAGGGTGGTAGCGGTTGGTGCAGCAGCCAAGCTCACCGGTGCTTCGACACCAGAGGCATCACCCTTGACGCCAGGGCGGAGTGTACCGGCACGCGCTCTGACCAGCGTAGTGGACCTTGGTCCACTACGTTTGCGATGGGGGCCGTTGCGCCGCTCTCGTCGGTCTCACGATATCTCGTGAGGTGCCCACGACATGCCGCGACCGTCCAGGCGGAGGCGATGCTCCTCGCATCTGGGGATTCGAGGGCTAAGCCCGCACCACGATTGGGTGGAACGGGCGCATAGCTCCTTTCCCTCCCGCCCGGCACCGAGCTTGCCTAACAGGCACTAAACCTGAGGGCCAGGAGACTGACATGAATTCGATGATGACCGGTGGGATCGTGTTCGTGTGTGTCTTCGGAGGGGCTGTGCTCGGGATGCTTCTTCGCAGGATCTTGCCCGACGATCACCTCAGCAGCGATTCGAAGGACGTCGTCAAGCTCGGGATGGGGCTGATCGGGACGATGGCGGCCCTGGTGCTCGGCCTGCTGATTTCCTCGGCCAAGGGTTCCTACGACACCCGGTCATCCGAAGTCACCCAGATGTCCGCCAACATCATCCTGCTCGACCGTGTCCTGGCGCACTACGGGCCGGAGGCGAGGAGGCCCGTGATCTGCTCCGCGGCTCCGTGGCCCGGCTCATCGATCAGATATGGCCGTCGCCGAGTGCCGGATCTTCGCCGCCGACGCCGACCGGCGGGCTGGAAGCGTTCTACGACAAGATCCAGGCGCTCTCGCCGCAGAACGACGCGCAGCGGTCGCTCCAGGCCCAGGCGCTGGCGATCAGCACCGGTCTCGCCCAAACGCGCTGGTTGCTCGCCGGCCAGAGCGGCCGCTCGATTCCCATGCCATTCCTGGTCGTGATGGTCTGCTGGCTCGCCGTCATCTTCGTGAGCTTCGGTCTCTTCGCTCGGCCCAACACCACGGTCATCGTGGCCCTGTTCGCTTTGTGCGCTGTCGTTTTCGAGCGCGATCTTCCTGATCCTGGAGCTGGATCAGCCGTTCGAGGGCCTGATCCAGATCTCCAGCGCGCCGATGCGAGAGGCCCTTGCGCGTCTCGGCCAGTAAGCCCCGTGCGCCCGGCCACGCGGCCCGATGACGGGATGAGCTCCCATACAGTGACCCTCTACATCACGTGCGGGTCGGATGCGGGCGTCAGGGTCGTGCGGCTGGAGGGTTGGCTGGAGGGCGAGGTCGTGGCCGAGCTCGAGAGCGTCGTCAACGGCGGATCCGGGCCGCTCCGTCTTGACCTCTCCGAGCTGCGGTCGGTGGACAAGGCGGGACTCGATGCCCTGCGGGCCCTGCGCGCGGAGGCGCCTCGCTTGTCGGCGCGTCACCGTACATCAGGCTGCTCCTGGAACCCTGAGACCGGAGGGAGCGGAACACCGATCCAGAGAACGGAGGACAGCATGCGGAGAATTGCAGGACTCACGGGCAAGCCCGGAGAGGACACAGACTGACATGAAGACAGACAAGACGAAGAAACAGCATCCTCCTGATGGGAGTAACCGCGGGTACCGTCGCCGCGTTTTTCGCGGCGGGCTGCGCCTCGCATTCCGGGACCGCACTCCAAACAACCGGCGTCCCTGGCTCGCCCAGCGCCACGACCACGATCGACGGCAAGCAGCTGCCGCCACCGCCCCGGAATTCGGCGGCGTGATCAAGGAGCTCGCCACAGATTCGAAGACCTGGTGGCCGCCGCGCGTCGTGCCGCCCAAGGGCGCGCCCAACGTGCTGCTGATCATGACCGACGACCAGGGCTATGGCGTCAGCGGCACCTTTGGAGGCGTCATCCCGACGCCGGCGCTGGACCGGATCGCGAAGGCCGGGCTGCGCTACACGCAGTTCAACTCCACCGCGCTGTGCTCGCCGACGCGGGCGGCGCTGATCACCGGCCGCAACCACCACTCGGTCGGGCTAACGGCGTGATCTCCGAGCTGTCGACGGGTTACCCGGGCTATGACTCGATCATCGGTCCGGACAACGCGACCATCGGCGCGATTCTCAAAGGCAACGGGTATGCCACGTCGTGGTTCGGCAAGAACCACAATACGCCGGCCTTCCAGTACAGCGTCGGCGGGTCCCTTCGACCAATGGCCGTCGGGGATGGGCTTCGACTACTTCTACGGCTTCATGGGCGGCGAGACCGACCAGTGGACGCCGTATCTGTTCCAGGATCACACCCAGATCTTTCCGTGGATCGGCAAGCCCGGCTACAACCTCACCACCGACATGGCGGACGAGGCGATCAACTACATGAAGCAGCTCAACGCCGCGGCGCCCGACAAGCCGTTCTTCGTCTACTACGTTCCCGGCGGAAGCCACTCGCCGCACCAGCCGACGAAGGAGTGGAGCGACAAGTTCAAGGGCAAGTTCGACATGGGCTGGAACGCCATGCGCGAGCAGATCTTCGCCAACCAGAAGCGGCTGGGGGTGATTCCCGCGAACGCGCAGCTCACCCCCTGGCCGGATAGCCTGCGCGAAATGGGACACGCTGTCGGCCGACGAGAAGAAGCTCTTCGCCCGGCAAGCCGAGGTGTACGCGGGCTACACGGCCTATACCGACCACGAGATCGGCCGCGTCATCCAGCAGGTCGAGGACATGGGCAAGCTCGACAACACGCTGATCATCTACATCGACGGCGACAACGGCACCAGCCCCGAAGGCACGCTGCTCGGCACGCCCAACCAGTACACCTCGTACAACGGCATCCTGAACTTCCCGGTCGCCGAGCAGCTCAAGTTCTACGACGCCTGGGGCTCGGCGGCCACCTACCCGCACATGGCGGTCGCGTGGTCGTGGGCATTCGACACGCCGTTCAAGTGGACCAAGCAGATCGCGTCGCACTTCGGCGGCACCCGGCAGGGCCTGGCGATCTCGTGGCCGGACCGCATCAAGGACGCCGGCGGCATCCGCCACCAGTTCCACCACATCATCGACATCGTGCCCACCATCCTCGAAGCCACGGGTATCAAGTGCGCCGGAGATGGTCAACGGCATCAAGCAAAAGCCGATCGAAGGCGTGAGCATGGCGTATACCTTCGACAAGGCAAACGCCAACGCGCCCTCGACGCGCACGACCCAGTACTTCGAAATGATCGCCAACCGCGGGATCTATCACGAGGGCTGGTACGCCAACACGACGCCGCCGCATGGGCCGTGGATATTGAACGCGCCCTTGCCCGCCCCGAACGATTACAAGTGGGAGCTGTACAACCTGACCGAGGATTACTCGCAGGCCAACGATCTGGCGGCGAAGATGCCCGACAAGCTGAAGCAAATGCAGGCGCTGTTCGTGCAGGAGGCGGCCAAGTACAACGTGCTTCCGCTGAACAACGATACGTTTGCGCGGGCGCTCGCGCCGCGGCCGAGTGCCACTGCGGGCAAGACCGTCTTCACCTACTCGGGCGTGAACTCCGGCATCGATGCCGCCAACGCACCGAACATCCTCGGCAAGTCGTACACGATTACCGCCGAGGTCGATGTGCCGCAGGGCGGCGGCGACGGGATGCTCGTCACCATGGGCGGGCGCTGGGGCGGCTACGGACTGTACCTGCTCAAAGGCAAGCCGGTGTTCCACTACAACATGCTCATCCTCGCTCAGTACCGCTGGGAAGGCCAGCAGCCGCTCTCTGCCGGGCAAGCACACGATCGTGTTCGACTACACCTATGACGGTCCCGGCATCGCGAAGGGCGGCACCGGTGTGCTGAAGGTGGACGGCCAGGTCGTCGCCACACAGAAGCAGCCAAACTCGATCGCGTTCCTGCAGGTGGCCGACGAGACCTTCGACGTCGGGGTCGACACCCGCACGTCGGTGAACGAAAAGGACTACCAGGTGCCGTTCGCATTCAACGGCAAGATCGACAAGCTGACCGTCAAGCTCGGACCGTCGCAGCTGACCGAAGAGGACCAAAGGAAGTTGCGAGAAGCAGTCGCCAAAGCGCGAGACTAGGGACCGACAAGCAGGCGTTGGATCGGCGGCGCCGCCCGTGATGAAGATCCTCGCCGTCGCCGCGATCGTGGAAGTCGGCACTGGTCTTGCGCTGATGATCGATCCGGCGATCGTCGTCAGATTGCTGCTGGGCGCAGAGGTTTCCGGTGTGGGGACGCTGCTCGGCCGATGTTTCGGCATCGCGTTGCTCGCGCTGGGATTGGCGTGCTGGCCGAGCCGGCAGCGCGCCGAGAGCGGCTCGCCGGCCTTCCGGGCGATGTTGATCTACAACGCGCTGATTGCGCTGTACCTCGCGTACCTGGGCACGGCCGGGCACCTGGGGGCGTGCTGTTGTGGCCGGGCGTTGCGCTGCACGCCATCGTGGCGCTGCTACTGGTCTGGACGGTCGTAGGACCCGGACGGCATTTCACATGAACCGGAGGGCGTGCCACATGAAACGCGGACTGATCCTCAGTGCACTCTTGCTCGTTTTCACGCAGGCGCAGGCCCAGACCGACCCGCTGCCGTCGTGGAACGACGGGCCGGCGAAGCAGGCGATCGTCGAGTTCGTGCGCGCCACCACCGACAAGGCCAGCCCGACATTCGTGGCCCCCGAGGCGCGCATCGCCGCCTTCGACCAGGATGGCACGACCTGGGTCGAGCAGCCGATGTACGCGCAGATCATGTTCGCGCTCAACCAGGTCGCCGTGGTGGCGGCGAGAGACCCGAAGCTGAAGGACGTCGAGCCGTTCAAGACCGTGCTCTCGGGCGACCGGGCGGCCATCGCCAAGCTGTCGATGCCGGACCTCGAGAAGATTCTCGCCGTCACCCACTCCGGCATGACGGTCGAGGTGTTCCAGCAGATCGTCAGGACTGGATCACGACAGCGAAGCACCCGCGCTTCCAGCGCCCCTACACGGAGCTCGTCTATCAGCCGATGCTCGAGGTGATGAAATACCTGCGCGACAACGGCTACAAGACCTACATGGTCACTGGCGGCGGGCAGGATTTCGTGCGCGTGTACGCCGACCGGGTCTACGGCGTTCCGCCCGAGCAGGTGGTGGGCTCGGCCGGCCGACACGAAGTACGGCTATGACAAGAACGGCAACTCCATCCTCACCAAGATGCCCAAGGTGCTGCTTGATCGACGACAAGGCCGGCAAGCCGGTGAGCATCCATCTCATGATCGGGCGCCGGCCCGTGGCGGCGTTCGGCAACTCCACCGGCGATCAGCAGATGCTCGAGTACACGCAGGCCGGCGGCGGCGCGCGCCTTGCGATGCTGGTGCATCACGACGACGCGCACGCGCGAGTATGCCTACGGGCCTGCGTCGAAGGTGGGCACCTTCTCCGGACGCCCTCATGGCCGAGGCCAAGAAGCGCGGCTGGGTGGTCATCAGCATGAAGAACGACTGGAAGCGCATCTTCTCGTTCGAGTAGATCGCGGCCCGAGTTCGATGACCAGGTGCTCGAGCCCGCTGCACCGTGATCGTCGCCGCGACGAGCGCCAGCCCATACCCAGCGTACGAACGGGGTCAGACGTGACGGCATGACTACCTCGTCTACACCGGCAGTCCGAGTTCGCGAGCGCCCTGTACCTGGTCGGTATCGAGGCTGACGAAGCGCGTAAGCACCTCCTGCTCGTGGAACCACAACGCTGTGCGCAAGTGGGCCAGGTCGAGTGACCGCGGCGTGGACACGATGGGCATGACGCGGGAACGGCACAGATCGAGCGTGAGATCCCGCAGCACGAACTGCCCGAGGTCGACAGAAAGGCGATCCAGGGCTGCCTGGAGGTCCGGCGGTGAGAGCCGGCCTCCCCGCGAGAGCTGCACGAGCGTCCGCTCGGTCTCGAGAGCCAGGAGGACACTCGACAGGAGATGTCCACTCTCGATTTCCCGCGCGATCCGTTCCCATCCCGCCTCGCCGAGGAGGACACAGAGGTAGGCTGAAGTGTCGAGGTAGTAACGACCGGCCGCCACGTCGGTCCGGCTAGCGGTCTCGGCCGCCGGGAGGCCGGCGGTCCTCAACCAGCACCTCGAGGTATGCTCCCGCGTCGCCGCGCGAAGGAGCGGCTTGAGGCTCGCCCGTCCAGTCAATGCCCCGACATGTACGTGCTCGAGGTCGGCCCGACTGAGCGATGCGACCGGCCGCCTGTGGCGCGTGATGAGGATGCGCTCGCCTCCGGCCGCGGCGGCCACGAGCGACGCCAGATTTCTCTTTAGCTCATCGATCGATACTGTTTTCATGCGGTGACGATATCATATTCAGTGCTGAACAAACAATGATTCAGGGCTATTTTACGTTCCTGAGAGTCTGCAGCGACTCCACGAGACGCTGCACGTCGCGGTCGCCCGGCGCGAGGTCAGCAAGCGCGGTGGCATAGCGGAGCGCGGCCGGCGCGTTTCCCGTCTCGCGCAAGTACGTCACCAGCGCGACCAGGACCTCGCGGTTCGCCGGCCGCCGGCGGTGGGCCTCCTCGAGCACCGCGGTCGCCCGCGCCCGATCGCCGGCATCGTGCAGCGCCACCGCGTACACGTAGGCGAGCCGCGTCGACTCCGGCCGGCGCGCGGCGGCGCGGCGGAACAGGTCCACCGCCTCGGCCCGCCGCCCCTGGCGCACGCGCAGGAGCCCGAGCGCGTGCAGCGCCTCGGCGTTGTCGGGGCGACCTCGAGCGCCTGCTCGAGGAAGCGCTGCGCGTCGGCCTCGCGGCCCTGGGCCCGGAACAGATCGGCGAGGTTCAGGAGGGCGGGAACGAACCGCGCGTCCAGGAACCGCGCATTCCTCAGCTCGGCCTCGGCATCGCCCGCCCGTCCAAGCCTCGCGTAGAGATTGGCCAGGTTCACGTGCGCCTCCGGCCGGTCGGCGTCGACCATCTCGGATGCCATGAGCTCGGCGAGACCCCGATCGAGATCGACCTGCTGCTCGGCCGTGAGCGATTGGCGGGGACGTCCGCGAGGGCGTGCGCGGCCGCCAGGCGCACGGCCCGGACCGGATCGCGAAGGCCGGGCGCGCCGAGGCGCGCGCGCTCCGCGCCGGGAACGCTCTCGAGCGCGGCGATCGCCGTGGCCCGCACGAGCGGGTCGGCGTCCGCGAGTGCCGCGCGCACCGCCGGCATCGAGGCCTCGCTCAGGTACTCCGGCAAGAGCGCCAGCGCCGACGCCCGGGCGATGGCCGGCTGGCTCTGGTCCGTCGCGAGCGCGGCCAGATCTGTCTGGGCACTCGGAAGCCCGCGCCGCCCGGCGTCGAGCGCGCCGGCGAAGTGCGGTCGGCGTGCCGCGCTCGTGGGTCCGTACCAGCGCACCACCTGCGTGGCCGCCCACTGCGGGCGGCGATCGCGGTGGCATCCCGAGCACGCATCGGGGGTTCCCAGGGAGACGGACAGGTCGGGCCGGGGCACGCGGAAGCTGTGATCGCGCCGCGGGTCGACCACCATGTACGTCCGCGCCGGCATGTGGCAGGAGACGCAGCGCGCGGCCTCCGAGCCCGGCTTGTGATGGTGATGATCCGGGCTGTCGAACCTGGCCGGGAGATGGCACTGAGCACAGACGGCATTGCCCGGAGCGCGCAGCCCGAGCCCGTGCGGCTCATGGCAGTCCGAGCAGGTCACGCCGGCCCTGAACATCCGGCTCTGCAGGAACGACCCGTACTCGTAGACCTCGCCCAGGATCTGGCCGTCGGCGTGGTAGAGCCCCGCGTCGAGCACGGCCGGCATGTGGGTGTCGAGCAAAGGGCGGCCGTACTGGTAGGGATCCGCGATCGGGCGCCGCCGCGCGTGGCAGCGCGCGCAGGCGTCCACCTCGCCGCCGGCACGCGGCGGGCCGCTCCACTCGGCGATGCCGCGCTGGGGGTCCTTCATCACCCACTGTCCCTCACCGCGCCCGAGCCGCACGACGAGGCCGGTGGTCCCGGCGGCAGCCCGCGGTGCGCCGGCCGGGCGCGCCTCCGCCCAGGCCACGTGGGCCGACCCGGGCCCGTGGCACGCTTCGCATGAGACGTTGATCTCGCGCCAGGCGGTCGCGTACTGGTTCTTTCCGGCGTCGTAGTTCTTCCTGAGATCAGTCGAGTGACACTCCGCGCACTGGTAGTTCCACGTCTGCTCGCGCCCCGTCCAGTGCAGCGGGTCCGGAGGTCTGAGCGTCTCGCCCGGAAGGAGATGCATCCACCGCTGGCCCCCTCGGACTTGGACCGCGTGTCCCACGCGAGGCTGAGCGCCTGGAGCCGGCCGCCCGCAAGCGGAATCAGATACTGCTGCAGCGGCTTCACGCCGAACGTGTACGCGACCTCGAACTCGCCCGGCTTGCCGTCGGGGCCGTCCGTCCGGACCAGGAACTTCCCGTCGCGCCGCGAGAACGTCGAAGTCACGCCGCGATGTCTGAACACCGCGTCTCTGAAGTCGCCGAGCACGGTCTGCTGGTTGGCGGGCTGCATCGCCAGGGCATGGTCCGAGCCGCGGTGCGCCTCCGCCTCCTTCGGATGGCAGCCCGCGCACTTCGCCGCCCCCGCGAACGTGAGCTCGGGCGTCGCCGCCGGCGCGCTCGGCGCAGGGGGCGCCTCGCTTCGCTGACAGCCGAGTGTCGCGGCGAGCACTGACAGCGCGACCAGCGCGGCACGCGCCACGGGCCACGTCATCGCGCTCTTCCATCGGACGTCTCTCACGCCGCTAGTCCTTCTGCCACCATGCGCGGAGCCGCCGCTCCAGCCGTCCCTTCAGAACGGGCAGTTCGTAGTTCATGATCAACCGGATATCGGGCAGCAGCCCGGCGCTCCCGCTTTGCTGCACCAGTCCGACTCGCACGCGGAACGACAAGCCCTCGATCCATCCGCGAGGCGGCTCGTAGGAGACGTCGAAGTCATACTCCCGCTCGTCGGGCTCCGGCTTCCGGCTGGTCGGATTGACGGCATCCATCCCGCTGGCGAAGAAGAACCGTCCCACGAGACCCGGGGCCCCGACACGGCCGGCATCATACTCCAGCCGGATGCCCAGGGCGGTCTGGCGCGCCAGGTCGAAGTCCTTCGTGATGAGCTTCAGGTATCCGGGCCAGCGGCCATAGGGCGTCTGGATATTGTTGCCGGAACCCGTGCGATGGAACGAGGGCGAGATCGAGGCGCCGTAGGCGTCAAGCGTGACCCGCGCGCCGACCGACCACGTCTGGAAGCGGCCGAAGATCTCCTGGCCGACGCTTCGCTGGTCGGTGTACTGGGCTCCGGCGGATCAGCGAGACGTCGCTGCCGAGCGCGTGCGTGTACTGCGTCTCGACGAAGGCGGTATTGAACGTATTCACCGTGAACACCGTGTTCGCCGCGACCCAGAGCGACGGCCACGGCTCCAGCCGGACGCCGGCCAGGACCGCGCTCCTCGTTCGTCCTGTCGGCGCCCGCCGCCTCGGACATGCTGATGAACTCGTCCGCGTCGCGCGGCTTCATCTGGGTGAGATATCCGGCTGCGTAGTCGAGCCAGCCGAACTTGCCGTTGAGCATCGCGCCCTCGAACGTGTTGGGCGCCATCCGTCCGTCGTACGGGTTGACGTAGCCGAGGTCGACCTGCTGGCGGTAGCCCGTGAGCACGTGGTCCTCGTACCGCAGCTTCGCCCACGCCTCGCCGAGCACGGTGATGCTGTGGCCGTCCGGCTCGAGCAGGAGCGTGCCCGTGCGGCTCGCCGGCGCGTAGAACGGCTGCGAGGTATACCCGGTGGCGCCCACCGAGAATGCCTCCCAGAGCCATCCGGACTCGACGGCGAGCCAGCCGCCCCCCGCCCACGCCTCCTCATACTTCCCGGGCTTCGTCTCGACGTTCTGGTAGAAGGTCCGGAGATGGAGGGTGAACTGTGCGTCGCGAAGGAAGGCCGGAAGCTCGTCGATGCGAGCCGCGAGCTCGGGGAGACAGAGCGGACAGGACAGGCCGGCTCTCCTCGGGCAGCCTCGGCGCCACAGATCGACGCCGGCATGCTGGCGATCGCGAGGAGGGCGAGAATGCGTCTGCCGCCAACGCGCCGTCCCGGCCGTCCGCGCGTCGGCCTGCTCAGCTTACCTGAGCCTCACGAAGACGACGTCGAAGCTCTGCCCCACGGCCGCCTGGAAATACACGCCCACGAGCTGGTCGCGTTGCTGATCATAGGTCAGCGTGTACGTGCTGCCGGGATAGCCCGGGGGCGCGGAGCTCGACGAGGATCTTCAGCGTCGATCCGTCACGTGTGGCTTCCGCCCGGGCGACGTTGATCGGCCGGGGATTGAGATACGCCGCATCGATCGTGCCGCCGGCATCGACGCCGCGGATCTCCAGGACGTAGCCGCCATCAGGCCGGAGCCAGCGGCCGTTCAGCCTCCCAAAGCCGGAGTCGGCCGCGAGGGTGATCGCCGGCGCCCGGGCCTCCTGGCGGCTGGGAACACGCGGAGGCGAGCCCGCGCCCCGCGGCTCTCCTGCGCGGAAAAGGATGATGACGGCGGCAATCGCGCCCGTCAGGGCGAGCGTCACGGCGACGAGAGACGCTCGGCCGCTTGCCCGGCCCAACGAGGCGCCACCGCGCAGCTTCTTGCGTCCGGTCTTGCTCATTCGCCGTCCTTGGCGCCGAGACTACTCGAACGCGAAGATGCGCTTCCAGTCGTTCTTCATGCTGATGACGACCCACCCGCGCTTCTTGGCCTCGCATTCACGAATCAGAACAATGGCGGGCGACCCACGCTGGGCCGCCCGCCGTGAAGATCATCAAATACCTTTCGTTTGCTTTACTTGCCCATTGCCGCCCTGGCTGCCTCGATCTTCGCCTTCACGGCATCGAGGTTGAAGCTCGCGCCCTTCTGCATCGGCGGGAACTCGACGGCGGTCATGGCGAGCTTCTCCACCTGCTGCTGGACAAACACGAAGCGCCAGAATTCGTACTTGAACCACTGGAAGTATTCCTGCGACCCGGTCTTGGTCCCGCTATCGGGCCAGCCCGTGCGCTCGAAAGGATCGAGGCGAAGGTTGGTCAGGTAGGGCACGTCAGGCTTGGTCTTGTCGCCCAGCCAGCCGCCGGGCTGGTCGATGAAACGATACTTGTAGTCGTCGATGCGCACGGCGCCCAGCTCGCTTTCCCCGAAGTACCAGATTTCGTGGCGATTCGACGGCCCCTTGCCGGTGATCATGTCCATCTGGTTGTAGCCGTCGAGATGCACCTTGTAGGTGCGGTCACCCAGCTGCTTGCCCTTCTTCAGCTCTTCGGCGATGTTCGGGTTGCCGGCCGCGGCGACGAAGCGTCGGGAACCAGTCGAGCCCGGAGATGATGCCGTTCTCGACCTTGCCCGCGGGCACCTTGCCCGGCCAGCGGATCATCGCCGGCGCGCGGAAGCCGCCTTCCATGACCGTGCCCTTGCTCTGTGCGAACGGCGTCTGTCCGCCGTCCGGCCAGGTGAAGACTCTCGGTGCCGTTGTCGGTGGTGAACACGACGATGGTGTTGTCGTCCACGCCCATGTCCTTGAGCTTCTTCATCACGATGCCGATGTCGTCGTCGAGCTGCGCCATGCCGGCTTCATGGATGGACCAGCCGTTCTTGGAGTTGCGCATCGCCTGGTACTTCGGCGACAGGTGCGTGACGATGTGCATGCGGGTCGGATTGAGCCACAGGAAGAACGGCTTGCTGTCGGCCTTGGCCTTGTCGATGAACTTGAGCGCGAGATCGCGGATCTCGTCGTCCACGGTTTCCATGCGTTTCGGGCACAGCTCACCCGCGTCCTCGATCTTCTGCTTGCCGACCTTGCCCCAGCGCGGATCCACGGTGGCGTCGTCGACGCTGGTCGCCCACGAGTGGACCATGTTGCGCGGGCCCACCTGCGCCCTCAAATCCTGGGGATAGTTCGGATGGCAGGGGTCTTCCATCGCGTCCAGGTGATAGAGATAGCCGAAGAACTCGTCGAACCCGTGCACCGTGGGCAGGAACTCGTTCCGATCGCCCAGGTGGTTCTTGCCGAACTGGCCGGTGGCGTAACCCATCGCCTTGAGCGCGGTCGCGATGGTCACCGCCTCCGCCGGCAGGCCGGTGGTGGCGCCGGCCTGGCCGACGGTGGTCATGCCGGTGCGGATCGGCAGCTCGCCGGTGATGAAGTTGGCGCGGCCCGCCGTGCAGCTCGCCTCGGCGTAGTAGTCGGTGAACAGCATGCCCTCGGCGGCGATCTTGTCGAGGTTCGGCGTCCGGCCCGCCATCATGCCGCGGTGGTAGGCGCCGATGTTCCAGATGCCGATGTCGTCGCCCATGATGACGACGATGTTGGGCTTCTGCTGCGCGGCGGCCGGCGCCCCGGCCAACCCCACCACCGTGAACGTGAGCAGCGTGAGCACGACGAACCAGATTTTGCCCCTGTACCCCATTAGTCTGCCTCCCTGCGTGTCCGTCAGTTCACTGCATCGATGCGGCTGGTGATCAGAACCCCTCCTGGACGGTCCACCCCGCCGCCCCGAACTGCTGCTTGGCGACGGGCGAGAGCTTTCCGCGAGCAGCGCGATCCGCGGGTTGCCCTGAGGTCGGGCCGCTTCGCGAAGATCGCCATCGGCCGGATCCACGCCACGTAGTCCAACGACGCCGGCACCACGACGCCTCCGGTCGCGGTTCGCCCCACGATGGGCCCGGGGGCGGTCACCTGCGCGATCGGGGTCCCGCCCTGGTGGTATCGCGCGAGCAACTCCGTCGACGTAACCACGAAGCGCGCCTCGTCCTCCGATGCTGCCCGGGTCGCGAAGGCGATCACCTCCTCCCGTCCCTCGACACCCGCGAGCCGATCCAGCGCCTCCACCAGGGCGGTCTTGAGGCTCAGTGTGAGCCACTGGTTCGCCGTGAACGCCTTGACCGTGGCGTCCGGCACCCCATGGCCTGCAGCTTCTTCTCGTTCATGACCATGAGGTCGCCCGCCGGGGTGTCGTAGACGGCCGTGTTCACCCAGGACGTGCTCGAGATGATGATCGAGCCCGGTATCGCCGAGATGGCCAGGTTCACGCCGAGGCGCCCCGCGAACCGCACCCAGGCCACGTCATTCAGCTTCTTGCGGAGGACCGCGTTGGCGGTGTACGGATCCACCCCGAGCTCCTTCGCCAACTTCCGCCGCTCCGCCTCGTAGCCCAGGACCACTGCCAGGGACTTGCCCGTCTGCTCGATCGCCGATTGATCGGGGTTACTGGCGGCACTGCCGATGCTTTCCAGGCCCAAGCCGACGCGCCCGAACATCCGCTCGATCCCGCCCGGCAGGCCTGTGATGGTATCCACGGGATGCGTCAGCATGTTCACGGCGGACATGATCGGACGGGCGCCCGCCTGCGCGACGGCCTGCGCGAACTCCGCGGTGTTACTCGTCTCCTGCAGCTTTTGGAGCGCTTTCACCTCCTGGATGCGGATGGGCAGGACGGCTGAGACCGTGGGCCTCGAAGAGGCCGACGTCCGCGCGGATGGTGAAACGGTAGAGGAAGGTCTCGACCGGGACTTGACTGTCCACTGTGAACCCGGGGCCAGTCAGGAGATTGGGGGCGGCGAGGGTCGCGGCGCTGAAGACCGCCGGGGGCTCGAAGGCGGTCTGGGCCCAGGCCGCTGTCCCGAAAGCCGCTCCCAGGATCAACGTGGCGACCAGGACCGCCCTGCCCTTGGGCGCGCGGGAGGCCCACCGTGCCCGGTCCGTCGTGTGTCGTGCTCGCTCTTTCCTCATGGCAGTCTCCTTCGCATCGCCTTGCGCCCGAAACTCGAGCGACGTACGGCGGCGCCTTGCTGTTGGCGTTCGTCGGCCCAGCCCCGATTGGCCAGTGCGCCCGGAACGCATCGGTATAGCGTGGCAGAAGAAAGCGCGCTGCGATCAGTCCTTGGTCACTATAGGGCGGCCGCTATTTCTTGGACTCGGTCTTCACCTTCTGGTAGAAGGAGTCCTTGGGCGCCGCCTTGCACTTCTCGATGATGACGGGGATCAGCTTCTCGGTGCCTTCGACGTCGATCATGGCCGCCTCGGGCTTGCCACCCTTTGCTGCACGCCGCGGCCCAGTACACCACCTTGGGCTTGAAGCTCTCCTCGACGGCGAGGAACTCCTCGCAGGTCAGCTTGGCGAGTGGTTTCTTTGGGAGCGCTGGATTGCGCCAACGCGAGGGTCGCGCCCGTCATCAGGACCGCGGCCACCGAAGCAACGGCAAGTCGTCGAACAGTCATGTGGATCTCCATTCTCGGCAACGCCGCCCGCAGGTGGCGCAGTCCGGATCGCGTGGATGCTGGTTTCCTCACCTCGGCCTCCTCACCGCTTCTTCTCGACCATCTTGGTTGGAGGGCGTCTTGGCGTCACGCGCTCAGGGCGTGGGGACCACGCGGTAGTTGACGCCGTTCGCGCCATAGGACGGCTGGAACCACGTGTTGCCGCACAGGTAGTACGTCGCGCCCTGGACCTTGGGCGAGATGCAGCCCACGGGCAGCGTCGGGTAGATCCCGCCCATCGCATACGCGGGTGGGACCGCGCTGCCGGCGGCGACGCCCGGCATTGTAGGCGCTGGCGGTGCTGGCGCTGCCCGCGGCCACCCCGGCGGTGTAGGCGCTCGACGTGGCCGCGGCCGTGCTGGCGCTGCCGGTGGCGACGCCGGCGGTGTAGGCGCTCGACGTGGCTGCGGCGGTGTTGGCCGAGGCCACGGCCGCGCCCGCGGCCATGCCGACCACGGCGCCCGCGGCCGCCGCGCCCGCCGCGGACCAGCCCCCGCAGTTGCCGCAACTGGATCCGTAGTAGTTCACGGTGGTGGGCGGATGGTACGGGTAGTAGGCCGCGGGCGGCGGCGGGTAGTACGCGCCGGACGCGTGATAGGCCGTCGTGCCGTAGGCGCCGGTCGCGGTCGTGCCATACCCGTAGTAGTGCGTCGCGCTGCCGCCATAGGGATTGGTCACGGTCGTGGACCCCGATCCCGTGGCGTGCGTCGCGGTGTCGCCGTAGTGCGTTGGTCGCGGTCGTGCCCTGCCCGTAGGTGTGGGTGGCGCTGCCGCCGTAGGGGTTGCTGAAGGACGTCTGCCCTGACCCCGTGGCGTGCGTCGCGGTGTCGCCGTAGCGGTTGGTCGCGGTCGTGCCCTCGCCGGCGGTGCGCGACGCGCTGCCCCGTAGGCGCCCGTGCCGCTCGAACGAGCCCCCGCCGCCCGATGCACTGCCGCCGCGGTAGCCGCTGCCGCTCCAGGAGCCCCCGCCGCCGGATGCGGAGCCGCCGCGGGTAGCTACTGCCGCTCCAGGAGCCTCCGCCGCCGGACGCACTGCCGTACCTGCCCGCGTGCGACCAGGCCGCGGCCGGCCCACATGCGAGCGCCATGATCAGAAGACCCACGAGGGCGCTGACGATCGTGTGCATGATGTGCTATCTCCTCATCGGGTTTTCGAGGGCTCGCCGCCCGCCGGAGGCGTGGCGTCCGACGGCGGCTTGGGGTCCGGGTGGGCGAACGGGATGGGCTTCGCCTTGGCCGCGCGCGCGGACGCGAAGGTGCCCGCGGGAACGGCGGAGCCGAGCTTCCAGTTGGAGAACGCCACCTGGTGGCGCAGCTGCAACGGATCGTTGCGGAAGACCGCGCGGGCCATGCCGCGGCAGCTTGTCCTCGGCGCCGATCCACATCTGCACGAACACGCCGCCGCCCGCGTAGGCCACCATGTCCGGTCTTCGTCCCGCCGACCACGCGGGATTGACCGATGTAGAACGCGAGCTCCAGGGTCTTGGCGATGTCGCCGTACGGATCGGCGACCATCACGTCGGCGAACGGAAAGTAGATCGCGGCGACGTGGTAGGCCGCCTCCAGCACGGCGTCGATCGTGGGCGGGGCCTCGGCGACGGCGACGAGGTTCTCGGCGGGCATGAAGGCCACCATGGTCTTGCCGTCGTAGTAGAACTCGGAGGCGGGGCCGTCGCCGGGCGAGATCACCCGCAGCTTGTCGGGCCGCTGCAGGGTGACGTCGGACCGCGTCGTGTACACGAGGGGCGGGCCGGGGCGGCTCGGGCTCTCGTAGGAGACCACCGCGGTGAAGCTCATCGAGCGGGCCGCGGCCAGGCGGGCGCTCGACGCCTTCAGGACCTCGATCGCCTTCGGCTCGAGCGCGGGCGTGTCACTCGGCGCCGCCTTCTCCGTCGCCGGCGGAGGCGCTTGCTGGGCGCCGCGCGCCGGCAGCGCCAAGGAGCACGCCGAACGCGACGAGCAGCGTCCAGCCCGGCGATCGGGGCCGTACTCATCACCCCTCTGGCCGAGCGATCGGATCGAGGCGCTTGCCCGGTGACTCTCATGGGATCATGCCGCACTCGAACATCTTGTTGGCGACCGGCCCGGCGATCCGGTTGATGAATTCCGTCGCGCATCTGCGGATCATTGCGCAGGAACTGGATCATCTCCTGCTCCTGGGCGGTCTTCGGCTTGCCCTTCTGCTCCCACAACTGCTCGCAGCTCGATTGCTGATACTTCTGGATGACCTTGTTGGCGGCCATGTCCAGCAGCGGGTGTTGAGCGCCGGCGACACCGACGACAGAGCAGCGCGGGCACCAGAGCGAACAGGCAGAGTCGTTTCATCATGGCTTCCTCCTCATCTCGCGGTTGTCGTTCCCGTTGTTCCGCTCGTGCTCGGCGATGCGCCGGCCCAGAAAGCCGAAGGGCAAGGGCGCGCTCAGGTCGCTCGATGGGCGCAGCCCCGTCCGCGCTCATCCTAGACGGAAGTGGCAGCGCGTCATGGACGCGGGTAGCGTGTCAGATCCCCGAAGGGGCCGCGCCATGGGACCTTGGTCCTACGGCCGAGAACGAAGGACCTAGGCTCCGCCGGCCCGTGAGCGCGGCAGCAGGCAGCCACTGGAGACTTGCTCGACCTCGCTGAAGCAGCGACGGCGGAATCGTCAGTCCGATGGCCTTGGCCGCCTTCATGTTGATGACCACCGAACTTCGATGGCGCCGCGTGCGTGCCGAGCGGCGGCCCGCGATGCTCGCGGCGAAGGTGACGAACGGGCACGTACAGCGGCCCGGCTGGTACGGCTTGGCCGTGAAGGCGACCAACGAGCGCTCTTCCGGGACGAACAGGTCGGCGACGGAGAAGTCGTGGCTTCCCGTGCCGCGCAGGCCGCTGACGTGCCACGTGTCGTGGATCTCGCACTGGTCGACGGGGAAGAACGCGGCCGCATCTCGCGGCCGTCGCCCTGCCCGCGGCGCGTGTCGCTCGTCGCGGACGACGCAGTTGCCGCACACCCACGCGCTGTGGTGGATGCCGCTGGCGAAAGTCCAGCAGCCGCTGATCCGGCAGCCGCCGTCCGTGGCGCGCGCCACGCCGCTGGCGTTGACGGAGCCCGCCACCACCGTGCGCGGGTCGTCGCAATAGATGGCGCGGGCGACGTCCTCGCGGAGGTACGCGCCCAGGGCCCCGTGCACCGCCCGATCGACAGACACCAGCTGGTGCCGCGCCGTCGACCCGCGCGACCTCCTCGACCAGCGCCGAGCAAGGTCACCGGCATCGACCTCGAGGCCCCCCAGCGTCTTCGGGACGTACATGCGGAACAGGTCGGCCTCCGCCATCGCCGCCACCAACGGCGCGGGCAGCCGTCGTGTGCGCTCGATCTCGTCTCGGCAAGACCGAATCAGCGGAGCCAGGGCCCGGGCGGCGGCAACGACTGGATTCATCCGCTCCGATCATGCCTGATTCATCCATGGTGGCCCGCGACGAGTCGAACACGACCTGGTCGTACTGCCATAGGCGCTCGAAGAAGGCCAGGGCCTGGCGCTCGCCAACACCGCTCCTGCCCGGCGCTGCTGGAGAATCTCGGCCAGGGTTCGCTGCCCGTCGATCGCGCCGAGCAGCGCGATCGCCGGCCGAGTCGACGGGGAGAACGAGATCGGGAAACGGGTGGGCGCCGGTTGATCAGGACGGCGACGCTACCCCGGGGACCCGCTCTCGGATGCAAACGGTCCACGGCACGCGGATCGCGACGTACTGCCGCCAGCCATCGCCCGACCGAACGCGATCGGCTGGCCGGCGCCGGCGCGATCGTCGCGGTAGGCGATCAGCTTGTGCCTGACCATCGTTCCGCGGAACAGCTCGACGGCGGCGTGCTGCGACGGCGCCGGAAGCGAGGCGAGGTGCTCCGCGAGCGGGGTCCTCGCCACCATCCCGCACTGGGCCAGGTACGGAGCCTGTTCGACCCAGCGCCCGAAGGACATGCCGCAGCGCTCGAGCCAGGCATAGAGCTGTGGAACGGTATAGGCGCGATCGAGCGGATGGAGCAGGGCATCGGCCAGGGCATCGGGATGGCCGAAGTCCATCGCCGCCCGCATCGCGCTGCCGAGGCGGATGGTCCCCGGGCAGGGCCTCGAGCGTGGCGCCGAGATCGCGCAGGTCCTTTTCCGAGTAGCTGATCCCGAGCAGGCGACAGTACTCCTGCATCATGTAGATCCCGGCCCGCCATAGGCCGCATAGACCATCAGGTGCATCGCCCCCTGCGGATTCAGGGCGTCTCGAAGGGCGCGCAGACCGAGGTCCGGGTCGGGAAGATGATGCAGCACCCCGGTGCACACGATGTGATCGAACGTGCGCCCAAGCTCCTGGACCCGCTCGATCCGGAAGGTGGTGCAGATCGAGGTTCTCCAGATCGTACTTGCGCTGGAGATCGCGCGTGTGGCGAAGGCTCGTCTCGCTGATAGCAATGTAAACCGAATCAGCTGCCAT